>LSQX01104138.1_pt1 | contig 21498 bp, 1 predicted proteins | sample 654561 | NCBI WGS metagenome assembly LSQX01 (sample SAMN04489861, study PRJNA283612) | anaerobic digester metagenome | isolation source: 4 biogas reactors fed with cattle manure at either 37C or 55C with and... | place: Denmark: Kongens Lyngby | collected 2014 | reverse complement strand
GCAAGTTAACCGTGCAATGGTACCTGGCCCTATTGGAGCTAACACTACAGACTACTTTAATATGAATAACGGCTACTCTGGCGAAATCCGTTTTGCCGGTGGTGCGACAACAAATACTGCTCAGCTTGTAAAGAATGGGATGCCGGATAAACAGTTTCCAATTGAATTGACAGGATATGGTATGTCTGGTTCTACTTTTATGGTAGGAGGGAGAGAATATGTCGCTCCTTCAGCAGAGATTGTTATTTACATGACAGAAGAAGAACTCAAAGAACATCAAATGTATGTTCATACTTCAAAGGGTAGAGAATTAAAGAGTGCATGGGATTTTTTCAAAGACATAAATCCGATAACAATGCATGGGAATAGCTATCCTATTGGAGAGTCTGCAAGCAGGATAGCAATAAGAAATGGCGGGGGAAAACTATATGGTGTTCCTGGCCTTGTTCCTTTGCTTAACCATATTGAAGTTGACGCCTTCCTTGACAATTATGCTCAGCCCGAAGAAAGGGCTGGTTATCGTAGTGCAATAGACTTGCAATATCAATACAACCAGTTGATGCAAATGAATCAGATTTTTGAAAATGCAAGAAGGGCAACAGAAGTGCATGAACAAGAAACTCAAGAAGAACAATAACCGGTCAATCTGGTAAATCCTAATAATAAATGACTTACAACCAATGGAAGAAAATTTGGCTAATAATTCACAGGAGCAGATTGACAACCAACCAAAAGAAAACAATCAGATAGTTCCTACAGGAAAAGCTTATGATTATTCAGTGCTTTATGATGCTGGTATAGACAATGCTTCTATTTCTGATGCGGTAGAGCTGACAAATACTCCGGCCATAATGCCGAGTTATGATCAGTTTAAAAAGAACTATCCTGATCTTTCTGAGCAGGACTTAACCGAGCTTTACAATAATACCACCCGTTCTTTTCAGGCTTATCAGAGTCAAAACTTTGACCCGAAAAGAAGCTTCATAAGGAATTTTAATAAGCTTCCTTATGCAACGGTTTATGAGCAGCTTGGATGGCCTACACAGCCAAAGCCTGATGCCCCGAACATTCCTATGTCAACAGAGTTTGCTATAGGCCCAGGCTTTTGGGATAATCCCCTGCAAGTTTCTCACCCTGACCAAATTGCAGAAAGTCTTGGTTATTTTCTTGACGATGAAGGAAACTGGAAAGAGAACAAGCGTATTAACCGGTTGGGGCGCTTTCTGTCTCGTAGCATAAATCCAGATCCCAATTCTCCTTTAGAATATTATTGGAAACAGGTGGGTATTGGCGAAGGCTTGATTTCTCCTGAAACGATAAGAACGTTTCTTGGCCCCAGGAATCTATCTACCCCTACAATGGCTTCTTTGGTTAATGCCCGTGCTTTTCTTGCTGAAAGTGTTGGATTAACAGCAACCGCTACAGGTACTTTGTTGAGGTCGACCACGGTCTTAGGGAATGAGCTTCTTGGCATCAAAGACAGAGATACAGTTGACGATTGGTTTACTACAAAGATTTCAAACGGATTAACAAATGTTGGTGCATATCTTACGCATCAAAACATGGATGAACTTGATTCTATGTTTTCATCCGGAACGGGATTTTCGTGGGGTCTCTATGGCGGCGTAGGTCAGCTTATGTCAATGGTTTATGCAAGCAAGCTTTCAAGGCTTGCCGGTGCTTCTCCAAAGACTTCCATGAACCTTTCTCTTGCTCTTGGTTCAGCCCAGGCAGGAGCTTCTTTCCATAATGCCATATTACAAAATGGTGGGTCTTCGGCAGAGGCCACAGCAGCATTTTATGCTTTTGGCGCTGTAACCTATGGTGCAAACCTTTTGTTGAGTGCTAACATGGCACAGAGGCTTGGCCTAAGAGGTGCAGGAACGCTTTTAAGAAAGAACTCTAAAAGGCTTGGAGACGCTGCCTCAAAGGCCTACAAGAAGCCTATAGGTGCTCTTAGCCCTCAGTCAAAAGAAGCTGTTACAACTGCAATGGCTACCGATGGTGCTGAGAAAGTGGCAAAGATGAGCCTTCTTGACAGGGCAGGAAATCTTCGTGGAAAAGCATCAGCAGCCATTGAAAACTTTTCAGAGTGGGCACCCGGTGGTGTTCCTGTTGGGTTTGCGTCTGCTATGGCCGGTGAAGAATTTGCAGAAGAAGCCCTTGAAGAATTTGTTCACACTCCAATGGAAAACTTCTACAACAAGCACTTTGCTAATCCAAGGGCAAAAGAAGTTGTTCGTCACCTTTCAAAATTCCGTTATGGTGTAGACTATGATGAATATGGCAATCCTATCTATAACAAAATAGATCAGGATGGAAACTTTTCTGTTATTCCATGGAACGTATGGCAGGAAGAACAAAAAGACTTGCAAACATCAGAAGGCATTCTTAATGGCGAATATCCTTTTGATGGGAAGTTCAGTTGGGAAGAGCCTTTTGCTGCTTTGATTTCCTCTTTCGTTGGTGGTATTCCTATCTTCTATATGGGCGGTGGACACAAAGCCCGTAAAGCTAACGATGAAGCTTTGTTCAGGCAAAACATAGCCCTTGCTATTGCTAAGCACAAGCCGGAAAGAAGGCTTAAAATGCTTAATGAAATTGACCAGGAACTTGAGCGTCAGCAAAAACAGTATGGTATTTTCGGCCCCGACTATCTCCGGCCCGATGGTACTGTTATCTCTAAACAAGATGCCACCGCAGACGATCTTTCTGTTGCAGAAATCGCAAGACAAACGTTCCTCAATGACCTGAAAATGGACATTGAAAACTATGACCGTTTTCATCGTGACAGCCCTAATCTTCTTGTTGCTTTCAGAAACAATCGTTATCTGTATCACGAAGCGTTTGATGTTGTTGGCAAAATAAACGAGGTTCAGTTAGCATTACAAGCTCTTGAAAAAGGTGAGCCTATGGAGCTTGGTTCACACGTTGCAGAGGGTGATACAAAAGAAGTTCTTGAAAAGCGTCTTGAGGGTCTTCAGAAAGACTATGAGAAGATTGTGATGCCAAAGGACGGTAAGAACGGTAAAAACCCAAGTCACCGTTATAGCGAAATCCTTATGGATGGAGCTTATACTGACTATCTTGTTAAACCGCTTGCCGAGGAAAGGGTTGAAGAGGATTGGGAGCGTCAAGGTAAAAAGCGTACTGAAAACGAGGCCGGATTTGATAGGGCTGTTCAGCGTGAAATGAAAAAAATTCGGGAGAGCGATACCGATATGGCTGTTCTTGCATGGCTAAAAAAGCCTGAAAAGCTTCGTAAAAACCTTCCAAACCACCATCAATATAGTGTTTATGGTGTTCTTAATTTTGTTTATAAGGACATGCTTGGACAGGAAATGCAGTCCATGGCAAAGAGTTATAATGAAGAAATTTCTCAGGCTAAAAAAGGATATGAAAATTTTGATCAGCTTGTAGAACAGTTCAGGCAAGATGTTGATTCTTTTCAAAAGCTTGACAACGCTAAATACTCAGGAGAAGTAGGCGCTGAAGCATGGAAAGAATTTAATAAGTATTCTGCTGAGATTCAGTCTTTGATAGATCAGGCAGATGCTCTTTCAAAGATTGGGCGTTATAACAATCTTTTGTCTTCGCAGGCAAGTCAGCTTTCATCAGCATTTGATACTCTTGCTGAAAAAATGGGTGCAGTTGCATCAGACATTGATGTGGCTCTTGACTATGAAGGTAAGATGGTTGACGACCCTGAAGCCCTTACTTTCCCTGAACCCGGTCCAGACCTTATTGCTTTTTATGGCGGTCTTCAAAATGTTGTCAATTCGGCAAGCGTTCTTTCTGGTCAGATGCCCGCCTTTGAACGTTCAGAGCAAATACCATTCCTTGACAAAGAAAAAACAACTCTTGATTTTAGCAAGGAAAGCCCTGAGCTTGTTTCACGTTTTCGGAAAGAAGCCATTATGCGTTTCCTTGAGGGAACTCAGCAAACAAATATTTCTGAAGAAGGAACCAGGAGGACAATCCCTGTTTCGCAGCACATAAAGGATTTGGTTGAAAAACTTAAAGACCCTAACTATACTGTAGATGAGGAAGAGCAAAGGGAAATCATAGAACTTCTTAATAATGTCCAGGCTATTGATAACCTTGTTGGTGAGGCAGTAGATGCTAACGTAAACTTTATTCAGGAGCTTAAAGGTTCTGATGCTGTTCACTCTATGCTTAACGATGGGCGTAGTGAACATCTTAAGATTACTGCTGCAGAGAACGCAGAGATTCAGGAGTTTATAAAAAACAGGGCCGGGCAAGTACAGGAACTTCTTTCAAACAAGCGGCTTGAAGGATTTAGCCGGGATATGGAACAAACCCGTGATTATACACGGAACCTTGCTCTTAAGTATTACTTCCTGAAAGATGCCGAAGTTTATAACATCAAAAAGGATAACGAATTTGGAAGCGAGTTTGCTACTGCCGTTGATGAACTTCACCGTTTGATTGACGATAATCAGGGTGATGATTTCTTTGAAAATCTTTTCCGTGGCTATAAGGCCGATGAAAGTCCGGAGCTTAAAGAAAGGAAGGAAATAAAAAAGAAGCTTTATCAGATTGAGAAGGCAATTATCAAGGTTGAAGAAACCCTTTCCGGAAAGCTTGACAAGTATATTCTCTATGTACGTGGCGTGAGCGAAAACAGGTCAAGGTTTAATGACCTGGAAGAGTTAAAAAGCACACTTCCGATTATTCGTGGTGGAGACGGTATTAGGGGTGGCATGACTGTTGACGGGTTTAAAAACCTTGACGACAAAAAAGAACTGGCCTCAAACCTGAAATATTTTCTGCTTACAAACGCTGTTACCATAAACAGATTTGGACAGAAACCCACTCCTACGGAAAGAGGTTTTACTATTTCAGAATTCTTGCAGGCTTACAGAGAGGTTCTAAAGCGGCGAAACATCGAAGGCACAAGAGAAGAAAACGACACAAGCCCTGATGCAATCATAAATGGTGAGCGTTTTAACGTGACCACCTACGCCCAGGAACAACTTGTGCTTCAGATTGCAAGTTTTATTCTTAATCCAAAATACTCATCTTCGCTTCACACAGAAGAAGATTATCAAAATCTTATAAAAAACTCTATCTATGTAAGAGGTTTTGCAGGCACAGGTAAAACAAGCCAGGTAATGATTGACATGATTTCAGTCATTGAAGAACTTACCGACAAAAAACAGTTTATAACTGTTGTTGTTCCAACGGCTGCATTAAAGTCTTCACATCAAGATAATTTTCGGATGCTCAACAAGGTAGCCGAAAAGGACTATAAGATTATTTACAATTATGAACTTACTTCCGGAAAGGAAGATGCTTCTGGGATTGTTATTCTTGATGAAGGGTCTATTTGGGATTTTGACAATATTGAAAAAATTAAAGAATCTATCAGCCAAAATGTAACGTTGTGGCTGGGTGATGATGCTCAAACGCCTCCATTAAACAGCATGAGGACGATGATTGAGCCTCCTATCAAAAGATTTGCAGCAGAAAGGACAACGCCAATTACCGAAGTGTTTCGCTCAGGCAATAAGCAGCTTCATTCTGTTCAGGATTTTTTCAGGAAAATGCTCCTTTCTAAGTATTCTAATAATACTCCTACTCTTACCTATGAAATTAATTCTGAGACAGGATTAATGAAGGGTGGTATTTATTACAAGAACGCTGAGGATATGCGTCAAAGCTTTATTAAGCAGTTTGACATGCTCCCTGCCGGGATGAAACATAGGGGAGAAATAATTTATGTTGTTCCCACTATTCAGAACAGGAATATTTTCCTGGCATGGATTGAATCTACTTATGGTAAAGAGAAAAGAAACGAAATCCAACCTTTTGTCTTTACTGCTGAATATGAAAACGAACCAAACAACACTTGCGTTAGCGGCATAACTTCAGAAAGAGTCTTTTTTGAGTTTGACCCAAACGCTTTTGTTAATGAGCAGTTCAGGTCTGACCTTGGTGGTACTGTGACCCTTGGGGTAGATGGCATAGGTGCTGTTTATACTGCTGCTATTTCCCGGGTTGGGTTAACCGGTTCAAGTCGTGCAAAAAGCTTTCTTGCTCTTATTGGTGATCCCGAAAAAAGTCAGTCCGGCAAAGTGCTTGAGTCGCTTTCGGTTAAAAGCAACACTCAGCTTATTGAAGAAAATGATTTTGCTATTGAACGTCTTAGATATCTTACTGACGACAAAACAACTTATCGCAAAGAAGGTGCGGGGCCTATCGATCCTCCCGGCCCTGACGTAGCAGACATTGACCGAAATATCCTTGTAACTCCTGAGACAAGAAAAGAAATTGCAAAAAGCAATGATTTTAAAAAGCTCAAGGAGTCTTTACAGACACTTAACAGAAAGCTTGTAGAGAAAAACCGGTCTGAAAACATTCCTGTTACGCATGCATCTGAACTTGCCATGCTTTCTGATACTGTCAAGAATGCAGAAAAAGATCCGGCCTACGCAAACCAAAGACAGGAAAGACGGCTTAAGAACCATTATTTTGTTGAGGCGATACGTTACCTGCTTACCAACGATTCAAGGCACCAGGCCGCAGCTATGGCCATAATAGGGCAGCTTAATGAACACTATCAGAAGGTGCATAAAGACAATGCAGAGGCGCTTGAAAGAGTCATCATTAAAATGCCTGCAAATTATTTTGCCAAAACACTTACTGAACTTCAACTTCCTTTTGAAAGTATACAGGGTGATGATTTGGCCATTAGCGGCCCGACCCTTACAAACACAGATGTTAAGGTAAAACTGCCTACGGGCGATACAGACATTGTTACCCTTGAAGGAAACCCTGCCATTATACGTGTTGTGGGCTATGCAAAGTCAGGAAAGAAATCTATCCCTATTGTTGATATAGAGGATTTTGTTATTCACTCAAGCCACTCTTCCTTTACCTCTGAGGCAGGCCCCTATACAAGGGCTAAAATTGCTACCTATGTTCTGATGGCAAAACAGGCTGGGATGAGGGTGAACAAAGTAACTCTTAATAATTACCTTGTCAGCGGCGCCACAATTCAGTATGTTGGTTTTCACGACATGACAGACCAGGAAATCATTGAAGGAGTACAGGAGGCCTTGCCAAATGTTTTCATTGATGAGAAGATTCAGCCCGAGGCTGAGTCGTTACTTGCCACACAAGAAGACTTACTGCAAAACGAGCATGAAGTAAATCATGAGGTTTATAAGCCCTGGCATTATTTTGTGAATGAAACAACGGGCGAAATTGTAAAGATTGACAGGGTAGGTCGTTATGGGAAAAACGACAAAGTCAATAACAACGTATACTTTACACAAGGCAAGAAAGGCAAAAAGATTTATAAGCTTTCAGAGGAGGCTTTTGCTGCAAAGTATATTCCTATACAATCAAGCGAGAAGTTTTTTGATGGTTATAGGCATAAGCACCGTGCACAAGTTTTCCTTCACGGAACCCAGCATACAAGGATTAAGAACGCTATACAGGGAAGCACCCTTATTGTGCCAACTGCTATTAATGCAGAAGGACAATATGCTGATAAGATTCTTAATCACCCTGCCTACAAAGCAAAAGAGGCTTTGCTTGGTAGACTTGCCTCAACCTATAACCTTCAGATAAACAAGGTTTATAATCGCACTTTCAAAAACACGACATATAATCCAAAGACAAAGAAGTTTGGCTATGGAGACTTTGATCATGTAATTACAAACGAGCTTACCAATGATTTTCTCTCAGCAGAAATTGACTTGGTAAAAGACACTTTGATAAAAGCTGATATTATCAAGTCAGGCTCTAAGCTTGGCAAAGAAAAGCTTATTGCCCTTTTCAAAGAAAACCGCTTTCACATTATAGGGATGGACAATGTTCCTGAGTATACGTTCAGGACAAAAGAGAACAATGAAATTTCTCTTATTCCCTTTATTGATAAATATATTGCCGCAGAACCCGGTAGTGTTGCTGAGACCGATGCAATAAAAGAAATTAAGCAAAGGATGGAAGAAGGCTTTAAAGATGATAAGGCCTTTAAAAATCAGCTTATTACTTACAACATTGCAAAAGTAATTCAGCTTAAGCACGTTAAGAACAATGGCTCTGTTGTTGCAAGAATTGCAGATGTTGAAATAGGGAACGTCTTAGAAGGCGAAGAAAAAATCACTGCCACAAAGCTTATTGAAAAGCTAAAAGGCAAGGGCTTTGTCCTTGGCACCCCAAAGTTGTCCGATGCCAGAAAATCTACAGGGAAAGCATATTTTTACGTAGAGGCGAGAAGGCCCGGCTATCCTGGTTCTTTACAGATAGAGTTTGATGCTGTTTCTGCTAATGTGGATGATATCAATGAATACATTGGGGAACTCAATGACATTTGGAGCAATGATACCCGTGTTATTGATGCAATGGATGAGATTGATAACATCTTTGGAGAAACAGAAAAAGGTGTTGAGCTAACAGCAGAACAAACACGTAGGCTTAAAAACGCTGCAAGGGCTGCTAAGGCCGTACTTGAAACAACATCTGCTTATCAATTCCTCAGAAGTAATCAGGCTGCACTTCGTACAATCTATGACGAACTTCAAAACATTGCAAGGGATGCAGTACTTGATATTGATGGAGAAAAGATCAGGGCAACAGGAAACTTGTTTTACTTCAAGGGCCGTCACGGTCTTGAGGTAAACGGTTCTCATGCCAAGCAAAAATATCTGAACCTGTTCTCTGTCATGAAGGCTGTAGAAACCTACATGTCTAAGACAAAGCGGGTTGCAGATAAAGATGTTATTTGGAGAAAGAACCCCTTTTATGTTCTTTTTGACAAGGGCGGTGTTAATATGAGCATTACCAAAGATGATGCCAACCCGGACTTGCTTGAAACCACCGTTCAGGACATCAAAACTCCTGAGCTTTATACCATTATTGATAATTTCTCCGAAGGTCTTCAAGAGTCTGTTGCTCGTCTTGGAGTAGAGCGAAGTCAAACAAGCGAACCCGGAAACCCCGGAACGAACTTTGACTCTGATCCTATTCAAGATTCTCTTTTCAATGAGGACTTAGAGGCAGATGAAGAAGATACAGGAGACGACCCCGGCCCTGGACTTAAGAAGATAGCTGACGGAGAGATTTCCCTTGATAATGCTATTACTATTCCTGAAGCCGTAAACCAGGTTAATTCTCTCATTGGAGAGGTTAATGCTGAACTTGCTCTGAATATCAGAAATTTTGAAATAAAAAACAAAAGAGATCAGGCACTCTTTGGACGAATGGTTTCAGGACTTATTGAGCTTTCTGGCTACAATATTGACAATCAAAACTATGTTCAGAAAGATGCTCCCCGGCATGAGACCATGCACTTCATAATGAATTACATGCTGGATTATAAGACGCATGAAAAGGTTCTTGATGGCATTAAGAAAGAGCTTGGGGATGCTTATGTAGAGGGAGATATCAGGCAGCTTTATGAATATGCTGCTGACCTTTTTGAGACAATGACAGAAGTACGCAAGCCCAAAAATATTTTTCAAAAACTTATTTATGGTTTAAAGAGAATAGCTGTTCGCCTTGGTGCTTATCAGTGGACTTTCAGGGAGATGCTTTCAGAAGCAAACCGTGGCTATTTCAGAAACAAGAGTGTTTATTCTGTGGCCAACTATGACTTTGATGCTCTTGAGAAAAACAAAGACGTTGATAAGTATGCCGACCCCGAGAAGCTAAGAGAGATCATTGACACTTTTGGGGGCTACAGTCTTTATTCTCACTTCAGGGATTATGTTGTCCTTCAGAATTTCAAGTCATATCTGCCTTTTGGCAAGTCCTTGCTAAAGACGGGAAGCACTGTTGATGAAGCAATTTACAGGACGGGTAAATACTTTCAGAACAAAAGAGTCTATACTCCCAAAGGCCAGGAACGGTTAGCAAACCGCAGGCATATAATAGATGGTTCTAGTGTTTCTGTTAGTAAAATGACAAAGGCTCAATTCCTTAGGGCCAGGGCTACAAAGAACCTCAAAGCATATGAGGATTACATAAACTATCAGCTAAGTTTTGTTGATAACGTAATGATTATTCTAAAGGATGCTTTGCCTGATATAAACATTTCAAGAGCAAGAAGGAATGGTTCAAGTCTTTATAATGAGAAAGGCGGAAAAGAGAAAAGCACCAATACTTCAGCAGCAAAAAACATTCACTCAGACGCAGAGAAGCAATCCATGTCTGAGCGTATGCCTAACGTGATGAACCTTGTTCTTAGCAGCGTTCCTCTTTATGAGTTTCATGGTAAATCCGTTTATCTTGAATCTAGGAAAAGGTTTGTGCCAAAAAGGCAGGTAGAGAAAGTTTTCATTGACTCTGTTCAGCGAATCAAAAGTAATAAGTCTGAATACATTAGAGAGGTTTATCTTAACGAGCCATTTCCAGACATTACGCCCGATTTGTTATTTGCCGAAATGGAACACTACGCTTCAAATCAGGTTTATGACAGCTATATTCGTGACGTTTATCTGAGCGTTGTTCATGAGTTTGGCGATAAGGCTATTCCCTTCCTTAAGGATGGAACATATTATTACCATGCTGGTAATGGTGAAAGAAAGCTTGTAGGCTATCTTGCTATCATTAACAATCCTACATTGTATGGTGGGAATTGGCAACAAAACCAAACGGACTTTACTGAGAAGGTTGGCCCTATGCGAGATATGCTTTCGGGTATCATCAGCCATTATTCATCGTTGACTATTCGCAAAATTGGATTGGTTAACATTGAAACCGGAAAGTTTGAAACAAAAAGCAACAACATAAAGACTGTTGTTAAGAGCCGAATCCGTGATACTATTCGCAGCAAGGCTTTTGGAGATGATGGTTTAGCACATGACCATGTTGCGGAAAAGCTCAAAAACGGTGGTTCTAACCAGGTTATCAGGGTAAGTATGGATGGTTTTTCTGTTGTTCAGGAAAATCGCAACAACTTGATATCCTATAAAAACAGTTCTTATCTTAAGAAGATACGCTCTGAGAATTTTGGGCTTTTTGAGGACATGTATAAAAATTATCGCAAGGAATTTGTAGAGGTTTATGACCGAAGCAGCAAGATGAAAAATCTTGATGTTGGTTCTATTGAAACTGTTTTCAACTTCTTTGGCATTTATAATTACCCCAAAGCTCTTTTAACTTCTGCTTTTGAGAACAAGAATAAGGAGGGGAAATATTCTGTCTTTAATATCCTTCATCGTTTCCTTATGGCCACAAAGGTCAATGCTGAAATGACAAGGCTGATTTCTGAAGAGATAGAGTTTATTGAAAAGCTGCTTGAGAGAAATCCGGAAGCAGAAGAATATTCAATTCTTGAGGAAGTCCTTAGAAAAATGGACACTGATACCAGGATGATGTATGAGTTTATCATGCAAACAGATTATGGTATTAGTAGCGGTGTTCCTGTTGGTTCAAGTGCTGCTACAAATAAAATTGATACTTACTTTGAGCTTAAAAACTGGAAGCAGAAGATAGCCATTCCTTCACCCGTTGATTACTTTGACTTTACTGAGAAGATCGCTGAAATGATTGCAGATGCAAGCACAGACGATGTTCTTATGTCACGTACTGCAGAAGGAGAAAACACCTTTTCACAAGTCCCCGGTGCAAGAGTAAGTGATATGGTTTTTGGTTCTGAGCTATATGTAGGAAAGAAAATAAAAGAACTTATTCCTGCATTTGATGACGAAACAAAAGCCAATCATCCATTGCTTGACAAGAGAAGCAATAAGCCAAGGTTTAACAGTCCCTTGCTTAACCTTAAGATGTCTTTTGATGAGGCCTATGAGTTTAACGGAATAACCAATAGTTTCCGTGGGAAGAACTTCAGGGATAATACAGAAAGAGACCTTAGTGTTGCAATCCTTGAGGCTTTCTTTGCTGATGGCGTTTTAGAGCAGAGGTCTTGGACGAGGGTTAATCTTCTTATGACTCCTTTTGCTGATAAGAGCAAGGCTTTTGTTCTTCCTCTTTTCTTTCATAAAGACGGAACAAACCTTAAAGAGACTGAAAGCATTATCACTATTAAAAGAAGCGGAGGAAGCATAACAGGGATAGAGGTTAATGAATCCTTGTTTGTAAACAACTTCAGTGATATTGTAGAATATTATCGCAAAAGAAGAGACAAGTCATTTAGAAAATTCAATAATACCCTTGGGTTAACAGACCCCAAAGTAATAAAGACTGTGTCTGAGGGTAAGTTTAGCCTTGAGGCAACTCCCGAGATGCTTGCAAAAGTAAAGATGGAGCTTGAAGAGTTTCGTGATTACATTATCAAGCATGAAGGAGATAAATCATTTATTCTTCCTGGGCATGGCGTTACCCTTGATAACACAATATTTAACAGTGGGTTTATAGAGGCCTGGGATAAGTCTGCTGATGTGTTTACAAAATACAACCTTTTAAGGAGTGCTGTTTCCGAAGACTTCCTTGATTGGATGTATCGCATTAAAAAGTCTGATGCTCTTGGCTTGCTTCAAAAAAGTGGTCGCAATATTCCTGTTGAATTTTTCTCAACCTTTGAGGAAATCAATATTGAAGACCTTGTTTCTGAACGTGGTGATTTTACCGTCTTAGAAAACGCAGGAAAGACGATTAACCCTGAAATGATAGGTTCTTTGATTAGGGAGAATATACTCTCAGAAAGGAACCAATGGCTTTCTACACGGTATAAAAAGGATGGTACCCGTGCTGCAGAAGGAGAAACAGGGTTTGAGGCTATGACCATGGCAGATTATTCTCTTGTTAAGCCTTGGCTTGCTGATGAGATGTATACTGAAATGAGCAATGATGCTGAACTTACTGCTAAGATTAAGGATATCAGGGATCAGAACAAAAAGCTTAAAAGAAAATATACTGCAAAGTCCGTCAAGTTAATGACAGATGTGAAGTGGCCTCCTGCACTTGAAGCTTTATACATGAGTTATCTGCTTGGCAATGAGGCTATTTCTCATCTTGAGCGTCAGGACATTACTTTGTTTGACAACGCCGGACAATACATAAAAAGAGGCTCGGGTCTTTCTGCCCCGGGTAATGTTTTTGACCTTTCAAATCCCAGGGGAATTTCAAAAACTGCAGAGGTTGCCGTTATGGAAGACATTGCAGGCTTTAACAGGTTTTTGGGTGTTGAACCCAATGACCCCAGGGGCCGTAAGATGTTTACAGACGGACATAGTTTGATGAATCCTGTATTCCTCGAGCTTTTAAAACGTTCTTCCGGGGGAGACTTTGGTGTCATTGGTGACTTTGCAAACAAGACCGTACTGTATGGCTACGATGCCTTTGAAGATAAAAGTTTTTATTTTAAATTTTCTCAAATTCCTATTGATGCAACGCACTTTAGAAATTCAGAGTTCCACCGTGCTTTCATGCAAAGAATGCTTGGAGAGTATTTCCCTGTATTTGAAGACTACCTGAACGAAACGGAAGATTTTGACAAAGCTGTTAAGCTAATGGCTGACTTTGTTGTTGACCCGGCTAATGCGGGGCCAGACGGTTTATTGCCACGGGATAATATGATTGGCTATGTTATTCATAGCTCTGATTTTAAGCAAGGCCTTACGGGTGTGAATCAATATGCTTATGACGGGGAAGATATCAAGTCGGCATATAATGTTTTGGTACCCGACAACATTCAAACCTTAACAGTCCCAAATGAATTTCTCAGGCTACAGGTTGTAAATAATGGTGATGGACACATAAATATTCACTCTTTTGCAACTCAGCTTTTCTCAATCCTTGGTGTAGGTGAAAACAATCAGTCCTACATGAAGCAGTTTAATGATGCATTAATTTACAAGGCAGATCAGTTTACTGCAGAGATAAATAAAATCACAGACGATGCTATTGCTGAAGGGCGTGACCCCAAAAAGGATATTATCAAGTTTGTAAAAGATGTTATCCGCAAAAATGCAGGACGCTCTATAAAGGGAAGCAAGCTTGAGTCGCTGCTTAATGACAACCAAATAGTAGGAGAAGTTCTTGGGAACAAGGCATTTGAAAGTCTTGTCTCCTATATGAACGAACATCTTAAGCCGAGTGTGCCGGGTTCTAACTATGTTCAGCAGCCTGAGTTTATGAAGGTTTATCAAAACCTTAAAACGGGTGCCGTATATCTTTCAGGTGATCTTGGACTTGAGAACGACCTTGCCGAGGCCGAAGGGCATATGAGGCGCTTGCTCAGGCCCCTTACCTATTTTGATAAGGGTAGCAAGATGGCTTTTGAAAGCAAGCAAGAGCTTGAGGCAAAGCTTAAAAACAATCCTGAAAGCGTTGTTGCTGTACCGGCTGAAGTTATCATGCAGTTTCATTATGCTGATACTTTTGGAATACCACGGGGTGTTTCTTTGCAGTCTATCTTCGCAATGAAGAATGGTTTTAGTTTTTATGAGACAGGCTTTCAAAGGGCTGCAGGAGAAAACGCAAAGAGTGTAGACGATGTTATCTCTCTTATTCTCTCACAAACTACCGAGGGAATGACCTTCCAACAGTTTATTAATTCCTTTTCTGGAGGATGGATGCAGGCAAAGATTTATCAAATGCTTAAAAATCGTGCCAGGGAGGTTGTTCATAAAGGGAATGAAAAAGGAGTAGCGATTGCAAAAGAGAGGATTGAGGACTTTACGCTTGATCTTATGAATGCTCCTGTGTCAAAAGATTCCGCAGTTATAAGGGATTTAGCAAGTTTTTACTTTGACCTTAATAACGCTCTTGACGTTATGATGGTTAGGATTCCTACAACCAATGCTTCATCGGGTTCTATTGGAAGGATTGTTGCTTTCTCAGATACGGGTAACAGTATTTTCACAAGTGCCGAAAAGAGTATTCTTGATGGTTCTGACTATGACCATGATGAGCTTCACGTATTTTATCCTTCTTTGTGGGGTAGAAAGATCAATGTTCAAAAGCTTTCTGAGCCTTTGGAAAAACAAAGCAATAAGTCTTTCAAAAACTTCAATGAGTCCGCAAACAACAATCAGATGTTTTATGCGATTCATCAGTTTTATTCTGACCCCAGGAACCATGTCTTTACCCTTTCACCCATTGACCTCACAAGCTTTAAGGATTGGGTAAAAGAGAACGCTTCAGAAGAGGACTCTTCGCCAAATGTTGCCAACTCTGTAAACCACAATATTTACAGTAGCATGATCAACTTTGCTGGTGTGAATTTGGTAGGTCACTTTGCCAATCAGATGTCGTTTACTAACAGGCTCATAAGTCAGATTCCTGCAGAGCTTGAGGCAACCGTTAACCCACGCCTTCAGGGAGTGATGGCCAGTGAGCGTTATCCTGAAATTCTTGACTTCATTGCAAAGCTTGTCAACGCTGCTGTTGACAACGCCACGCTTAACGGATTGCTTGGTCAGCTTAATATCAACAATGCTGTTACTCCCCTTATTGCCGGGATGGTTTTACAGGCTGTTCCTGAAACGATAACCATTATAAAAGGCAAGGGTAAAAAAGCAACCACCGAAGAGATACAAAAGAACCTTGAAGAACAAGTGATTGAGATGCTTCAAGACAAGGTTGTTCAAAGGGCCGCAAGAGTTGTCATTGCTTCACAAAGCTTAAGAAGCAAGGGTCGCCAGACAAAGATTTGGGAGGCCCTGCTTCAGCACAGAAAAGATGTTTCAAAACCTTCTCTTGTTGAAAAGATTGATCGTTTCCGTTCTTATGCTCATGCAGGAGAACAGCTTAACAGGCTTGGTAACCTTTATAAGATTACGCAAGAGTTTGAAGGAAGTAAGCCCGATGCGGTTCGTATGCTTTATAATATTGAACGTGCCCTTGGAGAAAACATAGAAGACTTTATCAATCCGGGGAATCTTGACCGGCTCAAGAAGATCAACTATGCTAATGAAAAAGCGGCTTCTGATTATGTGAATGAACAGATTGATAATCTTAAAAGTGATTATTTCTTTCAGCACGAACAAGAAGGTGAAAGCATTGGCGAAGAGTTCAATATTCGCATGATGATTAACATTGGACGTATTGTTGCAAACAACCCTCTTATTGTTTCTCAGTTAAGGGCCATTTCAGCCTTCAAGAGCGCCATTGCAGCAGTAGACTTCTCTATGGGTCACCCGGAGATAAAGTCTGCTATAATGAAGAAAATAGGCCGTCCTGAGCTTCTTTTTGAAACAGGTTATAACGACTATGAAAACTCTATCAAGAAATTACTGATTGGAACCTTTATGCAGCGACACGGAAATTCAAACCTTGCTCTGCAATACTTTGACCCAGACAGGCAGTTTGACGAAGTTCTCCGCATATTTGACCTTACAGACGCACAGGAACAGATGCGTTTTGTTATTCACTTCAGCGAATACGTGAACGCTCTTAAAAAGAAATATCCTGAGATTGATTTTCTCAAGAGAATAGAGTTTGAACGCTTTGGCCGTAACCCTATACCTATTGCTAACTTCAGGAACAGTATTTATATTGAGCCTGGTGAAAAGGCCTTCTATCAGCAAAGCTTTAGAGACCTTGCTAAGAAGACCCCTGCAGCAGCAGATGCCTTTAGAAATTATCAGCTTTTGGTTTACGGATTTACTTTCCGCAATGGTACGTTTTCAGAAGTAATAGACAACGTTCTTGAAAAGCAGTTCTCAGAGGCATATTCTGATATCGAGAACCACATTGCAGCAAGGCTTAGCAGCCCTGTTGAAAGGGACAATCTTCTTGCAGAAATTGCTTTTAATGCAGATCAGATTCTTCCTTATTTCTACAGCGAAGAAAAGGTTACTTCGGAGTTCTATAAGATGGCAAGCTTCCATGATGACATCGAGACGATGTTTATGAAGATTGACCCTGAGAAAGCCGAAGGAATGTATAAAAACAATATCGATGGGGTTATTGTAAATTACATTTTCCCTAAAGAGCTTTATATTATGGCTCCCGGCAAGGGCATTACCACCGATTTTGTGTTCAGAGACCTTAGCAAAGAGCAGCTTTTAAAGCTTCATTATGAGGGAAGTGTTACAAAAGTTGCTGCAGGGAATATTAACGCAAGGAAGAGAGCGCCGGGGGAAGATGCCCGAATTGAAAACATTCCTTATTCAGGGAGAAATATCAGGACGCTTCTTAATGACGTTGCAAGAATAGATGTCAAAAGCGTAAACCGTGCAAGCTTTACAAGACTTCGGGATAAAGATAATCCTGCTGAGTCAAGGATTACCATGAATGGTTCTGCTGTTACAAGCCATGGTATTGATGTTCTTATGAATGTTGTTCAGCGCCGGTTCAGAGGAATCAACTTTGAATTTGTTGACAATGGAACTTCCATGACAGACGGCATTGCCTATGTCCACCAGGGAACCGTTTATATCAACAAAGACAAAATTCAGGTTGATACTTTCTTTCACGAAATAACACACGTCTTGCTTCCGATAATCAAGGAAATGAATCCTTCTCAGTATAACGCTCTTTATGACGATGCAATGAGAATGATTGAAGAAAGTGACCCTGTTGTTGATATCATCAGAGATAACTATAAATCCCTTCATGGACACGACCTTGTTGATGAGATCATTGCCACCGTTACTGGATGGACAACAATGGAAAAGGTTCAGGACTATCTTGCAATTCATAACTTGCCATGGTATCAAAGAGGGGCAAGCTATTATTGGAATAAATTCAAGGCCAGGGTTAAGAATTTCTGGAACTCTATAAGGTCTGTCTTTAAAGGATATCAGCTTAATATAGACCCTGAGACGGCAACAATTCGTGACTTTGCTGCAGATGTTGTATCAAGGGCTTTGTCAGGTCAGAACGTTCTTAAGATTGATCAGTTGCAGCTTAAGAACTTAAGCCGTACTGCTTATGAACAGGTTTATGAACAACGTACTGAACCTATTTCTACGGGCCTAGACCTTTATGACCACCTTATGAATACGGGTCAAATAAAGCAGGGAGAGAAGACCATAACCATTACTCAACACCGTGACCTTGATCGTGATGAAAAGATTCAGTCTTTCATTGACAAGATTCCTCAAAAGAAATATGTCCACATGACAAGAAGCGGGGAGGTCATTCGCTTTGACCCCAAACGCCCTGATACTTGGAGGGCTATTATTGAAGAGAAAGTTCTTAATGAAACCGATACAAATGCCCTTGAGATCAAAAGGAAAGTGCTTAAGGCCTTTGCAAGAAAAGATTTTTCTCCAAGGGTTTTGCAGGCCTCTTTTGGTATTCATGAAAATGGAAAGCCAAGAGTTGCTGACAAGGCAATAGACAAGTTTCTCAGGCAAATACGGTATCATCCAAAGCATAAAATAATGCTTTATAGCGACTTACCCGGTACTAAGTATGAGTACATGTATGACAAAGACCTGGAAGGTTTTGACCCTATTATCAATATTGAGTATGAAAGCGAAGATCAGATTATCGTTTCCATATTCAATATTACCAATGAATCAATCTTTGCAAGGGATAAACTTGCTCCTTACGAAAAGAGGAATATCCTGAATCGTTACTTCACTGATGCTTCTGCCTCAAGAAGGAACATTACAATGAAAAGTAATGTCGGGGATGCTTCTAACTTGTTGCTTGGATTGATTGCGGGAAGGATAAGCAATACAAACAAAAAGGTTTACATACACCAGGCTGGTACCATTTCGCTTAACCCAAAGGACAGCCACATAGACCTGATGTTTGGTATTGACCTTAAGAGCAATATTCAGTCAATGCTTGACTCTCACGAATTTCGTGCAGACCTTGCCCCAAACATTCTGAGTTACCTTGAGAAGTTCACCGCTATCAGCAATGGCTTTGATTATCAAAGCGTTCTTTTCAACAAGTATGAGGATATGAATTATGGCAAGAGCGAGATAGATGCCTTTAAAAACGGTTCTCTTGACTATGATGCAAAGAAACGTGTCTTCATGGCAAGGCTTGCAGCACTTTCAAAGAAAGCAGGAGAAGGAGAAATCAGCGTTGACGAAGCACTTGAGATAGATCTTCTCTTTAAAGCGATTGGGAATTTCAACGGTTCCCTTCATATTTCCGATCAGATTAACTCCAAGTCCGACCTTAAGGCTTTTGAAAAGTATGCAAGTCCTCAGTTTGATGTAGGTCATGAACTAATTGACGTTATCAGAAGGGCAACCCTGCAGACTTCTCAGCAGACCGTAAAGCAAATTAAAGACTTCAAGGATAAGATTGATGATTTTGCAGAGTATTTCAGGGCAAGATATATTCAGAAACACGGAGCCATTGATGAAAGAATCCGTGATGTTACAGGGAAATACTATAATGAAATCCTTGCAATGGTCACGGACAGAAATGGCGTGAAGCGTTTTGCCGGTTCTCTTTTGTGGACAACTGATAAAGAACAAGACCCCTTGTTTTATGAACAGGCCCAGCGTCTTGACCCCGAGCTTTTGAAGTGGGGAGAATTTGTTGTCAATGAGATTACAGAACAAATGATTGATAACTTTTTGCACAAGCGTATACGGGAGCATGGACGATATGTTATGAAGAATAACGTTCCTACAGAGTATACCCGTGAGATGGCCGAAAAGGACTTGTTTATTCAGACAACTTACAGAAAAGGTATGCTGCCTTTAATGCAAGACACTGTAGGACAGCTTATAAGCAGAGGTCAGATTGGGAGAGCATGGAAAACTAAGCGTACTCAAATTGAAAGTTCTTTTGTGGAGTTTGAAGAGATAGGAAGCCTGAGCGATAAAGAAGCAGATGTTTTGGATAGCATGCCCGATATGTTTATGGCACAGTTTGCAAATACACTGCAGGAATTTGAGGTAGGAAGTCTTGGTCTGACAGATAAGCGTATGTATAAATTCCTTGGCCTTGTAGAAGATAAGGGAGAATACATTTATGACGAAGTCTCAGATCGTGGCACAAATCTTAATACCGACCTTGAAACCCTCATGGAGTTCTTTAAGCTTTCGAGTTTGAGGAAAATCAACTATGAAAACAATGTATTGCCCCTGGTTAATGGTGCAAGGCTTTACATGACAGACCTTCAGACAAATCAGGAGTATAAACAAAAACATGCTATTGAGTATCTTGATCTTTTTGTGAATCAGTCTATTTTAGGCAAACGCAAAAAGGCAAACCTTAGCATGGGAGGGATTAACGTAGAGCCTCTTGTAATTGCTTCTATGGGTATTGTTTCGCCCCTTGTGATGGCTGGTAACGTAAACGTAATGGCTGTATCGGCTATTCACAACTTTATGATGGCCTTTATTGAGGGAACAGTAAATACGATTTACGATGCAATGAACCCTGAAGAAAAGCGTCATTGGGCCACTGTCAAAGAATTCACCCAGGCTTCGGGTATTGTGCTTACAGATTTTCATAAGGTCTCTCAGCTTATGCGTGACTTTCAGTTGATCAACCCTAACGAATACGAAATGGTTGTTCACAGGCATAATCAAAAACGCAAAAAGCATGTGTTCTCAGACTATCACGCACAGTGGATGAACTGGTCTGCAGACTATTATGCAAGGGGCGTTGTGATGGTAGCACAAATGCTCAAAGACGGAAGCTATTATGCATATACATATAACCGGAATACAGGCAAGGTAGAGTATGACCCAAAAAAAGACCGGCAGTATTATGACAGTAATGGTCAGCAAGACAAGAAGCAGGAAGTCCTTTATAATGCCCTTAAAGAGCGTTTGCAAAATCAGGACATTGGACTTAATGAAAAAGGCGAAGCAAGCGTAGGTTACAGCTATGAGCAAATGAGAGCTTTTAAAGGCTTTGCCGACAAGTACATTGTTGGTGCATATGGCCCGCTTGAGAAAAACATAATGACACAATTCCTTCTTGGGAAGATGGCAATGATGTTTACTACCTGGTTTATGACTAAAGTTTCCAATGCTTTTAAGACAGGTTCTTGGCTTGATGAGATTGGATATTTTGACATTCAGGAAGACAGCAAAGGCAATCTTATTCCTTACTGGCAGAGGGAATGGACAGAAGGCTACCTTACAACGGTTCTGAAAATGACGTTCTCGTTAATTCGTGACGGAGACGTTAAGCAGTTTAAGAACATGAAGCCTCATGAGAAATATAACTGGATTAAGTCTGCGCTTACTACCGCAACATTCTTTTCTGGTTATCTCATGTATGCCTTTGTTTTCGGGCTGTGGGAAGACCGCCTTGATTGGCTCAAAGATGAAGAAGAAGAAGTGGCTCACTTTTGGAAAGCTAAAGTAGAAGAGACAAGACTAAGAAAGAACTTTCTTTACGCCATTGCTTCATTAAGCGTGTGGGCAACAATCATTGAAAAACTTGATTCACCATTTGCAGTTCCCGGTATTATCAGGAGAATGTTCACTCAGGGCCTTGACCTTGCTGGTGCAAACTGGGAAAACCTTAAATATGTTGTTCCTTTTGCCAACGGATATTTTACTACAAGGGATGAGGTAAGAGCATATTTAAACAATGATGATTGATGTATCTACATGTAAAACAATTTAATTTTTTAATTTTACCAAAACCTAATCACTATGAGCCTGCTTGTTCAAATCAGCG
>LSQX01260298.1_pt1 | contig 21500 bp, 22 predicted proteins | sample 654561 | NCBI WGS metagenome assembly LSQX01 (sample SAMN04489861, study PRJNA283612) | anaerobic digester metagenome | isolation source: 4 biogas reactors fed with cattle manure at either 37C or 55C with and... | place: Denmark: Kongens Lyngby | collected 2014 | reverse complement strand
TAAACATACGCCCCGCAGTTTCATTAATTATTTCAAATTGATATTTTTCTACTGGCCAATTAGTTGAAAATTCATATGTAAGTGTACTTTCTTCGCTATTATAAAAGAGCGTGCCGCTAAACTCATTATCATAAAAATCAATTGAAGCAGTATCTGTAAGAGGATAAAAATCTTCACTTGCAACCGGAATTATCGTTGCATTTATCTTAGTAGGATTACTAATATGTACCCAATATCCAGTCTCGTTTAAATCAATGGGATCTCCAGACGTATAATCATCAATATCTAAAACTGCCATCATTTCTTCTCCGGTTCCTTCTGTAACACTTAAGCGATAGTGAGTTGCATTTTCATCACCAGTGAATTCGACAAATAAAACTGCTCTAGTTATATTTATTGATGTAATTTCTGCCTTAACTGTAGGACCATCTGGAATTTCAGTTTGGCTTGTACTCATACCTGAAGAGTTAGAATCATTGCTGTCACTTGAAGGCAAAAAAGGAAAGCGACATGAACATCCAGATAGAGTAAATATTAAGGAAAGTAAAATAGTAGTTACTGTTTTCTTATTATTCATAATCTTGTCCTCTTAATCTCATTAAAATATAAAATTAAGCGTTGTCTACCCTTTATTTAGGACAAAAAGAAAAACGAGTTTTTATATTTTTTTAAAATTTTATTTTAAATTATGATTTTAAGACCCTTTTTATAGTAAATTTTTCTAGTAGCCGTTATAATAAAAAAGATATGAAAAAATTACTTAAATTAGTAGATTCCTATCAAACATTAGTATTCCTTGATTTAGAAGGAACACAATTTTCTCATGAAATGATTGCCCTAGGCGCGGTTAAAGTTCGTCTTCATAAAAATAAAACAATTAAACGATTTACTAAATCAATGAAGGTATGTGTTAAACCTCATGAAAAAATTGGTCGTATTGTAGAAAATTTAACTAAAATCACACCTGAAATCATTGAAAAAGAAGGTATTAGTTATAAAGATGCCCTAGTAGCTTTTAAAAAATTCTGTGGACGCGATTTTACAAAAACGCTCTTTGTTACTTTTGGTAGTCATGATATACGTATCTTAAATCAATCACTTCTTCATAGTAAAGACGCATCAAGCGAAATTGTTCATCAAATTAGTAAATCACATTTAGACCTTTCGCAAGTTCTAAGCGAATACGTTCGTGATGAAAATAGTAATACTTACTCTTTAGTCAATTTTCTCTCTCTTTTTGGAAAAGAATTTGAAGGTGAACCACACGATTGTCTCCAAGATGCTATAAATCTTGCCTATTTATATAATGAGGCCCTTAAACAACCTAAAATTATTTTTGAAAAATATGTGGCTTGGCTTGAAAAATATAAAAAAATGCCACGCCCAATCATTAAAATCGTTCAAAAAATTTCTAAAGACGGGGTTGCTACTTATGAAGATTTTAAAGAATTTGCCTATGAAGAAATCGCAGCACCAGTAAAAAAGAAAAAATCACGTCGTTGATCCATTATCCAGATGGTAAGAAATATCAAAATAAAAGTAGAAAAACCATAAATCCCCAATTAACAAATACCGCGAATCGTGGTCGCGCGCTTGAAGAAGCGCTTATTTTGTCAAATAACTTTTATAAAGAAAAAAATCTTGCACTAATTTATAAGCGACCGACACCGATTCGCGTCGTAAAAGTTGATTATTCTAGGGGGCCTAAAATTATTGATGCTTATTTTGAAAAAGAATCAACGACTGATTTTAATGGTGTTTTTAAAGGAAAATACATCGATATAGAAGCAAAAAGCACACTTTCTCGCACAAGTTTTCCTTTTCATAATATTTCCAAACATCAAATAAATCATCTTGAAAATGTTATTAGAAATGGCGGATTTGCTTTTTTTATCATTTCTTTTAGAAGTTATGATGAAGTTTATTTACTAAACGCATCCTTTATTATTGATCAGTATAATAATAGTAAGGTTCGCTCCCTACCCTATAAATTAATAAAAGAAAAAGGGCATTTAATAGAGCAGAAATTATATCCTCCTCTTGATTATTTGCCTCAGATTGAAAATAATTATTTTTAAATATTTTTCTTGGGTTCTTTACATAGACTAATTAGTTTACAGTCTTTACATTTTGGATTTCTTGCTAGGCATACATAACGACCAAAATGAATAAATTGGTGATGAGTTAATATATATCGTTCGACTGGTATTTTCTTTCTTAATAATTGCTCAACATCCTCTATTTTTGCACTCAATTGTGCAAAACCAAGTCGCTTTGCTACGCGAAACACATGAGTGTCAACGGCGATTTCAGGAATTTTAAAAAGTTCTGCTCTTACAACATTTGCAGTTTTTACACCAACTCCAGGAAGAGTTAAAAGATCTTCTTTTTTAGAAGGGATAACTCCATTAAATTTTAAGAGAAGAATTTTAGCGCTCTCTTTAATGTTTTTAGCTTTATTTCGAAATAAACCAATTGATTTAATAATGTTTTCAATTTCTTCAATAGGAGCTTCGGATAATTCTTCTAATGTTTTAAATTTACTAAATAATACATTTGTTACTTTATTTACTGCTACATCAGTCGTTTGCGCACTTAAAATAACCGCAAAAAGAAGTTCATAATCTTTTGAATAATGAAGTTCTGTACCTACATTTGGTAGTATTTCATCTAAATAATTAAAAATTAATTCTAATTTATTCTTCGTCATTTTTAGCCATCCAAGCTTGTTTGGCTTTTTCTAATACCTTTGCAACATCAGCGTGATTTGCGTCTGTAGCAGTCGAATATCCCTCATCTTTACGGTTTTTAGCAGTCGTTTTTTGTAATAATATACGATCTACTGTTTTAATTGAAAATTGTTTTTTACTCGTAGCTTCATTAAGTGCATCGATAATTTCGTTTTCGCTATATTCATATTGGAACCATTCTGAAATACGTTGAATTTCAAGAGGAGACAGCGGACGGCCAAATTCATTTTGAAACCTTTCATATAAATTAGTAACAGTTGTTTCAACACTTTCATTTTTATCATCTAAATATTGAAATTCAAAATCAATTTTAAAACGTTCATGAAGTCTTTTATATAAAGGCCTAAGGGAGGTAATGGTCTTATCATCAAGAGTTTTATATTCTAATAACCCTTTATTAATCAATTTAACTAAGATTGTATCAATATCTTTTACAGAGTAATTCATTCTAAGTGATAAAAGATCTGCTGTTACAAATGTATTTCCTTCTTTAATTAAATGTTCAAGCATAAAAATTACGACTAGTTCTTCTTCAGTAATTGACATAGTCTTATAATTTTCAAGTAAAAGAAACCTAAAATTTAATCCATTTGATATTTTGTCCATTTTGCTACCTCCAAGTTTTCCTATCATAATATTAATTTACTTTTTTAAAAGTAACTACCTAAATTAAACTCTTCTAATAGAATTTTAGTTTTTTCTTTATCTATTTCTTTCATTCGTTTAACTTCAACTTCAACTTTAAAAGGATTTAATTCATCAACAAGATGAGCTTCCTTTTTAATTGCTTCTTTTAGTTCAGGCGCAAGAGTAAAATCAAGTTGAATCGCAAAACGAAGTGCTCTTAAAATGCGAAGGGGATCTTCTTTAAAACGCACACAAGAATCTCCAATCGTTCTAATAATTTTCTTCTTCAAATCATCTAAGCCGTTTGCAAAATCATGTATTTTGCCATTCATATCTATATAAATTGCATTAATTGTAAAGTCACGTCTTAAGTAATCATCTTTAATATCTTTAACAAACACGATATTAGTAGGATGACGAAAATCTTTATATTCGCCCTCTTTTCTTAAGGTCGTAATCTCAATTTTACGACCCTCGTCTTTAAAAAAGACAGTACCAAATTTAGCAAAAGCCATTTCTAAATTTGGAAGAAAAGTACTCATTTCGCTTGGCGTAGCATCACTTACAAAATCATAATCAAAACTAGGAACCTTAAGAAGATAATCTCGACTTGTTCCTCCAATCATAAAAAGATTGAAGCCGTTCTTTTTAAAAATAGTAGCGATGTTTTTAAAATAAGTGAAAAGTTCCATAGTTTTATTATATCGTAAATCGATATAAAAAAGGCGCCGAATTGGCGCCTTTTAGTTGCTATACGTCAATAATTATTGAACGCGTTCTTTAAACAACTTTGAAGGTTTGAATACTATTGTCTTGCCACCAGGAATTACAATGTCGCTTCCATCGGTTGGGTTAACCCCACGACGTGGTTTGCGATCACGGATCGTAAAGCCTCCAAAACCTGATAACTTAACTTCTTCGCCTCTAACTAATGCTAGTTCGATTTCTTCGAGCATAGCATTTACTGCTAGTTCGGCATCTTTTTTGGCTAAGCCAGCTTTTTCAGCGACTAATCCAATTAATTCAGCTTTATTCATAGTCATCCTCCTTGATTATTCTATTTTATATTTCTAATTACAAATTAGCACATATAATCAAATATTACAATAATATTTTATTGAAGATATATTATATTTACTCTGATTTTAGTTCTCGTCGCATTAGTTGTTCAATTAGAGTATCTGGTTTTTCATCTAAATAGAGGACACGATATATGGCGTCAATAATCGGTACTTCAATATTATGTTCTCTTGCAACCTCATAAATAATTTTGGTTGTTCTAATACCTTCAACTGTTTTTTTGTTTGTTTTTAAAAAGTCACTAGCTGAATTAGCTTTACCAATTTCTAGACCAGCCTGAAAGTTTCTTGAATGAACTGAGTTACAAGTAACAAATAAATCTCCTAGACCAGTAAGACCAAGAAACGTTTCTTGGTGTCCACCAAAAAAAGTACTAAAGCGAACCATCTCTGCTAGACCGCGTGTAATAAGAGCAGCTCTAGCATTATCTCCGTATCCTAGACCTGCTAAAACTCCACTTGCAATCGCGATAGCGTTTTTATATGCAACTCCAAGTTCAGCACCAGTTTCATCTGTTTGCGTATAAACGCGAAAATAATCATTAGAAAATAGTTTTTGCACTTTTTTAGCAGCTTTTAAATCTAAACTAGTCGCGGTTATAGTTGTAAGAAGGCGAACAACAACTTCTTCAGCATGACTTGGACCAATTAGACTTACAATAGCTTCTACATTTTCAGGCTTAATTAATGTTCTAATAACATCACTTAAGCGCATCTCATTAAGCGTATCAAACCCTTTTGCAGTATTTATAAAAATAACTTTTTTATTTAATTTTGTGTTTATTTCGTTTAATAGCGATCTAAATGCACTAGTTGGAACACTTAAAACGTAAACTTTACTAAATGCAAGTGCTTCATTTAAAAAAGTTGTTGCTTTAATATTGCTATTTAGGATAACTTCATTACCAAAGTAAAAACTATTTTTGTGGTTGGTGTTTATATCTTTAACTTGGTCTATTTCAATTCCATAGATTAATACTTTATGTCCGTTATCTGCAAGAACTTGTGCAAGAGCAGTTCCCCATGTTCCGCTGCCAAAAACAGTTATATTCATTTTAACGTCTCTCCCTAAATATTAACTTGATTGGTGTTCCATCAAAATCAAATGCTTCACGAATCTTGTTTTCTAAATATCTTTCATAGGAAAAGTGTACAAAATTGGGGTTATTTACAAAAAACACAAAGGTAGGAGGTTCAATTGCGACTTGACTTACATAATATATTCGAAGTCTGCCTCCATTGAACATTGCAGGTTCATTTAATAATTGAGCATCTTGAATAATACCATTTAGTGCATTAGTTGCAATACGACGTTTATAAGCCTCACTTGCTTTTTTGATTAATCCAAAAATTTCATTAACTCTTTGCTTTGTTTTTGCAGAAACAAATATAATTGGCGCATATTCGATAAATTTAAATTCCGCGCGTATTTTGTCGCGATATTCAAATAGTGTTTTGTCATCTTTTTTGATTAAATCCCATTTATTTACGATGATAATAATTGCTTTATTTTCATCTATTGCGAAGCCTGCGACATGTTTATCTTGGGCTCTAATACCTTCGTTTGCATCAAGAAGAAATAAAACAACATCACTGCGCTCAATTGCTTTAAAAGCTCTTAGAGCAGCGTAGCGATCTACACTTTCAATGATGCGACCACGTTTTTTAAGTCCCGCTGTATCAATAATGACATAATTTTGACCATCTTTATTAAATTCAATATCAATTGCATCACGTGTAGTTCCTGCTTTATTGCTAACAATGACTCGCTCTTCATTAATTAGAGCATTGATTAAACTAGATTTACCAACATTAGGCTGTCCAATGACACTAAAAGTAATAGCATCTTTGTATTCTTCTATTTCTTTTTCCGGTAAATAACTAACAATTTTATCTAAAAGATCACCTATTCCAATACCATGTTCACTACTTACTGCGATTACATCATTAAAACCTAAAGCATAAAATTCGCCAATATTTCCGATGTGGATATTATCATCAATCTTATTTACTGCTAAAATAACTGGTTTTTTTACATTACGTAAAAGTCTTGCAACTGCATAATCGTCTTCAATTAACCCAAGTAAACCATCAACAACAAAAACAATAACATCAGCTTCTTCAATAGCAAGATTTACTTGTTCTTTAATTAGGCGTTGAAAAGGAACATCTTCAATTTCAAGACCTCCAGTATCAATAACATTGAATTTTCTTTTTATCCATTCAGTTCTTGCATATAGACGATCTCGCGTTATACCTCGCTCATCATCAATAATTGCATGTCTTTTCCCTATAATACGGTTAAAAAGCGTTGATTTACCAACGTTAGGACTTCCAATAATTGCAACAGTTGGTATTTTTTTCATTATTTGACCTTCTTTTCAATTATTGCAATAATTCGTTCTACTACCTGTTCGATATTTAAATCACTAGTATCAAGTAAAATAGCATCCTCTGCTTGTTTTAGGGGTGCGAAACTTCTAGATGAGTCAAATTTATCTCTACGTTCAATATCTTTTTTAATAAATTCCAAATCGCATTCAATGCCTTTTTCGATATTTTCTTTATATCTTCTTATAGCACGAGTTTCTACTGAAGCAACTAAAAAGATCTTAACATCAGCACTAGGAAGAACATAAGTTCCTATATCTCTCCCATCCATTATCACTGAGTCTTTTTTTGCCATTTCTCGTTGTAACTCTACTAAAGCGAGACGAATTGCTCTATATGAAGATACCGCACTTACATGTTTGGTAACTTCTAAACCCCTAATTTCTTTAGTAACATCAATCTTATTACAGAAAACTTTACCATCTTTATTTAAATGAATGTGTACATTTGGAATAACACTAGTGCAGTCCACTTCATTATTTGGGTCAATATTTTTTTCTAAAACATACCATGTAAAAGCACGATACATAGCGCCAGTATCGATATATGTTAAACTTAGTTTAGTAGCGACAATTTTAGCAATAGTGCTTTTCCCTGCTGCTGATGGCCCATCAATCGCAACACTAATTAATTTCATAAAAGACTCCTTCCAAATGTTAGTATTAATCCAAGAATTACTAATAAAATTATAAAGCCAGTAACTAAACCAATAATTAAAGCTTCTTTTCTTTTCTTCTTTTTTTCACGGAGTTCATTTTCTCGTTTTTCACCCTTAGGATCTAAATAATTCTCATACGCAGTAACAATTTCTTCAACAGTTAAAGATTTTGTTGTAGTCGAAATATTTTGTTCTTTAGCCTTGCGAAAATCTTCCTTAGTAACAATAACTTCTTCATTACTAGGTTCTGTGTAATCCTTCATCGCAAGAATTTCTTCACGGTATTTTGCATATTTTTTTACTCTTGATTTTTCCATTTATATCGACCTTGCACTGCTCTTTTATATTAATATAAAGAAGGTCTAAAAGATAGTCTTTATTTGCTTCTCTAGTTGTTAAAAATGTTCTATTGTTATATAATTGATTTGACAAAAAAACCTAAAGGAGAATATTATGGCAAAAAAAGTATTTCTTAATTCAGATGCATGTATCGGATGTGGCGTTTGTAACGCAGTATGCCCAGAAGTATTTGATTGGGATGATGAAGGCAAAATGATCGCTATTATGGAAGAAATTCCAGCAGAACTCGAAGATGTAGTTGAAAGCGCAGCCAACGATTGCCCTACAGGTGCTATCGAAGTAAAATAAAAAATATTTGCAAGATATTAAAAAAAATGATGCTAAGCATCATTTTTTTATTATAATTTATCAAACAAGCGTCGTACAGATTTATATATTGGTAATGTTATCAAAATAATAATTACGTTTTTTATGAGGTTAAATGGTATGATAATAGTCATATATTCAACGAGATTAAAAGGTAGTGAACCACCGAAAAGTTGATTATATAGATGATATTGAACATAAAAATTATAAACAGTTGATACTGCTATTTGAGTCACGCACCCTATTAATAAGGCAGTTATTGCGCCTTTAAAAGTACGATTTTGTTTATATATAAATGCAGCTGGCAAAATAAAACCGAGTGAAAAAACTAAATCGCCACTTTCTCCAATTAAGGCTGTATTTGATAACGGAAGTTTAATAAGAGTTTTTACAACAAGGACAATTATTCCCATAAGCGGACCATAAGCAAATGAAGCGATTAAAACGGGTACTTCATCTAAATGGATTTTTAAAAATGAAAACGGACCCGGAAAAATTGGAAAATTAAATGGTGGCACTGGAATAATATAAAATAATGTCGCAATTGCACTAAAAACAGCTGCTCTTGCTATAAAAGATACCCATTTACTACGTAATGCTTTCTTTTTTTGTTTGTTTTTTTGATTTTTTTCCAAGTTTTCTTCTTTAACTGTTTCTTGTTTTGCCGTAACTTCTTTTAATTCAGTTTCGTTTGTCATTATATTACCTCCAATAAAAAATCCCTGATAATCCTCAGGGCATAATTATAGAAAAAATCTTCTTTCATCCAGACTTTACTGTCGCCACTAGAATTTCACTAGTTCTGCATACGCTCGCGGGGTATACCGCCGGTGAGGAATTTCACCTCGCCCTGAAGATACTTTCATTATATCTTTAGAAAGTAAATTTGCAAGTTAATAGATAAACAATTACTAATATTTGAATTTTTAAAATGATTTAATCGTGCATTTTTTCTAAAAAGGCTGCTAAATCAGCTTCGTTTTCAAATTCGAGGGAAATTTTCTTTTTTGTTTTAACAATCTTAACATTAAGTTTTGTTTCAAGTTTTTTAAGTCTTTTATCTTCTTTTTCTCCGCGATATAACCTAGCTTCTTTTTCTACATCTCTTACAGTAAGACCTTCTTTAACAACTTTATTAGCAAGATCAATAGCGATATTTTCCGGAAGCGTTATTAAAGCTCTAGCATGACCATATTTAATTTTATTTTTTAAAACCATATTTATGATTTGATCAGGTAATGTCAAAATTCTTATAAAACTCGAAATTTGTGCTCTACTTTGATGCGCTAAGCGAGCAAGTGACTCTTGAGAATATTTATATTTTTTTGAAAGAGAGGAGCAAATTATAGCTATTTCTATAGGATTTATATGATGTTCATCTCTAGCCACTGCTAAAAGAATCAAAAGCATTTCTTCATCATTATAATTTGCTACCATTACAGGAAGTTCACCAATATTAGCTGCTCTTGCAGCATATAATCGTTTTCTTCCTACAACTACTTCATAATGATCTTTTTTTTGTCTTACAATTAATGGCTCTAAAGGAACATTTGTCAAATATGCATTAATAAGGAATGACAAATCTTCTTTTTGAAATTTAATTTGTTTTAAAAAAGAATTATCATCTATATCGTTTACAACTACTTTTTTCATTGGTAATGATTTATATTCATTTTCTAACAAATATAAAACATTAGTTTTTGAATACTTAGAAACTAATTCTTTTAAATCATTCTTAACTATTTTGTTTTTCTTATTCATTATCTAAAACTTCTTTCGCAAGACTAAGATATGCTAATGAACCCGCACTAGTTGGCTTATATAAAATAATAGGTAATCCCTTAGCACAAGCTTCTGCAATGGAAACGTTACGAGGTATTTGTGTAATAAAGGTTGATTCTTTAAATAAACCTCGTATTTGTTGAGCGATTTCAATTGATAAGCGAGTTCTACTATCAAACATAGTTAATAAAAATCCTTCAATTTGTAACTCTTCGTTATATTCATTTTGAATTTGTTTAATTGTAGAAAGAATTTGAGCGACAGCTTCTAGCGCAAAATATTCACATTGAACAGGAATAATCACTGAATCAGCAGCTACCAAGGCATTTGTACTTAATAGACCTAATGATGGAGGACAATCAATAATAATGTAATCATATTGTTTTTTTATTTTCTTTATCAATTCTGTTAAAAAATAAAAAGGGTGTGTTTCTTTTCCCATTGCCTCTATATCTGCACTTGCTAAACTCAGTGTTGCAGGTAAAACATCTAATGTTTTCATTACGCTTCTTTTAATAATTCTATTTACGTCAACATCTTTGAAAAGTCCATCATAAATACTGCTTTTTAGTATTGTACTATCAATTCCAAGACCCCTTGATGTATTACCTTGTGGATCCATATCAATTAATAAAACACGTCTACCAAAATGGGCTAGACTACTCGAAAGATTTATTGCGGTCGTTGTTTTTCCAACACCACCTTTTTGATTTGCAATCGCAATTATTTTACTCATATCGATAACCTCTATTAATTACATAGATAGTATATCATGTTTCACGTGATGAATATAATTAATGACATCTAAAGAGGTTTGCCTTTAATTTGAGAATATGGTCTTGGATATTTAATTGGTGTATTAGCCTTTTTCTTAAATATTATATTGTATCGTTCTACTTTATCAGTTTCTAAGTACATTGGCTCTAAAAAAATAACATCTAAATTGAGTTTTTTAACGGCTTTTTGCGATACTTTTAATTCTTTTAAACCTTGCTTACCTTTCATTGCAAGCATGATTCCGTCAACTTTAATATACGGTATACATAACTCTAATAAAATATTTAATGGAGCTACGGCTCTTGCTATCACGACATCATAAAATTCGCGTTTTTCATTAATGTATTCTTCGGCTCTATTATTTATTACAATAACATTTTTTAGATTTAGTTCATCAACTATATTTCCTAAAAAATTGCATTTTTTCTTAGTTGCTTCTAATAATGTTAATTTAATTTCAGGAAATACTATTTTTAATGGAATACCTGGAAAACCAGCTCCAGTACCAACATCAATTACATTATCTTCTTTAAAGTTATGAATAGTTCCACACAATATTGAATCATAAAAATGTTTTTCAATTATTTCTTCTTTTTTAGTTATTGCAGTTAAATTAAATTCATTATTTTTTTCAACCAAAAGAGTGGCATATCTATCTAGCTTATCAATCATGTCATCAGTGATTTTTATACCCTTTTCAAGTAATTTTTTCTTAAGTAATTGATAATCCATTACATTGATTCCTTTTTAATATGTAGCATTAAAATTGCGATATCACTAGGATTAACACCACTAATCCTTTTGGCTTGACCTATAGTTAAAGGATTTACTTTATTTAGCTTTTCTCTTGCCTCAAGTCTAATTCCCTCTAGTTTTAAATAATCAATTCTCTCAGGAATTTTATAATCTTCTGCTTTTGCATATCTAAGTGCTTCACTTTCTTGCCTAGCTATATACCCTTCATATTTAACCATTACTTCTAATTGGAAAATCGCTTCATCATCGAGTTTTATATCCTTTAAATCATCTACAAAGTTAAGTAATTCTTTGTATGTCACATTTGGTCTTTTTAAAATTTCAAAATTCGTTAAACCACCATTAAAATTGGGATATCCTTTTTTATCCAAATATTCTATAACCTCTTTAGTACCTTTTAAATAGGTGTTTTGTAAAATTGATAGTGTTTTTGTGAGGTTTTTCCTTTTATTATCAAACGCTTCATATCTTTCTTTGTTGATCAATCCTAATTTGAATCCTTTTTCAGTTAATCTTAAATCCGCATTATCGTGCCTAAGTAGTAAACGATATTCAGCTCTACTAGATAAAAGACGATAAGGTTCTTTTGTACCTCTTGTTACTAAGTCATCAATCATAACGCCAATATAGGCTTCATCACGCCGTAAGATAAATGGTTCCTTGCCTCTAATTTTTAAAACTGCATTTATACCTGCAATTAATCCTAGTCCAGCGGCTTCTTCATAACCAGATGTTCCACATATTTGTCCTGCACCGTATAAACCTTCATATTTTTTAAGTTCAAGGGTTGGTTTAAATTGTCTTGGTTCAAGTGCATCATATTCAATTGCGTAAGCATACTTTAAAATAACAGCATTTTCTAATCCTTTTAAAGAACGCACCATTTTATCTTGAACTTCTTCTGGCATACTAGTTGAAAAGCCCTGCAAATACATTGAATCATTATAAATCGATTCGGGCTCTAAAAATAGTTGGTGCCTTTCTTTATCAGCAAACCTAACAATTTTATCTTCAATACTAGGACAATATCTAGCACCGATACCAGTTACAATACCACCATACATAGCCGAATCCTTCAAATGATTTCGTATAATCTTATGTGTTTCTTTTTCTGTGTATAAAAGATAACAAACTATTTGATCTTCTAGTTTGTGAATTTTGTCCGTTGTATAAGAAAAATTTAAAGGTCCTTCCATTCCATATTGCGGAACCATTTTAGAATAATCAATTGAGTCAGCCTTTATTCTTTGAGGTGTTCCAGTTTTTAGTCTAACAACTTCAAACCCCATCTTTTCAAGTTCATTTGAAAAACCTTTAACGTTATCTTCACCTTCTGGGCCTTTGTCTATAACTTTATGACCAACCAAAAGTCTCGACTCTAAAAAAGTACCCATTGTTAAAATTGTCGCATTTGCTTTAAAAGTTCGTCCATCTTCTAAAATTACTCCATACACTTTTTTATCATCTCTAATTAAATTTATTACTTTACCTTCAATTACATCTAAATTAGGTGTATTTAAGACGACACTTTGAACATATTTAGGATACCCAAGTTTATCTTCTTGTGCTCTAAGACACTGAACGCCTGGCCCCTTTCCAGTATTTAACATTTTAATTTGTAGCGGATTATGATCAGCGAAAATGCCCATCATACCGCCTAGAGCATCAATTTCTCGAACAACTATCCCTTTTGCACTCCCTCCAATGTTAGGATTGCACGGCATATTAGCCATCATTTTAATATTTAAAGTTAAAAGAAGGGTTTTTGCCTCTAATTTTGCACTAGCTAAGGCGGCCTCTACACCAGCGTGACCACCACCTACAACAATTACTTCGTAGTCTTTATTCATTAACCAACAGATCCTTCCATATCTAGTTGTAATAATCGATTTAATTCGACAGCATATTCCATAGGTAATTCACGACTAAATGGTTGAATAAATCCCATTATAATCATTTGCGTTGCTTCTTCTTTGCTAATTCCTCTACTCATTAAATAAAATAATTGTTCCTCATTTATTTTACTTACGGTTGCTTCATGCTCAATAAATGATTCATTATTAAACATTTCATTTTTAGGAATCGTATCGCTCTTACTAATTTCATCTAGAATAAGAGTGTCACATTCAACATGACTTCGAGAATTTTTAGCTTTCGAATGAATTCGCACTGTACCTCGATAATTAGCAACTCCGCCACTATGAACAATTGACTTAGATATAATATTTGAACTCGTTTCAGGCGCAAGATGAATCATTCTTGCTCCGGCATCTTGATATTGCCCTTTACTTGCAACTGCAATAGAAATACATGTACCTTTTGCATATTTGCCTGCCAAAATGCAGGCTGGATATTTCATATTAACTTGACTGCCAATATTACCATCAATCCACTCCATCGAGCCACCTTCATGAACATATGCTCTTTTAGTAACCAAATTAATAATATTGTTTGACCAATTTTGTATGGTAGTGTATCGACATTTTGCATTTTTTAAAACAACAATTTCGACAACTGCTGCATGCAATGAATCTGTTGAGAAAATCGGCGCAGTACATCCTTCAACATAATGAACATCAGCACCTTCATCAACAATAATTAAAGTTCTCTCAAATTGACCGGTTTTTACATTATTGATACGGAAATAAGATTGAAGTGGTTTTTCCAATTTAACACCTTTTGGAACGTAAATAAATGTACCCCCTGAAAAAACTGCACCATTTAAAGCAGAGAATTTATTGTCTTGGTAGGGTACAACTGTATTAAAATATTTACGATAAATATCTGGGTATTTTTGAATAGCTTCTTCAGTTGAAATGAATATAACTCCCTTTTCTTCAACTTCCTTGAGCATGTTGCTATAAATGACTTCAGATTCATATTGTGTCGTTACTCCAGCTAAAAATTTTTGTTCCGCTTCAGGAATTCCAAGACGATTAAAAGTTTCCTTAATAACAGGAGGAACATCATTCCAATTTCTTTTTTCACCTTCAACGACACGAGTAAAATATGTGTAACTGTCAAAATTTAGGTCATCCAATTTTGGACCAAACGATGGCAGTGGCATTTCTTTAAACTTTTTAAAAGCTTTAAGTCTAAAATCCAAAACCCACTGTGGCTCATTTTTAAATGCACTGATTTTACGTACGATTTCATCACTTATACCAAGTCCAGAATCTATAATAGTTTGATCTTCATCTCTAAAACCGTATTTGTATGGGTCAAATTTTATTCTTCTAGTCATTTATTTATTCCTTCTGCTTGATCCAAAAGATGTTTTAGACCTTCCCATCCTATTGTTGCGCACTTAATTCTTGAAGCTTGTTTTCCAGTGTTGATAAAAACAATCGCTTCATCTAAAATTTCTTCATCAAATGGTTCGCCTTTAAGCATTGCTAAGTAATTATTGATTACCTTATTAGCTTCATTGAGCGTTAATCCTTTAATTAGTTCACTCATAATGGAAGTGCTCGCAATAGAAATGGCACATCCTACTCCATCCCAAAGAACATCTTCAACAATATCATTTTTAATTTTCAAATAAATGTGCAAATCGTCGATGCAACTTACAGAATCCATGTGAATTGTTAAATAACTGTTATCAATTGGAGTCTTTTTATTGCGTGGCTTGGAGTAATGATCCATTATGATTTGACGCATTAAATCAGAATTACTTGAAATAGACATCTAGAAAATTACCTCCTTTTTTACACACTTCAACAAAAGTATCGATTTCATCTTTGGTTGTATATAGGTATACACTCATTCTAATTGTTGAATGAGTCTTTAGAAAATTAGTTAAATTTTTGGCGCAATGTTGACCACTTCGAACAGCGATTCCATAACTATTGAAAAAAGTTGCAGCATCTTGTGCGAAAACGCCTTTAATATTTAATGTTATGATTCCTGATTCTGCTGTTTCGTTATAAATTATCACATTGTCCAACTCTTTTAATTTCTTGATAGCATAGGATCTAATTTCTGTTTCATGATTTCTTATGTTATCCATCCCTAAATTTCTTAAATAGTTAATGGCGGCATTTAGGCCAAAAATTCCTTCTAAATTTAATGTTCCTGCTTCAAATTTTCTTGGAGGTTTGTAATACTTGACTTCGCCACACATATTAAAACGTGAATTCATGCCTCCACCTGTTAATAATGGTTCCATTTTTTCAAGTAATTCGTATTTACCATATAAAACCCCAAGACCAGTTGGTCCTATCATTTTATGTGAACTAAATGTCAAAAAGTCTATATTTAAGTCTTTTACGTCAGTTTTTATATGTGGAACGCTTTGCGCACCATCTACAACCAATATTGCATTTTTCTCATGTACTATTTTAGCAATTTCCTTAATGTCAATAATAAAACCTAAGACATTAGTTATGTGAGCAATTGATACAACTTTAGTTCTATCAGTTATTGTTTCTTTAACATTGTCTGCAGTTAAGCGTCCTTCTTTATCTAATGGAATATAACGAATAATCGCACCAGTAATTTCACTTACTTTAAACCAAGGTAATAAATTTGAAGCGTGTTCGGCTTCAGAAACCAAAATTTCATCACCTTTTTTTAAGTTACAAACTCCATAACCGTAGGCAACTAAATTTAAGGACATTGAGTCACCAGAGGTGAAAACTACTTCATTAGCATCAGCATTTATGAAATTAGCAACATTAGCTCTTGTTTCTTCAACACGTAAATCAACAAGATGTGCAATATCATAATCACCACGGTGTGCATTCGATGTTAATTCTTCCAAATATTCATTAACAGCTTTAATAACAACTTTGGGTTTTAATGTTGTTGATGCGTTATCTAAAAAGATCAATGGTTTACCGTTGATTTGTTTTTTTAACATTGGAAAGTCATTTCGAATTAAATTAACATCATACATTTTGAAATGCTCCTTCTAAATAATTGATGAGTTGTTTTCTTGTTTTTTCTTCATCGTATAAACTAATAATAGGTTCTAAATAACCTTTAACAATTAAAGTTTTAGCAGTTTTTTCACTTAAACCTCTTGACTGCATATAAAAGAGATGGTCTTCATTTATTTTACCGACGGTAGCTGAATGAGAAGCAATGACTTTATTGTTGTTAATTCGTAAAATTGGATTAGCTTTTGCAACTGCATTTGCATCAAAAACAATAATTTTTGTTTTTTGGTGAGCTTCACAACCTTCAACATTATCATTAATTAGTGAATCGCCCGCAAACACTAACTGTGACTTATCTAAAATTACACCATAATTAATCATACTTGAGGTTGTATTAGGTTTAATATGATCAAAATTGATATTAAAGTTTTTAACTAACTTTTCTTTTACTAAAGTAGACAAGGAAAACACCGCTTTAGCGTTTTCGCCCATTAATTTAGTTGTAAGGTCAATGTTTCTTTTTGAGTTATTAAAGTCGGCTAAAGCGAATACAACATTTGCGCTATCCATCAATGTAAAAAAACGTGTTACTTTGTGACAATTATCGTCCAATAAAATAGTTGTTTTCCCTTTAAAACAAGGCGAAAATGTATAATTAATGGCATTTTTGCAGGCTTTAACTAAAATTAAAAGACTGTGTTCTTTGGTTCCTTTTAATACAATGTTTGATATATTTTCATTGATGTTTTTTTCATCTATAACCAAAGTAGCATCGTTTATTTCTAGAGTTAAGGTCGCATTTTGGATCATTAAAAACTCTCTTTCACAGCACATTCGCCTAAAGCAATTATTTGGTCATCACGACGATCAACTCGTATACCATGTTCTGCGTGAACCCATTCATATCCTTCACGATCAATTCTTTCAATTATCGATGTATCTCCATCAAGCACAATTTTACCATTTATCATTAAAATTGCTCTTGTTGGTGAAACTAAATCATATAATCTTGCGTAATGAGAAATTATTAAAAATGTTCTTTTTCCATCTTTTTCTTTATCAATTTGTTCCGCAACGGCTTTAACCCCATCAACATCCAAACCAGAATCAATTTCATCAAGCATTACAAAATCAGGTTTAATTAATTTCATTTGTAAAACTTCATTTCGTTTCTTTTCTCCACCAGAAAATCCTTCGTTTAAATTACGATGAGCAAAATCTAGTGGCATGCCCATTTCTTTACTCGCTTTATTAAAAAGATTAAAGAGTTTAATAGCGGAAATTGGCCGTTCACTTCTAGCATTAAGAGCAGCATTAATAAAATCACTATTTACTACACCTGGAACTTCAGCAGGATTTTGAAAACCTAAAAACAATCCTGCTATTGAACGTTCATCAACGCTCATAGCAAGCACATTTTTACCATCTAGATAAATGGTTCCATTAAGTACTTCATAATTAGGATTACCCATAATAACTTGAAGTAATGTTGATTTACCGTGTCCGTTTGGGCCAAGAAGAGCGACCACTTCTCCATCTTCTACTTCTAAATTGATGCCAGAAAGGATTTCTTTTCCTTCAACCGCAACATGTAAATCACTAATTTTTAGGTGTGCCATACGTCCCTCCAAATGTCTGCCTTATTTTACAACTTTTAAATTGTTCTCTCAACGAAAACGATAATTTAAACTTTTTAAAAGCAATTTTTTACCTGTTTTCGTTGTTAAAAATAGTAATTTTTAAAATCATAACAAATTTTATAAATATTCTAGTTGAATTAAACATTATAAAAAGATAGAATAAATAAGCATATTTATTAGAGGAGGAAAACTAGGATATGAAGAAACGCTCAATAACCATCGCTCTTACTGCGTTTGCTAGTCTAGCTACTTTGGCTGGTTGTAGTAAGCCTGTAACTCCTAAGGATGGTTACTTGTTATCGATGTCCGGTAAAGATGGTGAAACTGTTTCAATCTCTGCTGAAGAGTTTTTTAACAAATATTTAAAAACCAAAGCCGGAATCAAAGGTTACTATGATGCGCTCTATGAAGTCGTTGTCCGCGAACTTTTTGAAAGCAAATTAGTAACAAAACGCGCTGAACTTTATGAAGAAGCGAAGCAAAAAGTCGCCAGCGCTAAAGAAGATGCCAAGAAAAATGCCACCGCAGATTCAAATTATGATAAAGAATTTCAAAAAGTTCTTGATGATAATGGCGTCGAAAATGAAGATGAACTATTAGAAAAATTCGCTTACGATTTAATGAAGGTTGAAGTTAAGGATCAATTTTATGATGCCGGTCAAACTTCATGGGCTCCAAACGCTTGGAAAGAACTTGTAGTTGGTGAACGTGATGAAAACGGAAACTTAATTGTTGATGATAACGGAAAGCCAGTCTATGAAGGTTATTTAAACGCTATGATTCCTTATCATGTACGTCACCTATTAGTAAAGGTTGATGCTGGAAACAAAACGTATTACAACGGTGCCATCCGTAAGGAACAAGCTACCAAATTAGGCGGGGTCGTTAAAGCTTTAGCAGAAAGACCTTATTATGACACCTTTGGTAAAATTACCAAATCACTTACTGATGATGACGACACTAGAGAAGTCTTTGGTGAATTCGATCCAGTGGTACGGACAACACCATTCAATCACGAATTCAAACTTGGTATTTACGCATTTGAAGGAATTTATAGTTCTAAAGCTACGCCTGAAGAAAAAGCTAAACTTGAAATTCCGGCACATGCTCAAACTGCTCTAGAAGACATTGGTCTAGGTGAAATTCCATATGGTGCAGCTATTCAACTTATGAATGTTGCAGAATATGAAACCGATGTAAATGGTAATAAAGTTAAGGAAGGCAGCGCACTTCTTTTCCCACGTAACATTTACTTCAACAAATACTTTAATAAACACAATGTTAGTGTTATTACACCAAACGATACCAATCCAGCAGATGAAGTCGGTACAGTTAATGATACTTATGCTGCTCTTCCAGGCTTCCGTGAAGTTCCTGAACTTGGTGGTAAGAAAGTTTTAACTGACGAAAAAGGTAATGTTATCTTGGTCGTTCGTGCTGGTACTAGTGGCTCTTATGAAGGAGTTCACTTTATCGTCATTGAAAGAAGCCCGTTATTTGAAGAAGTTAATGGTGTAACTCTTGAAAATTACTACACGATTGAAACACCTGAAAGCAAAAATTATCCAAAAGATGAAGATGGTAATCCACTTGATACTTATGTCAACGCCATTACCACTGATGCTAAAGGTTATAAAGATCGTTCGCGTAAAATTAAAGATGGCATTAAATCATTTGATACTCGTATCGATGACCGTATTTTTGCAAAGTTAGTCAAACTACTTAATGTTAAGATTCATGATCAAGAACTTAAGAAAAACCTTGACGAATATCTTGCAAATGAACTTGCAATTGCAGAATATGATGCCGACTTAAAAATGCTCTCTGCTTGGGAAGAATGGATTAATCTCCTTGCAGTCCAAGCCGAAAACCGCACTCCTGCTCGTTTAGTTGATGAAGCTTGTGCAATTGCCTTTAGAGAAGCAGGCACTGCCCCTGAATATGAAGAAGGAGGTCTATGTGATAAATATGTCTAAGAAAAGTATTAAAGGCCTTATTAGCGTTCTAGCTCTTTCATTCCTATTAGCAGGTTGTAAAGAAATTAACGCAACTCCAGGCAATTACAATGATCCCCTAGCAGATGAATTAAGCCATACAATCAACAATACACTTGCTAATATTTACGATAAATATAAAGAAAGTGGCGCAAGCAAAACACAACTTGTTGATGACTTACTCTTTGCAATCGCCGAAAACCAATTTGGCGCTTATAAAGATCTAGCTGCTGATTCAACCATTAAAGAAAAAGTTGATACACGCGCACTTGAAAAACTATATAAAAAGATGAATGTTTCAAGTTATGATGTAACCACAGGCGAAAAACTAGGAAACTTTGATGAACACAAATTTGCTCTTAAAGCCGTCTATGGTGAAGGCCACCATTTAGTAAATGAAGAAGGAACACCAGTCGAAGTAAACGATTTAGGTTCTCTTACTTTCTTTGATACCGGTGTCTTCTTACCTCATATCAATGAAGAAAACTTTACAGAAGAAACTCACGAATTAGTCCATATCGCATACTACACTGACTATTTAACAGATGCTTTCTTAGATGAAACATACCGTGAACTTCTTGTTGAAGATTATTTATTAAGTGAACAAAGTGCAACCTTAGGTCGTAACTATGCCCGTAAGGTTACCTATGTTTCAATTAATGAAAACTCACGTTATCCTGATGCTGTCCGTCGTTTATTTAACGTCTTTATTGATGACAACATCCTTGGTAACGAAGGTCCTGCAAACCTTGAAATCCTTGCTAGCGCCTGGCGTGGTATTAAGGAAAACTTCAATGATAATGAAGCTAGTCTCCTCCAAAAAGCTGGTTTAATTATCCAAGAAGATGATCCTAGTACCCCAGACGTCGATGAAGGCGAATATCAAACTTTATACGGTGAAATTTTAAGCGACTTTAACAAAATTAAAGACGATCCAAAAACAACCGATAAGACCATTGAAAACGACTTCACCAATAATGGAACTCGTCCTGCTATTCAAGGCTTAGAAGAAAAGGTTCGCAAAGTTGCCAAAACCGACTTAACAAAAGACGGTTGGGCAATTAAAAATGGTGGTTTAACTGAACTACCAGAAAAGATTCGTACCCGTGTCTTTAATATCGGTACTTCTAACGGTGTTGATCTTGTTCAAGATGATCAAGGCGTCCTTGCTGATGCTGGTAAAATTGATCCAGAAATTAGTTCAACCGTTAATACCTTTGTTCGTAATATTAATGGAACCTACTACTTAGTTCCAAAACAATACGAAAAGAATGATAACCGCAACTTCTTATTCTATGAAGGAAGTGCCTACTACATTATTCAAGTTGAAGAAGCTGTTAATACGAGCAAACTTACTGAAGGAAACGTTCGCGAATATTCAAAACTCGGCAAAACCGAAGAAGAAATCGCTGAAATCAAGGATGAAATCGTCCGTAGATTAGGTGCTCTAGATTCAAACCGTACTGCCGCAATTCAACACTTCATCAAAAAAGCGGATCT
>LSQX01313624.1_pt1 | contig 21505 bp, 22 predicted proteins | sample 654561 | NCBI WGS metagenome assembly LSQX01 (sample SAMN04489861, study PRJNA283612) | anaerobic digester metagenome | isolation source: 4 biogas reactors fed with cattle manure at either 37C or 55C with and... | place: Denmark: Kongens Lyngby | collected 2014 | reverse complement strand
TGGAAATAAAGTTGCCCAGTGAGTAGACAATAAGAACTCGCTCATCACTATTTGGTTTCATCTGCTCAGCCCACGGTTGTACCACATGGGGGTGGCATCCCAGGACCAAGTCTGCACCGGCGTCTATTAGTTCCTGTGCAATCTGCTGCTGCTGTGCCGACGGCTGACGCTGATACTCGGGACCAAAATGGATACAGGTGATGACAAACTCCGCCCCCTGCTGGCGGGCACACCGGATATCAGCCGCGGCCTTTTCTTGGTCCCATATATTTACTAAGTAGTCTTTGCCTATCGGCACCGGCAAACCATTGGTAGTGGTAGTGTAAGCCAAACAAGCCAAATCAAATCCTGGCACCGATATCAACAATGGTTGTCGCTCGGTCTCTGTCCGAAAAGTGCCCGTATGCAGAAGGCCGATCTGATCCAAGTGATCCAAGCTGTTTAGCAGCCCGCTCTCATCTTGATCCAAAGCATGGTTGTTGGCAGTAGTGACCACGTCTACCCCGGCTTCCTTTAAGGCTACAGCCAAACTGCTGGGGCTATTGAAGCGCGGATAACCGTGGTACGGACGGCTGTCGTCCAGCACTGTTTCTAAGTTGGCGATAGTAAGGTCGGCACTGCTTAAGTAAGGGGCAATTTCCCTGAAAGAAGGGCTAAAATCATACACCTGCCGCTCCGGATCCCAAGCTCCGTGTACCTGGGGCATATGGGCCATCACATCTCCCACCGCCGCCACCGTAATTAGCGTCGGTGCCGGCAATTCTGCCGCTGTTTTGGCCGGATCTTCTCCGGCTGTAACAGCGTTGCCGAGTCCACAACCGACGACAACGAAAACTACCATCAGGGCCGCAGCTGTCCCGCCGCCGATTCTAATCTTGGTCAACCTTCTCCCCCTCTCTGGCTTGACTGACCCATTCCTTTCTAGTCTTTACCAACAAACAGCCCTTATTATATCACTCTCCAGCAAGAAACGGGCTGGTTTTGAGTCTTAATACCTAAGTTGATGGAAGAACTCGCAAAAAATTCAAGCCCATAATGGCCCTCACTTCTTGATCCTTATACCCGCGCTCAGTCAGGGCCCGAGCTAGATCCGGAAACCGGTGCGGTCCCTCCAGTCCCTGGGGACCGGCTGGGATGCCATCGAAATCTGACCCTAGCCCCACATGCTCAGGCCCCACCAATTGCACCAAGTAATCAATATGGTTCACCACATCGATCAACTTAGCCCCACCCTGTTTACATAAGAACGGCGAGTGGAAATTCACACCGATAACACCGCCGGTTTGGGCCACAGCCCGAGCCTGCTGGTCAGTAAGATTGCGCGGGTGTGGGCAAAGAGCAAAGGCCGAGGAATGAGAAGCGATGACCGGTCCCCGGGCGTAATCAATTAAATCCCAGAACGACCTGGCGCTAAGATGAGATACATCCAGTAGTATGCCTAGGTTCTGGGCTACCTTTACCGCTTCGCCGCCCAAAGCGGTAAGGCCGCCGCCGGAGTCACCGTCATCCACACCGGAAGCCAACAGATTACGCTGATTCCAGGTTAGACCCAGAGACCTTACCCCTAAGCGGTAGAACACTTCCAGTAACCCAGGATCATCGCCGAGTGCCTCACCGCCTTCCAGACTGAGGATAACCGCAATTTTGCCCTCTTGTTGTGCTTTTATAACATCAGCTTGGTTAAAGGCTAGCATCAGTTCCGGATTAACTCTAAGTTCACGATAAAGTAACTTAATCTGCTTTAGAGCACTGGACTGAGCCAGGAGTAGCCGGTTAGGCTCCCCGCCATAGAGGGCAAAAAACTGAGCTACCACTTGGCCTTCTTGTAGGCGTTTAATATCGACCTGTCCTTGAGGTCGCTGCTTTAGCGAACCCTGGCCGGCCTCTTGTTCCAGTTGATACAAAGCATCACAATGACCATCGATAACAAAATAGTTCGTCGTCTGTTCCACCGTACATCGCCCTTTCTTGCCGTCACTCTCTTTTGATCTGGGATAATACTTCCATCTAAGACACCCTCTTCCCTGCCAACAGGAGTTATCTTCGACAGTCAGACATTATCTTCTAGGTGCAAACACGACAAGTCGGTGACCTTTATCGGGTTTTAGTCATAGAATAAACCAGTTATAAGGCGAGGCTAAGTTTGTTTGCGTTGTCTAAGTGAGGTGACCTAAATGATCACTGACAATAAAGAAACGCTGATACCGCTTAGTATGTTACCGTCTGGCCAGTCAGCACAGATTATTTCCCTGGAAATGACGGGCGGTATAAAGCGCCGCCTTCTGGACCTGGGACTTGTTCCTGGAACACAAACAGCGGTCGCCTTCTCCAGCCCGATGGGTGACCCTAGTGCTTATCGCGTACGCGGCACAACCTTGGCCCTTAGGGCCAAGGAAGCGCAGTTAATTATGGTGAGGAGGTTGGAACCATGACCAACTTGGCACGACCGGTTGTAGCACTGGCCGGCAACCCAAACACCGGCAAAAGTACCGTTTTTAACGCGTTAACCGGCCTTAATCAGCATACCGGTAACTGGCCCGGAAAGACAGTTACCTTGGCCACGGGCTCATTTGCCTGGCAAAATACCGCCTATACCATCGTTGATCTACCCGGCACTTACTCTTTGTTTGCTAACTCCCCGGAGGAAGAAGTTGCCAGGGATTTCATTTTGTTTGAAGCACCTGATGTCACAGTGGTGGTGGTAGACGCCACCTGCCTGGAGAGAAATCTGAATCTAGTGTTGCAAATACTTGAACTAACCCCTAAAACTGTGGTTTGCGTTAACCTGATGGATGAAGCCCGCCGCCAAGGTTTGGCTATAGATACAGATAGACTGGCTGCTGAGCTTGGTGTCCCCTGCATACCCAGCGTAGCTCGATCCGGTGAAGGAATGGCGGCCCTTAAAACTGCCATCCGGGACATCGGTAACAGACATTCTATCCGCTCTCCCCGTTTTGTACGTTACGGCGCCGACATAGAAGCATCCCTGGCTGTTATTACGGCGGAATTGGCACCGCTGGCTTCGCAGTTTTCTCCCCGCTGGTTAGCTCTGCGCATACTGGAGCGGGACAACAGTTTGCTACAACGCCTTCTGGACCAAGAACAAGAACAAACGCCAGCTACCGCCCCTGTTCTTGCCCGGGCCACAAAGAAGGTGGCTCCATGGCTCGGCTAAATCCGAACCAAGCAGCTGCTTTGCAGCAAGCCAGCCAGCTCGCTGCCGACCTGCCAACGCCATCGCACGATCAGCTGGTTCATAGCATTTATGATACTGCCCAAACCATTGCGGAACTAGTAGTGAAAATAGAGTCCGGTCCGAAAATCACTTGGCAAGAACGATTAGACCGGGTACTTACTTCCCCCTGGTTGGGCTTCCCGGTAATGATAACATTACTGGTAATTGTGTTTTGGTTGACTTTTGAAGGGGCTAACCACCCCTCAGAGATGTTATCGGCACTCTTTCACGTCGGTGAAGACTTTCTTTCCGCTTTGTTCATAACGATGAACGCCCCCACTTGGCTGCACGGTCTTTTGGTCTTAGGTATTTACCGTAGTACCGCCTGGGTGGTGTCGGTAATGCTTCCGCCCATGGCTATTTTCTTCCCTCTGTTTACCTTACTTGAAGACTTAGGCTACTTGCCCCGGGTAGCCTTTAACCTGGACCGTTTCTTTCAATGGGCGGGGGCGCACGGCAAGCAAGCCCTTACCATGAGCATGGGTTTCGGCTGCAATGCTGCCGGCGTTATCGCCTGTCGGATCATTGATTCCCCACGGGAACGGCTGGTGGCAATCTTGACTAATACTTTCGTGCCCTGCAACGGTCGTTTTCCCACCTTTATTGCCTTAAGCAGTATCTTCCTAGGCAGCACTCTCTACGGTGTTGATTCCGGATTCCTGGCATCGTTTGCCGTATTGTCCCTGATTCTAGTTGGGATCGGCACTACCTTGGGTGTGTCTTGGCTGCTAACCCGTACCCTGCTTCGGGGCGTGCCGTCAGCATTTGTGCTGGAGCTTCCTCCCTACCGACCGCCACAAGTGGGGCGCATCTTGGTCCGGTCAGTCTTAGATCGTACCATTCACGTGCTCATGCGGGCCATCGTTTGGGCAGCACCGGCAGGGGCTGTTACCTGGATCTTAGCCAACACCCCGCTGGGATCGGAGACAATGCTAAGTATAGCCGCTGGACACTTAGACAAATTTGCCCGTTGCCTAGGCCTTGACGGCGTTATTCTACTGGCCTTTTTCCTCGGTTTGCCGGCTAACGAAATTGTCCTACCCATTGTGGTTATGGGCTATTTGGCCGAAGGTGCCCTGCTGTGGCCGGGTAGCTTGAGCGAATTGCAGCAGCTGCTGGTGGCTCACGGCTGGACTGCCAAAACTGCCATCTTAGTAATGCTGTTTTCTTTGCTTCATTTCCCTTGTAGCACCACTTTATGGACCATCAAAAAAGAAACCGGCAGCAAGCTCTGGACAGCGGTAGCATTTTTGTTGCCTCTAACGCTAGCTTGCACTGTGTTGTTCCTTCTAAATCTATTGTTACCGTCACTGTAAGCTAGCTCCACTACATGCGAAGCCCGTAGGATTGTCCTTTGAGCACAATGTGGCGACCGCTATTAACATGGCGCCGGCGAGCGAGCCTACTCACCCACACACCTATCGACAGAGCCAGGTTCTGCCCACAAAGAACACGGCGTAGGCTAAAGGGTAGAGAGATTGTTGTCCCGGCGGTAGAAAGGGGAGATGTTATGGATAACAAAACCGACTTTTATACCTTCCGCGGCTACCACTTAAGAAACACGCTACGCCGCGAGAGCCTAACCCCCAGTATGGAAGACTATCTGGAAATGATTTATCGCCTATCTCAGGACAGCGGGCATACTCGTGTTCTTGAGCTGGCTACCGCATTGAACGTCCAGCCGCCGTCGGCATCCAATATGATTCAAAGGTTAGCCGAGAGAAACTGGCTGGTATACGAAAAATACAGCATTGTCCGGCTCACAGACAAAGGTCGGAAACGCGGAGCTTATTTGCTCAACCGCCACCACATACTAGAAGATTTCTTGCGCCTTCTGGGCTTAGAAGATGTACTGGAAGATGCCGAGAAAATCGAGCATAACATTAGCCCGGCTGCAGTAACTGGATTAGAACGACTCCTGGCCTTCTTTAACTCCCATCCCCAAATTCTTTCACAGTGGCAAACCTTCCGCTAGGGCCAAAAGGCATTATCAAGGAATGTGTCAACAGCTCAGTCCCCTTAACACGAACTTAACACGAAAAAGAAAAAGCCCTAGCACTAAACTGGGGCGTCTTAGACAAACCATTAAAGGCATTCACCTTAATCAGTATCGCTCTGCTGCCAGTATTGCTTATGGGCGGCCCGCTCTGGCATGCCTTCGGCCCGGCCGCCCCGTTCTACTTTGGCGGTTCATTAGCCGTCCCGGCTACAATAGGGTTATGCTTCACCCTCCGCACCCTAGGCTCCGTCTCCCCAGTTTAAGACAAGTGTTTGCACCTCTTCCCCTGACGACAGTTCTAGCGCTTGTCGAGCCAGTGACCGGGCTGCGTCCAAAGACCAGGTGCGGACTTTTTCTTTTACTGCCGGCAGCGACAGTGCCGCCATACTAAACTTTTGCAGCCCCAGCCCCAAAAGTAGCGGGGTCGCCAGGGGATCGCCGGCCATCTCACCGCACAGGCCCACTTCGATTCCAGCCTCGCGGCCGGCAGCTATAGTGGTGTCAATAAGACGCAGCACCGCCGGGTGAAACGAATCGAATACCGCCGCCACCCTTTCGTTCTGCCGGTCGGCGGCTAGAGTATACTGGATCAAATCGTTAGAACCGATGCTAAAGAAATCCGCTTCCCGAGCCAGCTGATCAGCTATTATTGCCGCCGCCGGAGTTTCCACCATAATGCCCACCTGAACTTTATCCCCGCGCGGTACCTTGCGTTCGTCCAGCTCTCTTTGAGCCTGAGCCAATTGCTCCTTAGCCTGTCTTATCTCTTGAATCGACACCACCAGGGGAAACATGATTCTAACCTCACCGGCAGCAGCAGCGCGGAGAATAGCTCGCAGTTGAGTGCGAAATATTTCCGGGTGCGACAAAGAGTAACGCAGTGCTCGCCAGCCTAAGAACGGGTTAGCCTCTCGAACCAGGCCTAAATACGGCAAATCCTTGTCGCCGCCGATATCCAGCGTGCGGATAATTACCGGCTGCGGGGCCATCAGTTCCACCACCTGCCGATACGCAGCCAACTGTTCTTCTTCGCTGGGCAGTTGCTCCCGATCCATATACAAGAATTCGGTTCGGAAAAGGCCTATTCCCGCGGCCCCCATGTTTAGGGCCGGTTGGACTTCGGATGGGCGGCCGATATTGGCCATCAGAGTTACCCGCTGGCCGTCCACAGTGATTGCCGGCTGCGCGGCCAGGGCTTGCCGACGACAGCGGTCGGTTCTAAGTTGGTTCTGTCGTTGCTGCCACTCGGCAAGCTCAGCGGCTTCCGGATGTAGCACTACTTCCCCGCTGGTTCCATCCAGAGCCACCACCTGGCCGCTTTTTACCTGGGCGACAATTCCACCTGTCCCCACCACCGCCGGAATACCCAAAGAACGGGCCATAATAGCCACATGGGATGTACGACCTCCAGTCTCCGTGACCAAGCCCAGCAATCGCTCTTTCGGCAGACGAGCTGTCTGGGACGGTGTCAAGTCAGGGGCTACTACAATGGAGGGTACATCAAGCTGCGGCAGCTGTTGTTGTTGGCCCCGTAGATGGGCCAACACCCGTCCTCCCGCATCGCGTACATCAGCCGCCCTCTCAGCCAAATACTCATCGGGCAGGGCTTCCAGCAGAGCCGCCTGCTCTGCTACCGCCTGAGCCATGGCTGTATCAGCACTTTCGCCCTGGGAAATAAGCCCGGCCGCTCTCCCTACAAGAGCCGGATCAGCCAGCATGAGCAGATGGGCGGTAAAGATGGCAGCCTCCTCGGGTCCCAATTCCCGCTCGGTCCGGCTTTTTAGCTCGGCCAACTCTGTTTCCGCAGCTCGTACTGCCGCCTTCAGTCGGGCTCTCTCCTCTTCTGGGCTACCTGTCGTCGGTTCTTTGTCTACACTCGGCAGCTCCGGGCACCACACCACTGCCGGACCGATGGCTATTCCTGGTGCCGCCCCCAAGCCCAAGTATCTGTTCTCCACCGGTGTTCACCCCTGTCTCCAACTACTCTTCAGCCTGGCCGGCAAAAAATGCCTGCAATCCTGCCGCCGCCTTCTCTTCGTCCACCCCGTCAATCCTAATTGTAACGGCAGCCCCTTGGCGGGCCCCCAGTCCTAAGACACCAAGAATGCTTTTGGCATCCGCTGTTTTTCCTCCGGTGGAAATGCTAATTTGGGACTTGAACCCCGCCGCCGTTTGCACAAACGCCGCCGCCGGCCGGGCATGAAGTCCCAGCTTGTTAGTCAGTACTAATTGAATCTCTTTCATCTTTATACCTCATGCTAGAGTTTTTTCAAGCCGGCGGCCCCTTCAGCCGCCGCTTTCACTGCTTTCAGCGGGCTCCCTAAGCTAGCCTCTACTGCCGCTGCTACCGCACCTTCAACTAGCGGTCCATCGGCTAGCTGCACCTTTGTCTGCAGCTCGGCCGCCATAAGCTCCAGTGCCACTTCCGTGCTTAACACAGCGCTGCCCAAATCCATTAGTACCAGCACTCCGTCACAATCAGCAACCTCTTCAATAGCTTGTCGAATCAACACAGCATCTGTACCCAAGCGACCGTCAGCCGTACCGCCGGCAGCGGCTATGGGCACGCTGGGTGCCATCTGCAGGGCCAGCTCTCTGGTTCCTAAGGCCACTGCCTGCGAGTGGGATACAATCACCAGTCCTACCATAATCTGACCTACTGCTTGAAGGCGGCGATAAATTCCCGGCAAAAATCCGGTAAATCAGCCGGACGCCGGGAACTGATTAAGTTTTCATCCACCACTACCGCCCGATCCACCCAGGTGGCACCGGCGTTTTCCACATCGTCTTTCACCGCCACGGTGGAAGTCATGGTCTTGCCGGTCAGCACTTTGGCCGAGATCAACACCCAAGGAGCATGGCAAATAGCACCTACCGGTTTGCCAGCCAGGAAAATGTCGCGGACAAAATCCAATATATTCCCATAGCGGCGCAGCTTGTCCGGTGCCCAGCCGCCGGGGACTATTAACCCGTCGTAGTCAGCCGCCGTGACAGCGGCGATATTCTTTTCCGCTGGACAGGAAAGCCCATACTTACCTCTGTATTCGGCAGCGCTACCGGTACCGATCACATCCACTTCAGCACCGGCTTCCCGCAGGCGCAGCACCGGATACCAAAGCTCCAGGTCTTCAAAACCGTCCTCCACTAATACCGCTATTTTCTTACCTGCAAGTTCAGCCATCCTATTGCCTCCCAGTCAAAAACTCTTCTATGGTCTTCAGTATTAAGTAGGTGGATGTGGCTCCAGGATCCTGGTGACCGAGGCTGCGCTCGCCCAGATAGCTGGCGCGCCCTTTGCGGGCAATAATTCCTTTAGTGTATTCCACCCCGTTTTCGGCCGCACTCACAGCCGACCCTAAGGCTGCGGCGGCTCCGTTGCCCGCTGCCAGAGCCTCGGTTAGTGCCGCCAGCGCCGGCTCAAGAGCATCCACTATGGTCTTGTCACCTGGTTCGGCCCGGCCCCGCTGCTTGATCCCCTCCAGGGCAGCAGCCAAAGCCTGCTGCAAATCATTAGCTGACAGTTCGGTTTTATTACCTATTTTCATGCCAGCACGCAAAAACGCGGTGCCGTATAGGGGACCCGACGCGCCGCCCACTGTACTGACCAAAGTCATACCCACTGTTTTAAGTACGGTTCCGGCATCACTGCCGGCTAACGTGGGTATTTTTTCGGCTACGGCTCGAAACCCTTTGGCCATGTTAATCCCATGGTCAGCATCTCCGATGGCACTATCGAGTTCCGTCAAGAACGCTTTATTCTCCTCAATCACTGCACCCATAGCCAAGATTAATTCATTCAGATCGCTCACTTTAAGTCCCATCCCGCTACCCCTCTTTCCTCAACACAGGGGCGCCTTCCGGCGCCCCGGACTGCTACAGTTGCTTAAATCCCGGCGTATCAGCCGGTGCGGCCAGCAGCTCTTTCAGCTCTTCATCCAGTTTGAGCAAGGTTACTGAAGCTCCTGCCATCTCCAGTGAGGTCATGTATTCGCCCACATAAGTACGGAATACCTTAATGTTCCGTTCGGCCAGCATAGCAGCTACTTTCTTGTTGAGAATAAACAATTCCATCAGCGGAGTAGCCCCCAAACCATTGATCATAACTGCCACTTCATCCCCTTCGTTAAAGGGCAGATCAATTAAGACCTTGTCGGTAAGGTGCTTGGTGATCTCATCCGCCGGTCTAATTTTTTCCCGGTGAGTGCCAGGCTCACCGTGAATTCCCATCCCGATTTCCACTTCATCTTCAGCCAAGGTAAACGTCGGTTTACCGGCAGCAGGCACAATGCAAGGTGTCAAAGCCATCCCCATGCTGCGCACATTGGCGATCACTTTGTTGGCCACTGCCTGCACCTCAGCCAGAGTGCCGCCGGCTTCCGCTTTGGCCCCGGTAATCTTATGCACAAAGACAGTACCGGCAATACCCCGGCGACCCTGGGTATACAGGCTGTCTTCCACGGCTACATCGTCGTCTACCACTACACTGGCAGTCTCTATGTTCTCGGCTGCTGCCAGCTCGGCTGCCATCTCAAAGTTCATCACATCGCCGGTATAGTTCTTTATCACGAGCAGAACCCCGGCTCCACCGTCCACTTCCTTAATCGCCGCCAAGATTTGATCCGGTGTTGGCGAAGTAAAGACATCGCCGGCACAAGCCGCCGATAGCATCCCCTTGCCGACAAACCCGCCATGGGTCGGCTCGTGACCGCTGCCGCCGCCGCTAACCAATCCCACCTGTCCCTGAATTGGAGCATCTGTTCTCACCACTACATTAAGCTCGGGCAAGAGCCGGATATAATCCGGATAGGCCGCCTCCATACCGGCCAGCATCTCTTTCACTACCTGCTCCGGCAAATTAATGAGCTTTTTCATTTCATCACCCCTTCTTTTGATAGATGGATAACCCCGTTCTACTTCCTACCGTCTTTCTTTTTGTTAAGCCGCTCGACAAGCGTACAGTGCCAGTGGCTTCAAGGCTTGAAGCCACTGGCATACTCGAGCTAAATTCTTTCCCTCTGTTTCCTCGGATACGGTGATTTAAACAGTTATTAGAGAAGCAGTTGAATAATTGTATTGGTAATTACCAGCGATACCGCCGGCGGGTCGATATGGTTCTTACCATAGTTATAGAAAGTCCGCGCCGCCACCTCGCCGAAGATAGCGCCCAGGAGACCAAACAGCGCACCCATCCAGATGCTGCCGGTGGCCAGTGCCGCCGAAGCTGCCGGTAGAGTAATATGGTGAGTTACCGGAAAACCAGGGGCAAAGCGGAGAAACACCAGCGAAGCAGCACTGATGGCAAAGGCCAGCACCGGCTGACCCGTGACAATACCGACCAGTCCGCCTGTCAGCCCGAAGCCCACGCCGATCATCGCCACTTGGGCCCAATCGCTTTGCCATGGCAACCAGCAGTGGCCCTCAGTAACCGCAAACAGTCCACCTTTTGACCTAGCCTCTGCGGTTAAGGTGCCAAAGGGTCCTTCTTGATAAAATGCGGCCCGTGCAATTATCGCCGACAAAGCTACCGTCAGTCCGCCAGTGTCCGTCATCAGCCCTAGAGCGTTCCAGAGGGAGAATAATAACCATCCAATAACACCAAAAACACCGCCCACTAACAGGACACCCGGATTATTTAGCTGAGCCAGAGGAGACCCGATATCCTTCCCGGCAACTTCCAATCCACGACTGGAAGCATAGGTACAAGCAGCTACACCGCCGGCAAAAGCAACCCAGGGTGCCAACACCGGTCCAAAACCAACCCCGGCAATAACATTGGCCGCTTCCGGTGAACCAAAGAAACCAGCCGCTATACCCACCATTAACACAAACCCGGTCATAATAAAAGCCGGCAAGCCTCCCAAGCAGGCTCCCAAAACACCACCGCCAAACGCCGCCGCTAAATACTGAATGTCAATGGCCATCCCCTAATCCCCCTTTTTTCAGGCATAGTGTACCAGACTTGTGCTCTTTGGCTGATTAACCTTATTACCACCTCCTTTGAATCGGCGTCTTAAGTCCCACAGAGACTTTTCCGCTGTGGCACAACCGGCCGCTCCGGCTGCCAGGGCATTTTCCGCCTCCTTCAGACTGCGAATCAGGCCCCCGGCAATGATAGGCAACGGACACTTGCTACTGATGTCCCGAATAACCCGAGGCATGATCCCGGGTAGTACTTCCACCGCTGTGGGTGAAGAGCCCAGAGCCGAGCGCAGTCCGTTTTTCACTGCCAACGAATCGAGCAGAAACAGACTCTGAATTGTGAGCAGGCCTTCCTTATGAGCAGCCTTAATCAGTTGGCTGCGCGTGCTGCGGATGCCATGGGGTCTAATACGTTGCGCCACAAAGCGCACTGCTGCCTGATCACTGCCGAAACCGTCGATCAGATCAAAATTAAGAAATACCAGTTTCTCCGCCGCTATAAGCTTGCGCACGGCCGCACCCACGCTCACCAGCTCACCATAGGCCAGAAGAACACAGCACACAGGCGACTTCAGTACCAACTCAAAACTGACATCGTCGCGGATCACCGCTATGATGGGGCTTATTGCCAGCTGACGCTCAAGTTCCGTCACCGTGTTCTCCTCCTCTACCCTGCTTTGGCCTAGGCAGTTTTGTCTTTGGCTTCTCTGACTGGCAGCGGACGACTGGCCACCACCGCCACCCCGGTCCCGGCAATATCGTGCGCTATTGTCTGGTGAAACTCGATTGGGGCTATCACTGTCACCTGAGCCAGTTCCTGCAATATGGCCCCAATGCTTTTTTTAGGCACCGGCTCAGCTGTTCGCACCGGAACCACTGGCAGAGCCGCATCTTGCACTCGTACCGTACTGGTAACCACCCGCGCCGGTCTGAAAATTTCGTCTTGGGTATAGATTTCGCCCCGCTTGCACTGATTACCTTCTATACTTATGATCTTGTCTTGCCGGACTTGCGCCTTTATTTGACATCCTACCGGGCAAGCAATGCAAATTAATTCATGAATTTCGGTCATGCCTGGTCACCTTCCCTTACCAAACGAACCACTAGCTCCTCACCGGCAGAGGCGGTAATTTGCCCCGATGACAGACTAACACTTACCATTTCGGCCGGGCGCACCACCCGTTCTCTCCTACTATACACCGGTTTTGTTCCTAACAGGAGCTCCAGCTTTACGTTTTCGTCCGGTTCCAGGACTCTAAGGTAAAGCGTGGTTTTCTTGGCTGCCAAATTGGCTACATGAATCTTGTGTGGTACCACGTAGCGAACCCCTTCACCAGCCCTAGTGGTGATCAAGTCTCCCCCCGGCTGTTGCCCCAAGACCCTCCGGGCCGCTCCCTCGCCGGCCAACCAGCTTTCTCGGGTAACGTTATCAACCAGATCGTGTACATGGACCACATTGCCACAGGCAAACACACCCGGTAGGGTGGTCTCCATCTCGTCGGTAACCACAGGCCCTCCGGTCACCGGATCAAGGTCGATATTGGCGTCGCGGCTAAGTTCGTTTTCCGGAATCAAACCCACCGAAAGTAGCAGCGTGTCGCAATCAAGTACTTGTTCGGTTCCCGGTACCGGGTGAAACTGCTCGTCTACCTTAGATACCGTAACCGCTTGAACCCGCTCTTGGCCGTGGATCTTAGTCACGGTATGGCTAAGATGCNNGCACTGTACCAAATTGCGGGTGAGGCCGTTGGAGTACGGCATAATCTCAAAAACACCCTCTACTTTGGCCCCTTCCCAAGTAAACCTCCGAGCCATGATCAGACCGACGTCACCGGAGCCGAGGATCACTATTCGTTTACCGGGCAGATACCCCTCCACATTGACGAAGCGCTGGGCCGTGCCGGCGGTAAATATTCCACTGGGTCTGCTGCCAGGAATCGTCACCGCCCCACGGTTTCTTTCCCGACAGCCCATGGCCAGCACGACGGCGCCGGCAGCTATATCAACCATACCCAGCTTTTTGCTGATGGCATAAATGTGGCCACTGGGTTGCACCTGCAGTACCATGGTGTTAAGAAAAAATTCCACTCCACTGGCAAAGTTCTCCTGAATAAATTTATATGCGTATTCCGGGCCGGTGAGCTCTTCATTAAACAGATGTAAGCCAAACCCATTGTGAATACACTGTTGCAGGATACCTCCCGGCTCACGGTCGCGGTCGATGAGCATTACTCTTTCGGCTCCCGCAGCCTTGGCCCGCCCAGCTGCAGCCAATCCCGCCGGTCCAGCTCCAATCACGGCCACATCGCACTGCAGTTTATGCATCTTCCCCGGCCCCCTTTACGGCACCTGAACACTTGGTGTGATTGAGCAGCAATCTGGAACTGCCACCCTTTTTCGTAATCTGATCCCAGGAGAGCCCCAATTCCCGAGCCATAATCTCTATCACCCGCGGCGTGCAGAAACCGGCTTGACACCTTCCCATGCCGGCATGAGTGCGGCGCTTAACACCGTCAATGGTCGTACAAGGTACCGGTCGGTGAAGTGCCTGGACAATTTCCGCCTCAGTTACGGTCTCACAACGACACACAATCTGCCCATAACGCGGGTCGCCCTCGATGAGCTCGGCCTGCTGCTTATGGCTCTTGTCCCGAAAAGTGACAATTCCGCGGCGAAACGGATTGAACTTAGCCTTGCCCTTCAGTTCTAACCCGGCCAGTTGGAGAAAATCACGCACTACTTCTGCCACTGCCGGTGCTGCTGTTAAACCCGGTGATTGGATACCGGCCGCGTTAATGAAATTGGCGACTCCCGGTGCCGGCCCCAGCACAAAGTCGTTACTTGGTCTCGCCACCGCCCGCAGCCCGGCAAAATTGGTAATGGCATCTCTTACCGGAAGATCCGGCATCATATCCAACGCTTCTTTCAACACCTCCGCTAATCCCTGCGGTGTTGTATCCAAATCCTCTTTATCTTCCTGATCTTGGGCATTAGGACCGATCAGCAGATTGCCGTCCACTGACGGCGTGACCAGAATGCCTTTAGAAACAGCCGTCGGTACCGGGAACAAAGGGCAGCCCACCATATAGCCAAATCGCTTGTCAAAAACATAGTACTCGCCCTTGCGCGGCACGATGCGGAAATCATCCTGGCCCACCATGGCGGCAATTTCATCCGAGTACCTGCCGCCGGCGTTAACCACATAACGGGTTTCGATTATTACCGTCGGTGTCTGTACAGAAGTAACCAGTCCGTCTTTAAGTTCAAGACCCACCACCGGAGCTCCTAGCAACACTTCGACTCCGTTTTCGGCCGCGTTTTCCGCTTGGGCAATAGCCAACCCCCACGGATTTACCAACCCAGCGGTTGGTGCCCACAAAGCCGCCACCGCTTTCGGGTTTACATAGGGCTCCTGGGCCAACAGTTGTTCGCGACCGATAATTTCAAGATCGGGCACACCATTTACATAGCCCCGGTTCAGCAGTTCATACAAGTGGGACACTTGATCCTCAGCTAAAGCAACCACTAACGATCCCGTGGGTTTAAATTCCACCTCCAATTCTTGACAAACCTGAGGATAAACCGCGGCACCCCGGACATTGAGCTTAGCCTTCCAGGATCCGGGCGTAGCGTCGTAGCCCGCGTGCACAATAGCTGTGTTGGCCTTGGTGCAGCCACAAGCCACATCAGGATACTTCTCAACCAGAAACACTTTCACCTGATAGCGAGCCAACTCGCGGGCCACTGCTGTGCCGGTAACACCGGCACCGATAACCACCACGTCCCCCTTCAGTCTTTCCATCACCAGAACCTCCTTTGTCCGGCCGGCAAAGAAGACAAAGCCACACCCAAGGAAACCATTGTAAGCCATAGCCTGTTCCCATGCTTTCAGGTGTGGCTTTCTCCGTTTCTTTGCCACCTACTACAAATTGTGCTGCGACTGGCCAGGAGCCCCTATCGTTGCCAAATCACCCTCAGGCTTCTTCCCACTTCAGGGCCCTGTCTACGGCCCGTTTCCAGCCACTGTACAGTTTTTCTTTCTTGTCCTCGGCCATAGTCGGTTTAAATTCCAGATCCATCTGCCATTTGGCTGCAATCTCGTCCTGATCCTTCCAATAGCCCACTGCTAATCCGGCCAGGTAAGCAGCGCCCAGCGCCGTAGTTTCAGTGATCTTGGGTCTGTGCACCGGAACACCTAAGATATCGGACTGGAATTGCATCAGGAAGTCATTTACCACCGCTCCGCCGTCCACCTTCAGCGCCTGTAAGCTGATACCGGAATCTTGAATCATCGCTTCCAGTACATCCCGTGTCTGGTAGCAAATCGATTCCAGCGTTGCCCGCACAATGTGCTCGCGCTCGGTACCCCGAGTAATACCAACGATGGTCCCACGGGCATACATGTCCCAATAGGGAGCGCCCAGGCCTACGAAGGCCGGCACTACGTAGACACCGCCGGTATCGTCCACTCGGGTAGCATAGGCCTCCGACTCAGCGGAATTGTCAATAATCTTGATGCCGTCGCGCAGCCACTGAATAGCAGCGCCGGTAATGAAGATGCTGCCCTCCAGGGCATATTCAACCTTATTGTTAACGCCCCACGCAATCGTAGTAAGCAACCCACGCTTGGACGGAACTGCCATCTCGCCGGTGTTCATGAGCATAAAGCAACCGGTACCATAGGTGTTCTTGGCCATACCTGGTTTGTAACAGGCCTGCCCGAACAACGCCGCTTGCTGATCCCCAGCATCACCAGCGATGGGGACCTCTGCTCCGAAAATGGCCGCATCAGTCTGGCCGTAGATATGACTGGACGGACGAGCCTCAGGTAGCATCACCCGCGGAACGTTAAGTGCCACTAAGATCTCATCGTCCCAGTCCAGCTTTCTAATATTGAACAGCATGGTCCGGGAAGCATTGGAATAGTCGGTAGCATGGATTTTGCCGCCGCTGAGCTTCCACATCAGCCAGGTATCCACATTGCCAAATATGAGCTCGCCCCTCTCAGCGCGCGCACGAGCACCGGGAACATTATCTAAAATCCATTTTACTTTAGTTCCCGAGAAATAAGCGTCAATTACTAAGCCGGTCTTGTCGCGCATCTTATCGATCCAGCCTTTGGCCTTAAGATCGTCGCAGATCGAAGCGGTGCGTCGGCATTGCCAGACGATAGCATTGTACACTGGTTCGCCGGTTTTCTTGTCCCAGACAATGGTGGTTTCACGCTGATTCGTGATTCCAATGGCAGCAATATCCTCCGGTCCAACCCCTGCCTTCTCCATGGCTGCCTTAGCCACTTCAAGCTGAGAATTCCAGATGTCCATGGGATTGTGTTCTACCCAGCCAGGCTGCGGATAGATTTGGGGGAACTCTTTGTTAACCATGGCCAGGTTGTTACCTTCATGGTCAAAAACAATGGCCCGTGAACTGGTGGTCCCCTGATCTAGCGCCAAAATGTATTTAGCCATCCTGGTACCTCCTCTTTCTTGCATTTAAATTCCGCCTTAGTCGCCCCATTCTCGTACAACTCAGATTTTTCCTCCTAGCATACCCCCTTGATACCGCTTTTTGGAGATAGCAAAAGTCCTACCCAGGGCCCATGTCACAAAACATGAACCTAGGATAGGACTTTCTCCACATCTCCGTCCGCGCATATTTACTTTTCCCGACTAAAGCCGATTTATCTACCACAAAGTGTACCGCATTAATTAACACTTTGTCTCTATATAGGTATTCGGCAAAACTGCAAAAATTCCTCCTTAGTATGAAAGAAATTCCAAAAAGTTTTTTTACTTACCGATACGGCCTTAACACCCGAATTGAACACAGCCCGCATCTCTTCCGGGTACTGCAGCAGGCCACCGGCAATAATAGGTCGGTGGATTTGCTGGCTAATCTCCATAAATACCCGGGGCAAGATACCCGGCAAACATTCTACAGCGTCGGGACCCGTCTTGAGCACACTGGCTACTCCGGTGTTAACGGATAACGAGTCCAGCACAAAAATCCGCTGGATAGTATATAGTCCTAGCGACTTAGCCGCCTGAATCAAATGACTGCGAGTAGTGATTATTCCGTCCGGCTGTGCTTCCTGAGCTAAAAACCGTACCGCCGCCTTGTCTCGACCAAGCCCCTCTAATAAATCCAAATGAATGTATATGCCCTTATTGGCTTGGCGGGCTAACCGCACCGCCTGACCCACAGTATTGATGTCACCGGTAAGAAGAAATACCGCCCGGACAGAAGACGAGAGGGCCGCATTTAAGTCTCCCATATTCCGCACGGCCGCAATGATGGGGTTACTATCGATGTAGTATTGCAGCTCCATGATCCCTCTCCCTTAACAACCATGGTCGACAGGGTCAAAGCCGATCTCCCAACCTAAGCTCGGTGCCGGATAACAAGCGCTCAATATTACTCCGGTGGCGGACAATGATCAAAGCCGCCCCAGCCACTCCAAACCAAAAGACCGGCCAACCTTGCCGCAAAATAGCAGCCATAAACGGAGCCGCGCCTGCTCCCAGTATTGATCCTAGAGATGAATAACGAGTAATGGCGACCGCCACAATCCAAACAGCAATCAGTGACAGTGCTAACAGCGGTGACAAAGCCAGGCAAGCGCCGAAGGATGTGGCCACACCTTTTCCACCTCTAAATCCCAAAAACAACGACCAATTGTGCCCACAAGCGGCAGCCAAACCGGCCAGTACAGCAGCCGCCGGCGTTCCTCCCAGCCAGCGCCCTATATAGACAGCCAAAAAACCTTTAAGCACATCTCCGACAAAAACCGCCAGCGCCATGGGAACACCGAGCACCCGTGCCACATTGGCGGTACCGATATTCCCGCTGCCCAAACGCGTAACATCTCGTCCCTTAATCTTGCCGGCAATGGCCCCACATGGGATCGATCCCAGAAGGTAGGAAAGGATTATGCTGCCAATCAAGAACCCCTACCCCCTTAATCATTTCGCTTTTCAATAACAATATTCTGCCCATCCAAACCAATTTCCTTCCTGGGCAGGCATGTTTTTCTTCGCTTTAGGGGAGATTTTGCAGCCGCATCTCTGCCTTCCGTTAACCTCCGTTGGATTTCGCCTTGCCCCCATTGGCGTCCTGCAGCCTTGCCGCTACGTTAGCACCAGTTCCAACACCATACCACCCGCCACTGCGAAACCAACCAGCAGGCCCATAATACGAAGTGTATCGAGCCAGCTACGGTTATGGCGGAGTAAGACCAACAATCCCAACCCGGCTGCCGATGCCAGTCCGGCCACGGTGGCACCAAAACCTAGCGCACCTTCCAGATAAAGCTGGGTTATAACTACGGAAACGACGCAGTTAGGAATGAGGCCTAAGACAGCCGCCAGCGGAATCTGCCAGGAACTGCCGGCAAGAAGGAGCTTGGCCATTTGCTCAAAACCCAGGCGCTGGCTACCATAAGTAAGAGCCGCTGTAGCCAGAAAAGCGAACAAATAGATTTGGACCGTCTGCGCCACAGCATGTTGGACAATTGTCGGCACCGGTTCAACATGGGCGTGTACGCCCAGCGTAGACCCCACCGGCATACTGCCCGTGGGCCCATAGTCCGGCCGCTGCCATTTGGGTACCAGGATCAGGTCGGTAATATATCCGCCGCTTACGCCTACCATTAATTTGATCGCCAGTAGCGGAGCAACTGTGGCCAGTCGACCTGGCTGAGCCAGTATTACCGGTATTGCTTCGTCCGATGTGGACAAAAACACCGCCAGTAAGGTGCCCGGTGTAATACAGCCTTGCAGGTACAGCAAGCTGGCCAGCACGGAAAACCCGCACTGGGGAATAATTCCCAGCCCAGCTCCAATTAGCGGTCCCAAGACACCGGCGCGCCGAAGAAGCTCTCCCAGTTGCTCACCACGCTGGTGCTGGAAGAACTCTAACCCTAGAAAAAGTAGAAAGAGTAAGGGCAGCATCCCTTTGGTGTCTGCCCAACTGTCAATTAGTGCAGCTGTGATTCCAGCCACGTAGCTTACCTCCGCCCATCTTTTACCCCTATTTTGCCCAGGGTCACCAGTTTTATCCTACTCCTGGGCCAACTCCCGTACCAGTTGGGCCTGTTGTTGATACTGCTTGTAGTCAGCCACCGGTGTCTCCAAAAACATCGGTAACTGACCCAGCCGCGGATGGTTAACAATAGCCTTAATCCCATCTAAGCCAATTTCGCCCTGGCCGATAAGTTCGTGCCGGTCCCGTCGACTGCCCCGGGGTGCCTTGGAATCGTTAAGATGCATTACCTGCACCCGTTCCCAGCCAACAGTGGCCTCAATGGCTGCTACCAATTCATCTAGGCCGGCCCTGGTGCGCATGTCCCAGCCGGCAGCAAACAAGTGGGCCGAGTCAAGACAAATACCGATTTCAGCTCGGTCCCCCACCAGACTGATAATTTCGGCCAGCTCTTCCAGGCGCCCACCGATTTCTCGGCCTTGCCCGGCCATGGTTTCCAAGCAAAACATCGGACCGGGCGGTACGCCCTCTAGTCCGGCCTTGAGTGTAGCAGCCACTCGGTTCAGCCCTGCTTCAACCTCGGCGGCACCGAAATGCCCCGGGTGCGCTACCACTAAAGGAGTGCCCAAAGCCGCCGCGCGCTCCATATCTTCGCTTACCACCATCACGGCAAACTCCTGCCGGCGCGGCTCATCGCTGCCTAAGTTCACCGTATAAGGCAGATGAGCCAAATTAACTTGTAGACCCTCTTGTTGCACCGCTTGTCTAAACTCCGCTACCTCGGCTGCAGGCAAGGACCGCACCGCCCCGCCGCGGGGATTCCGGGAAAAATACTGAAACCCGTCCAGCTTAAGCCGCCCGGCCTGTCTGGCCGCCGCCGGATAACCCCTGCTGATAGATAAGTGTGCTCCGATAATCATCGTGGTCATCCTTTCGATGGCCCCATTATACCACTCGGTATCGAGACTGCAAATAAATCAACCGCTTTAGGCCACCGTTGGATCTGGACCAAGAACTCGCTCCAGCACCCTGTAGGCTACTGCTTTCATGGCATCCACCACTTGTAGGTCCTCGTATGTGTCCCCGATCAAGATCAACGACAATTCGGTACAGCCAGCAATAACCGCTTCCGCCCCCTGGCTCCGAGACCACTTAATGGCCGGGGCAAAGGTTTGCTTCGCCTTCTTTAAGTCGCAACCGGCTTTAATATCGTAAATAGTCTTCATCACTGCCTGTTGGGCCGCTTCGTCCGGCACTAAATAATTCAGCTTGCGGCCGGAAAGCGCCTGTTGGTAGAGGCCTGTCTGGACGGTGCCATCCGTGGCCAGTAAAGCTATTTTGTTCATCCCCCGCTCCCCAATATAGGCCGCTGTTTCTTCGATCATGTTAAGTATAGGAATATTAATTTGAGCTTGTACTTGTGGTAAGAAGTAGTGGGCCGTATTACAAGGAAAGACCAAAAACGTGGCTCCGGCCTGCTCTAATAGGCGCGCTGATTTAACCAGCTCTGGTACCGGCGACGGCCCCTGGCCCAAGATCGCCGCTGTGCGATCGGGGATAGCCGGGTTCATGTCTACCAGCATGCGGATATGATCCTGATCCCGCTGCGCCGGTGTCAAACTGACCACCAAATGCATAAACTGGATCGTAGCTGCTGGTCCCATACCGCCTACTACTCCCAGAATTTCTGTATTGGCCTTCATTCTCCTCCGCTCCTTTTTGGGCTCATGACCACGCTTCGCTTCTGCGTTTCCCTACTGGCTGTAAGAGACTATCGGCTGTAGGGAAATTAGGAAAAAAGGCTGCCGCTTGGCAGCCTTTTTTTGGGTTTGTTAGTAATCCATGCCTCCCATGCCTCCGGGCGGCATAGCGGGCATTGGTTTCTCTTCTTCTGGGAGCTCGGCCACCAAGCACTCAGTGGTCAAAAGTAAAGAGGCGATACTGGCCGCATTCTCCAGGGCAGAGCGAGTAACCTTCACCGGATCCACAATACCGGCTTTAACCATATCTACATACTCTTCCGTTACCGCGTCAAAGCCTACGCCGGGATCCAGTTCCTTCACTTTGTTGACTACAATAGAACCTTCCAGTCCGGCATTAGTGGCAATCTGGCGCACCGGCTCTTCCACGGCACGACGCACAATGTTCAGGCCAACAGCTTCATCGCCTGACATGTTCAGATTCCCTAGAACATGAACAGCGTTGAGCAAGGCCGTGCCGCCACCGGCGACAATCCCTTCTTCCACTGCTGCCCGGGTAGCGTTAAGGGCGTCCTCCACACGCATCTTCCGCTCTTTCAGCTCGGTTTCCGTGGCGGCACCGACTTCAACTACTGCTACCCCGCCAGCCAACTTGGCCAGACGCTCTTGCAG
>LSQX01094649.1_pt1 | contig 21508 bp, 17 predicted proteins | sample 654561 | NCBI WGS metagenome assembly LSQX01 (sample SAMN04489861, study PRJNA283612) | anaerobic digester metagenome | isolation source: 4 biogas reactors fed with cattle manure at either 37C or 55C with and... | place: Denmark: Kongens Lyngby | collected 2014 | reverse complement strand
CAAACTTTGGGATTTTGCCGATATTGGCAAACTCGTCTAAAATACACCGAACATGAACAGGAAGCCGCCCGCCGTATACGTCGTCGGCTTTGTCGCAAAGCTGGTTAAACATCTGCGTATACATCATGGCTGCGACGAAATTAAAAGTGTCGTCGGTGTCGGATATGATAACGAAAAGGGCGGTTTTCTCGTCGCCAAGCGTGTCAAGCTCTAATTCGTCATATTCCATAAGGTCGCGGAGTTCTTTTATATCAAAGGGCGCAAGCCGCGCCCCGCAACTGATAAGGATTGATTTTGCCGTCTTGCCCGCCGCCAGCTTGTATTTTTTATACTGCTTGACGGCGAAATGCTCCGGCTCCCGTTCTTCCAGCCGGTCAAATAAAAGGTCAACAGGATTTTTGAAATCCTCGTCGTCCTCGCGAGCTTCGGAAGCGTTTATCATATCCAGCAGGGTAATAAAGTTTTTCTCGTCCTCCGGGGCTTCGTACCAAATATAGCCGATAAGCGCGGAGTAATACAACCGTTCAGCCTTTACCCAAAAATCCTCTGTGGATTTTTCGCCCTCGCCTTTGGTGTTGACGATAATTGTATTGACGAGCTTCAAAATGTCCTGCTCCTTGCGGATATACACAAAGGGATTGTACCGCATGGATTTAGCAAAGTTGATAAGGTTCAGGATTTTTATTTTGTGGGTACGCTGCAAGAGCTTCCCACATTCCAAAAGCACCGTGCCTTTTGGGTCGGTCACGACATAGCTTGAATGGGCTTGCATAAGGTTAGGTTTCACGAAAAAGCGCGTTTTGCCTGTGCCGCTGCCGCCAATGACAAGGATATTCTTGTTTTTCGCGTCCTTTGCATTGGGGTGTCTGCCGTTTATGGAGTGCCATTCGGTTTTTGTCAGTAGGATATTATTATCAAAAACCGGGTCGATAAAGGGTTTCCAGTCCTGCGCTGTTCCCCAACGGGCAGAACCGTACTCAACGCCCTTACGATATTTCTTTTGATTGGAACGCTTGATTTGCAGCGCAAGGGCGATAATCGCCGCGCCCACAAGCCCGACAAGCATATCCTGAACATGAAAGCTCGGCAAAGGATTTTGAAAGGCGGCGGCAAAACCTCCGTTTATGTTCAGGAGCTTCCCGCTTAAATCAACGCCCTGTGCCAGCCGGAACGCTTGCCCGCATTTGCCGAACAGGTAAAAGAACAGGGCAAAGGGCAAGACCTTGATAATCAGCTTTTTTACATCAAGGGATTTCATAAGTCAATCCCCCTGTCCTTGTTTTTGGTAACGGCACGCTGCGCGTTCATCTGCGCCGCCTTTTCCTTGAAAGCGGCAAGCATTTTGCGAATAGACGGCTTTTCGGCCTGTTTGACTAATTTTTTGGTGTACTGGTTAAAAGCATGGGTCATAGCGTCCGCGTCCCGGCCTTTGAAAAACAAGAGGTATTCGCCCTTGCCGGTCTTGACCGGCGAAAAATCAATGCCGCACCGCTTCATTTCCCGGTTAAGCTGCCGCAAGTTCGGGTCTTTAAGCTCCAAACTGGAAAGCCCGGCGTTTTGGGCGGCAAGCTCCTTTAAGCTCTGCTTGCCGTGCTGAACGGCGGGCATTTTTTGTTTGCCCTGCTGCTTTAGCTCGGCAAGCAGCTTTTCAATAGCCTTGCGGATTTCCGCGACGGTCAGATTTGCGACTTTCGCCCCAAGCTGCATTTCCTCACGGTTCACTTCTTCATGTAGCAAAACGTCCTCCTTTCCCGGCTATTACCCGCCGTAAAGGTCATGGTTGACAAGGGCGGTATAGTAGCTGTCCATAGTGGACGGCGCGTTGAAAAGCACCGCCAACAGGTATTTTTTGATATTGCGGATTTTGGTTGTGTTCTCTTTCATGCAATCGAAAACAAACTGGATATGGCTGCTATCCAGCTTCATAAGCTTTGCTTTGACAAGCTCTGCGGGGTAATCATCACCGGCGACGCGGATTGTTTTCCGCGCCGTGCAGACGGTTTCAAGGATAAGGGTCACGATTTCGTCCAAACGGTCTTTGTCGATATGCGTATCCTGTACGAGTATGTCATACTCGATATTGTCCTTTATGATTTCCTCATAAATCCTGTATGCGTCGGTCGTTTCCATTCGTTTCCGTTCCGGCGGCTCTGCCGCCCCGCCCTCCAAAGGAAAGGGGTCAGGGGAAAGGATAGGAATGGAATGGGTACTTGATAAATCCGTATTTGATTTTTCAGTCATAGATAGTTTTTTATTTAATTGCGTTGGATTTTCCTGCGTAGGTTTTCCCTGCGTTGGATTATCCAATGTTGGATTTTCCAATGTAGGTAAATCCGATATAGGCGGCGGCTGCTCGTAAATTACATAATCCGCGCCCCGCAAGCGGCCTTTCTCGTCGCGCTCCCTCGAACGCTGAATATATCCGGCGCGTTCCAGTTCTCGGACGGCTTCGCGGATAGCGTCAATTTTTTCCCGGTTGATATGGGACAGACCGGCAAGGGTATAGTCCCAATCCTCCGGCAAGGACAGCATTTGCGACAACAGCCCCTTTGCTTTCAGGGTTAAATCTCGGTTGCGTAGGTGGTGGTTGCTCATTACGGTATAGCCCTTGTTTTTCTCTACCCGGAATACTGCCATAGGGTAAAACCTCCTTTCGCTCTGAAAAATAGCACAAAAAACGCCGCAGACTTTTACATAAAAATCTGCGACGCAGCCGGACAACGAAAAAGGGATACCATTCCACATAGTATCCCTTTTTCGTTCGATATTCAGTTTTTAGTACCGTTCCCGCTTGCCCGCTGCCATAAAAACATTGATTTTACTGGGTTTCTTCATGTTTTCTTATGTCACCGCGGCTAAAGGGTGGGGGTTTTTTACATCTTGGGAAGGTTAACCTGTCGGCGGAACTGCTGGGGGCTAATCGACACAAATCGACAAAAGGTCTTTGTGGGTGCTAATAAAATAAAAATTAACCGAAAGGCAAGCAGAGTACAGATATGCAAAACACTTGCTAAACCACAATTGGCGGGCACATTGTTCTAAGGTAGAAGGACGACACACGACTAAGGAGCAGACGGGGAAAGGAGGTGAGAATATGCAGGTGCAGATGAGAATCAAATGGGCTGTGGTACTCATGATTCTCTTGGCACTGGGGTTAGGAGAGGCACAGGCCGGTACCCAAGAAACCAATGTGACTACAGTGGCAGTGAATATTGCTGAGAGTATCGCGGTGGTTGCCTGGCCTGATGTGTATGTAGACTTGACTAGAAACGCTGTCCCTGGTCAAGAGATCGTTTCTCCAGCCTTAGTTGTCAAGGTGAAGGCCAACAGCTCTTGGGGAGTGGAGATTAGGAGCGACCAGCCAAATGGCACGATGAGAGAGTTCGATTTAGGTACAGGTGTCTATGTTGCAGACGGAGCATCCCTTACCAATCCCCTCCAGTGGTCAACAAGCCCAGATGGGCCGTGGCAGGATCTTTCCTCAACACCCAGCTTTATTGTCTCTTCCCAGCCGCCAACGGGCAACAACGGTAAAGATGTACAGTTTTACCTCCGGCTGCTGCCGGATTACGGTGACAAACCCTTGGCAGAGGGACGGGACTACAGGATTCTCTTGCTATACACCGCTGGTCTCAACTATTAGGGAGAAGGGGAAGCTTGATCGCTTGCTGTAGATCACAGGCGCTGTGAAAGGAGTGATACTGATGGGCAGGTGGAAGCTTGCATCGGTGCTCTTGGGGAGTTTACTTACAGCTTTACTTTTGACCGGCAGCGCCTTTGGAGAACAACTGGGCAGGGGAGTTGTTGTGAGTCCTGCCCGGCTTTCGGCGACAGTTGCTCCAGGGGATCAGCTGCCGCCTATTCGGGTGCTGAATGGCGGCGAAGTGCCCCTTGAGGTATCTGTCTATGTGGGCAGGGGTGAGCACCGCTGGGACGGATCTCCCATCTACCTCGATTCACCGGCAGAAAGGCATTGGGGAGCAAGCTGCCTCAAACTGGATAAGGACAGTCTGAGGCTTGGGCCCGGCGAGGAGGATGTAGTCATCGCCACTGTAGGAGATCTATCAGGGATAGAGGGCGGATTCTATCCAGTCATTTTCTTCGAGGTGACATCACTGGGTGAGTCCCAGGGACCAACTGCCATATCCAGGCTGGCGGTGATCACCCTGCTGCAGCTTGCCAACAGTCCGCCGGCTGACCTTACTGTTGCCGGCTTGGATATCCAGCAGGCAGGGCCCGGTGAGGCAGTGGGATTATTCCCTATAGTCACAAACCGGGGCAAAGTCCATGCCGCCTTTTACGGCTACATAGAGGTTACTGGAGAAGACGGTGGTGTAGTCACCCGGCTGCCGGTCCAGCCGGTGACGGTTCTGCCGGGATGCAGCCGCCGGGTGCCCCTTTGGTGGCAGCCCGAGAGACTGCCTGCAGGTGCATACCAAGTAAGTGCCCATCTTGCAGTTGATGGGCAGCCCATCAGGGCAGACCAGTGGGCCTTTAGGGTTGTAGAGCCCTATCAGCTGGCCACTATCCAAGGAGATCTGGTGAGCTGGCAGCCGGAGCAGGTAACTGCCTATCAAGCCGCGGTCTTTAGTGCAGTTGTGCATAACAGTGGAACCGAAGCCTGGCAGGCTTTTGGAGAATTGGTAGTCCTTGATGCTGCCGGCAATACCCATGCTTCTGTACAACTTGAGTCCAGCAAGGTCCAGCCGGGAGGCAGCTGCCAGGTGGCAGGGTTCTTACCGCCGCTTCTTCCCGGCCGCTACACCATGAGGATTAACCTCGCAAGCGATGGTGTGACTTTGCTGGCTGAAGAGCGGACATTGGAGGTATTGGCGGGGGATGCCGTTGCCTCTAGGTAAGCAGTCATGGACCTTCGGCCTTTGGGTTGTGGTCTTGCTTTTGGGACTTAGCCTAAGTCCCGGGGAGGCCGGCGGAATGATCGGACTGTATAACGGAAGCCCTGTCATTTCCTTCGGCCACGTTGACCCGGCCTTGCCGCCGGTAGTTGTTACCGGCGGTACCCAGCTTCTAATCATATCTCCCCAGGACCGGTGGACTTTATCTATCGAAGCGAGGGGTGATCTGGTCAACAGGGGACAACCTGAGGTCCAGATCCCCGCGAGCCGCCTCTCTTGGGCGGTAAATGACGGCGGTGTGCCCAACTGGACACCCCTTGAAGCCTACACGTCCCAGACGGTTTACGGCCCGGCGGAGCCTACTGAGAAGAACGGCCAACTGATTCGGATTGACTATCGGCTATCTCCCAGCTGGGATGATCCCCCTTTGCCCTGGGAGTACACTACTGAGCTTTGTTTTACCTTAAGTCCCGATCTTGAGCCGCTCCACTCCTGGGTCCACCCAACGCCTTTTATTCCCGACGGCAACTCTCTATTGACCATCGGCTATTGGGTCCCAGGAAGCGGCCCTTCAGCGGTGGAGGTGCGGATTACCGATGCCGATGGTACCGTGGTAAAGGTCCTATCAGCAGTCCAAGAGGGCGGCAAGTGGCAGGAAATATCCTGGGATGGAAGGATTGTGGCCGACTCCAAAGGGACTTATGAGTTTATCAGGCCCGGTGTCTATTACTATGAAGTAGTCCTATTACCTGCCAAAAAGACCATTGCAGCCGGGATCATTGAAGTTGCTTACCACCGGTATGCCGGACAGGGCAGAGTCCACGGTCGCATTCTGAGGGCCGATACCGGTGAAGCACTGCCCGGTGCCCAGATCGTCTTGTATACCCGGGAGCGGCGCCAGGCGGCAGTGGGTATTACAGGAGAGGACGGCACTTACCGTCTGGAATACCTGCCAGCCGGTGAATACTACTTGGAAGCCAGTCTGCCGGGATACCTCCCGGCTGTTAGCGACCTTTTCTACCTAGACGGTTACGAAGAGAGGCAGATTTGCCTTAAGCTCCTTCCCAATCGGGCGCTAGATCTTGACCTACAGCTTTCGACAAAAACCGTAGAGGTCGGGGAGCTTCTGTGGATTACCTTGCGGCTTACCAACTCCGGAACTAAAGACCTGCTGGGTGCTGTTGTCGAGGTTCTCATTCCCCAAGGCTTTGCCTACGTCGGAGGCAAGGCAGCAAGGGGTCGGATTGGGATTGATGAAAAAGACGGAGCCCGCGGTTCAGGGACTAAGCTGAAGTGGGAGGCTGGTCCTCTGCGGCAGGGAGAGTCCCTTCAGGCAGAAGTTTGGGTTTTGGCAGGTCTTGATGTGCTGCCAAGAAGTGCCAAGGTACAAGCCCAGGCCGCAGGCTTCACCGAGGCAAGAAAACTTGATACCGGGAGAATCTCTCGGCTGGTGGAGGTCACCTCGGGAGGGTTTATCGCCGCATCGCCCCGTACCACAATCGATGCCCATCTATCTATTCCTTTGGCGAAACAAGCTTCTTTGGAGCTGAGGTTGGAGCCGGATTCAGCTGCAGCCTATCCGGGGCCGCCCTTCGGAGCTGATCAAGAGCAGGGTAAACAGCATCGCAACCCTCTGGTGTCTACCGCCGAGCCTCTGACGATAACCCTCGGGGACCTTCCACCCCATGGGCTGAGGATCCGGTCAGAGGGCGTAAACTGGGCCGTAGAGGGCGGCAGCTGGCGCCACTTTCTACCGCCGGGGAGGCTGCCCATAGATGAACTGGCCATAGCCGGGGTGCAGGGAGCTCTTCGCAGAGGTGATGTGGTTTTCCGGGGTTTCTATGGTGTCCCTGAAGCATGGCCCCATTTTAAACTTTTTCCGGCAAATAACACATCGGGCCCCTTTGCCTTATCCAAACCCCTTCCCAGCCATGGGTCGGTTGATGTCAGGGTACTGAGCTGGGATTCCCAGCGGGGAGTCTGGCAGGAGGAAGCCACGGTGATTTATCGAGTCGATTATTCTCGGGGGACAGTAACCCTGGGCAAGGCCGTGAGTTCCCACAACGCCCGGGGCGATAGGCAGTACATCCTCATAATCTACACCCAGTCGGGTTCAGCAGGTGAGAATATCATCTGGAAAGAGGCCAGCATGACCTTGACCAAGCCGAAGCTGGAGTTTATGGGAAGCTATGTAGAAGTTGGTGATGAATTAGGGCTTAAACTAGCCGGTATCCGGGGTCGATTCATTGACAGCAATCTAATCCTTCAAGGAAGCCTCCAGACTACCCTTGAAAGTACGCTGGTTGCTGGATTAGAAGCATTGGTTCAGGACGGCAGCCAAGGTCGCCAAGCACCAGGGGACAAATCTTCTCCAGCCAGCCGTTCTGCCTGGCAGCTCATCGGGGCGGTAGAAGTCTACCCGGGACTTAGGGTTGGCGGCGGCTGGGGAGGAGAAGGCAGGGAATACACTGGCTTTTGGGGTGTGACCAGTCAGGAAGGAGGCGGTGGCGCTTCCTTAGTTGGCAGCTCCCTTACCAGGTTGGTTCAGAACCTGTGGGATCAGCTGAGTTCCTCCGGATCCACTGCCCAGCTGGGAATGGGACCCTTGGCTTTAGCGGAGAAGGAATCCCGCAGGTGGGCCTTGGGGATGGAGGTGGACCTATCAGAAAACTGGTGGGCATCCTTCACAGCCAAGAAAGAAGAGTCGTCAGGGCGAATAGGAAACGCCAGCGGAAACCAGGTTGGAAGCCTTCATGGAGCGAAAGCCGAGGTTAGTACTGGCTGGGAACAGAGGGTTACCTATGAGGCAGAAGGGCTGCCCCGCTGGAGTCTGGGGTACGGCCGCAAGGCGGCAGAATCCTTTAAGAAAGAGCAAAGCCATTATGGATTAATAGAAGCTGACGGCAAGGTGGAGAATCTAGAGTGGCGGGGCCGGATTTTCCTAATCCAGAATTTGGCCGGTGATGGAGGTAACCGCAGCCTCGAGGGCGAAAGACCAATCCAAGCTGTGGCTGAGCTTAGTGCCAAGTACGGCGGTGGGCGCTTTCGTCCCCACGTAGGAGGGCGGTTAGGGGCATCCTTGATTGGAGGGGATAGGTTTACCCAGAGGGACTTCCAAGAGTGGTCCATCGGGCTTGATGGTGACATCAATGACCACCTTAAGGTCAGCATTGCTCATACCGATCGGTATAGGTTTAGCGGTATCGGCGGAACCCACGGCGTGGCTGATTATGGTATCAGCGCGGCAGCTAAAGACTCGGGCAGCGACACCAGGTTACAGCCCGGCATCGACGACTACTCCCAGGCAGTCTCCCTATCTGCCCGATACTCTAAAAAGGAAAACTGGTCCCTCAGCGGCATGGGAGAATGGGTGAGGGACGATGGTGATAATCAGCCCAGCTGGCAGGGCAGTATGGAACTGGAAACTAGGCTTGATTCCAATCTCACCTTGAAGCTGTGCTGGTCTGGAACTGAAGAGAATTTGCCCTTCCAAGGAGATACCAACCGGTGGCTGGACCGGTTCACCTTAACCCTTAGTCAAGAAGGGGATGAAGGGCCGTGGAGGAAAAGGGAAGTACTGCTGGGGGCGAGCCTTGAAGGAACCAAGGTCCTTGCATGGGATGTCGGGGCAGAGGGAACCCTGCGCCTGGAACCCTGGGAGATTTGGACTTGGGCAGCAGTCAAGTCTGTAGAAAGCCCACTTACCGGGCAGCTGGTTACAAAGCAAGGGGTCCTCCGCCTTTCCCGGCGGCTTAAGGAGCCTTGGTCTGGGTTTCTCCAGCTTGGATCCTGGCAGCAGCTGGACAAAGCCGAGATTGGGTGCAGCCTGGGGGTTAGCTGTGAGGTAACACAAGGTTTCAGCATCACCGCTGGCTATACCTGGCCAATACGATGGGAAGGAAGTAAGGGTGGGTATTTGTCTATCCAACCGGGACTCTTTGTGCAGCTTTTTGCCCGGTAGCAGCCGAGACGCTCACTTCTCCTAAACTGAGCTCAGCCAAAACCCTGCGAGGGAGTGGGTCATAGATGAAATGGATTGATGTCACCTGGACAATTCATCCCCAAATGACGGTTTGGCCGGGAGATTCCCAGCCGGTTTTCAGGAGAACGGCAACCCATGAAGAAGACGGCCTACAGGGCACTCGACTGACCTTAAGTGCCCATACCGGCACCCATATCGATGCTCCCCGACATTTCATCGCCGGTGGGGCAACCATCGATGAGATTCCCCTGGAAACCCTGAGTGGCCCCTGCCTCCTTCTTGATGTTCCGGGCAGTACTTCAATTGAACCCTGCCATTTGGAGAAGGAGGACTGGGAGGGGATTGAACGGGTAATTCTTCGAACAGACAATTCTTCACTGACCTTGGAGGGGGATTTCCACCGGGATTATACCGGACTTAGCCTGGAAGCGGCAGAGTTTCTAATCAAGCAGGGGATTAAGCTTGTGGGTATTGACTATCTTTCCATTGAAAGATACGAGTCAGACTCAGACTTTGCAGTCCACAAAGCCCTCTTGGGGGCAGGGGTTGTCATCATCGAGGGTCTGAAGCTTAAGGAGGTAGCCCCAGGATGCTACTACCTGATGGCCCTGCCCCTGCTGCTAGAGTGCAGTGATGGAAGTCCAGCTCGGGTGCTCTTGGGACAAGATAGACAAACGCTGGGAAAGATGCGCAAAAAAGAGGCGTGGCTGTTTCTCCAAGGCAAACAGCCATGCCCCTTTTTATTCATTCGGGATTCTGTGCGGATCCGCTGAACTCATTGACATCCATGCAGGATTTCTTTTCCAGTGTTGCTCCCTTACGCCCGGGTGCACCATAACATCCTTTGTCACTTGCCGGATCCGGGCAGCTCTACCTGCCAGGGTGCGAATATGAGCTCTCCAGTTAACTCTTCAGGCCAGTCTGTGCTGATCTTTTCCAAGAGCATGACCAGTATATCCCAGGCTGTATCAGGATTGGGAGATAAAGCCCAGATGGTGAAGATCTCATCCCGCGCTGGGTGGGGAATGCCGTAGATGCCGTTATTGACCCGGTATCGGTCGGTTCCATGGGGAAAGAATCTATTTACTAGCTCCGGTTCCGCTTCTAGGTAAGGGGTTAGGTCCAGCAGTCCCTTGTTTTCAGCGAACATGCGAAACTGCTCTTCTCCCAAGGAGAAAACATCCGGTGCATCCCGTGCTCCTAAAAGAACTACAAGCTTTTGCTGGTACGCGAGGGAAGGAGTGACAGAAAAGGCTAGATACAGCTCTGATTGGCTGTCATTAAACTCATCAATGAAGGGCTCGTAATAGCTTGTCTCGTGGATCCCGCCGGGTACCATGATGTCGATCTTGATCCGCCCTGCAGCTGGGTCGGGGCCTGGCCGCATGACAAAGGCTAGAAGTCCCAGGGCCAAGACTATTCCCAAGGCGATAAGGGCTTTCTCCCTCGGTGTGCGCTTCAAAAGGTGGGCATCTCCTGCCGGCTCTGCCTTCTCCTTCTTGACAGCTACTGCCACAGTGGGACATCCGTGCCGGCCGCATCCAGCGACTTCCCGCCAGCAGGCGGCATGGTGAGGAGTCTTGCACCTGGGGCACACAACTACTTCATCATTGGCTTGAAGTTCACCATTACAGACGATACACTGCCGACCAACCAATTCATGCTCAGCTGGCAATACAATTAAGGTTTCGGTTGCTTCCATACAACTGCTGCCTCCCCTAGCAAGCTTCCGTGTACCTGTCCCATATTTCAGCATAACATATTTGCCTGTGGAATTCTATGCAAGTATGGACTTATCCGATAGAGTCAGGTCTAAGCCAGGAGGAATTTTCACTAATTCTCTCGTAAGTCTCAGCTGTAAACTGGGTATTCTGCAGCTAGACGGAAGTAGGACTAAGTTTAGTGGAGGTGGTTGAATTATGGCATTGACTGTGATGGGGATTTTGCTAGAGAATAGGCGGGAGCAGGCACCGCAGGTACAGGAGGTGCTGACAAAATACGGGGATCTCATCCTTGCCCGGAGCGGTGTCCACGACCCTGCCAAGGACCGGGGATTGATTTCCCTGACGGTGGAAGGAGCAGATGAGGAAATCGGCGCTTTAGCCAAGGAACTCAAGAGTGCTGCCGGGGCTTCGGTGAGTACAGCTTTCTTTGATCAAGATTGACCCTGAGGTACTGTGTGATATCCATGTTGGGATTGTGTGTTGGTATGGAGACAGTATTGGTATACAGATGGACAGTTTTATGTCCGCTTAAGTATAACCATAATTCAGCACTTGGATGATTTAAGCATGAGATTGCCGCAGTCACGACCAATTCAGAGGGAAAGGAGCCTCCTGTCACGAATCTTTAGTTGAACTAGCAGCCCGGAATAACAGCCCGCACGAAGGAGGCACAAATCATGAACAGCTACGAAAGATATATGGCCGTTGTCCAAGGAGGCTCCAGTGATATACTTCCCCGGGTGCCGATTTTGATGGCTTTTGCCGCGGACTATATAGGATCCAACTACGGCCAATTTGCTGCAGATCATCGGGTATTGGTTGAAGCTAACCTGCGGTGTGTTAAGGATTTTGATTTTGATCAGGTAAGTGCAATCTCCGATCCGTATCGGGAAACCCACGGATTCGGTGGAGAGATTGAGTTTGTGGAGGACGGCGTACCCCGGCTTTTGGCGCCGCCCCTCCAGGATGCCAAGGATTTATCCATCCTGAAACGGCCTAACCCATATGAATCCGAAAGGATGCTTGACCGGGTGAAAGCCGTTGAGGCATTGGCCCAGAAGGTAAAGGGAGAGTACTCTATTCTGGGTTGGGTAGAGGGACCGGCGGCTGAAGCTGCAGACCTTAGGGGTGTTATGAATTTTCTAATCGACCTGATGGATGATCCCGAGTTTTGCCGTTCTCTCATGGCCCTTTGCGCCGAGGTCGGGGCCGAGTTTGCCATAGCCCAGCTTAAGGCCGGAGCTGATACCATCGGCATCGGTGATGCCATTGCCAGTCAGGTTTCGCCCGAGACATATGCTGAGCTCATCCTCCCTTATGAAAAGGAACTGGTGGACCGCATCCACGCTGCAGGGGGCTTGGTGAAGCTCCACATATGTGGAGACATTACCCATCTGCTGCCCAAAATCAAAGAGCTTGGTGTTGATATCCTGGATCTAGACTGGATGGTGGATGTGGGCTACGCCCGGGAAGTTATGGGACGGGATACAGTACTGGTGGGGAATTTAGACCCGGTGGCCGATGTCCAGTACGGAAATCCTGAGGATATCGCCCGCAAGATGCAGCAGCTGTATGAGGCGGCGGGCAATCCGTTTCTAGCAGGGGCAGGATGCGAAATCCCCATAGGCACTCCCTTTGCGAATCTTAAGGCCCTTTGCCGGCCTATAAAGCACGTGTAAAGCCCTCCCTCCGTATGAGTCAGAAGTTCTCGGGTTTCCAGTAGGATCCAGGTGATGCGGTATTGGGATCCTATGCAAGGAGAAGCTCCTGAAATAGGAGTTAAGAAGAGGAAACGAGGGATTTATCTCCAAGAAGGTTAGTGGAAAACAAACCAGAAAGGAGAATCCCTCGTTGATGAAAGCACTTCGACAAGAAGTAGGCATACTCCTGCAAGACTTGGAGCTGGAGCTTTTCAAGAGGCTGCGCAAAGTTTTTGCGGAAGCACTTGAGCAAACCCTCGAGCAGATAGACGATCTGATTCTCAATGTGCGTGACCCCCGGTTTGTGGTAAAGGAACGGGTTGAAACAACACTGGAAACGCTCCTAGGGGTGCAGGTCAGGTTCAAGAGACGGCGCTATGAAGACCAGATAACAGGTCGTTCCATCTACTTGCTGGATTCAGCGTTGGGCATGGTGGAAGAGAGTCAAATCAGTCCCGCTCTAACCAAATTGATGCTGCAATTGGCTATGATGATGTCATATAGGAATGCTGAGGCAAGCTTAGAGCAGTTTTATGGCTATCGCCCTGTGTGTCACGAGACCATCCGGCAAGCTGTACTAAAGACTGGTAAAGCTCTGGAAGAGATAAATGCCGAGAGACTGCGTAATCCGCAAGGCAAACGTAAAGCTGAGCTCATCTTTGTGGAAGCGGATGGTTTACATGTGTCTTTGCAAAATGAGACGAGGCACAGCGTAGAAGAATTTAGCGCAACCATTCATGAAGGCTGGGAGCCCCGCACAGAGGGCAGTAAAGACTTTAGACTGGTAAACCCCCATCTTTACAGAACCCAGCAAGGAGCTGATTTCTGGGAAAAGGCCAGCCGATATATTTACAGCATCTATGACGTTGATGACGAAACGATAGTGGTCATCAACGGGGATCGAGCAGCTTGGATCAGGCAGGGGATAGATTACTTTCCAAACGCGATTTACCAAGTGGATCGATACCACCTAAAACGGGATATCCGCAACATATTTGGAAAAGACAGTAAAGCAACAGTCGAGCTGTTTGATGCCCTCGATTCGGACGATGTTACTGGTGCTACCTTCCTGGCCAAGCTAGCAGATGCCAAGCAGCGATTGCATGATAGCGATAAGGCCAAAGCTTGCCAGAAGCTGATAAATGATCTTCTGGATATACCCGAGGCAACGGTAGACTACCGAAAACGGCTAAGGGCGCTCAATCGGCCTGTAACAGGCCTAAGGGGGCTTGGTGCAGGGGAGAGTCAGATGTCCCGGTATGCGCAGCGTGTAAAGGGTAAGCGCAGCTGGACACGGAAGGGGTTGGGTGCGATGATGGAAGTTTTATCCTGGTGCTATGGGGCAAGCTTGAACCAGTGCAATCACCGCATCAACGAAGTTCTGAGCCATGTAGAACTCACCCCTTTGTCGATCAAGCATGTTGTCAAAAAGACCGTCAGGAAGGTGACTGGTGTCGACCGATGGAACGCCGGTGTACCCATAAAGAACGCTGGTAGGATCACCTCAGGAGGTATCTCGAATCTGATGCATCGGCTCGATGAAAGCGGCCTGCCGATCTAATGACCTAAACCAACACTAACAGTGGAGAGAGTCCCTGACCCGATAATCGTTGACTCAGTCCCTCCCTCCACGGCGGTTGACACCGGGAAAATGAGATAGTAGGATATATAAGGTGTCTTACGTTTATTTTGGGGGAGGTGGCAAATATGGCCCATGTAATTAGTGATGAGTGCATTTCTTGTGGTGCTTGTGAGGCAGAGTGCCCAGTGGAAGCCATTAGTGAAGGTGAGGACAAGTACGTTATCGATGCTGACCTTTGCACCGACTGTGGCGCCTGTGCTGATGTTTGCCCGGTTGACGCGGCCCAGCCAGAGTAAACCACATAGGGCGAAATTTGGGCTTGTCTAGAGGTAAATCCTTGTTGGGACAAGCCCAGAGGATAAGATGCTTAGGGCCGGGCAAGTGAACCCGGCCTTATCTCATTCTTTCAGAGTTCCTGCCGCCTCCCTAGCCAGGGCTTCTTCCATAATGGCTTCAGTGGCGGTAGCTCCGATCCTATTGGCTCCTGCCCTTCGCATCTCTAGGAGAGCATCCAGTGTTCTGATGCCGCCGGCCGCCTTTACCTGCACCTTTGGTCCGGTGTTTTCCCTCATCAAGCGCACATCGGCTGCCGTTGCTCCGCTGGTGCCGAAACCGGTGGAGGTCTTTACAAAATCAGCCCCTGCAGTCTCGCAGATCTGACAAGCCTTTATCTTGAGCTCGTCGGTTAAGTAGCAGTTTTCAAAGATCACCTTGACAATGGCTCCCCGGGCATGGGCAGCATTGGTGATAGCGCTAATCTCTTCAGCTACATAATCAAAGTCGCCGGAAAGCAGGCGGGAGTAATTCATTACTATGTCAAGTTCAACTACGCCGGCTTCCATAGCCTCCAGGGCTTCTGCAAGCTTAATCGAGATTGTCTGGGTTCCGTGGGGAAAACCGATTACAGTACTGAGGGCGATACCGGTTCCCTCCAGGAGCTCTCCCACCAGGCGGACATCGGAGGGGCGGACGCAGACCGATGCCGTTTGATAGCGCTTGGCAACTTCGCAACCTGTCCTAATATCTTCGATGGTTAAGTTGGGACGAAGCAATGAGTGGTCGATCATCGCCGCTATATCCTTAGCCTTGATCATTTCCAACACTCTCCTCTCAATCTGAACCTTGGCTGCTTTTCAATTCCATATTTCTGTCCCCCTAGACCTTATCCTTTCATTTGCTGTCCGAAAGAGGATACCGCAACTTCAACATGGAACAAATCTATAAACCAAGTGGGGTGCCGGCCGGCTGAGATCTTCGTTCGGTATAAGAGGCACCAGCTCGGGTGTTCAGCCAGTATAAGTATGGTATGATACCTGGAAAAGCAAGCTCGGTAACACCGTTTACGGAATAGATTGGGAATAGAAGGGGAGTAGAGAAACGTGGCATTACCCTTTAGATTTACCCGCAAGTTGGTTGAGGTCAATGGGAAGGTGCGGGAATATCATGTTGTTGAACACGGCGGGGCTGTGGCTGTTGTCCCCATTCAAGATGGGCAGATAACTTTAGTGCGGCAGACCCGTCCTGCTGTCAATGAGGAGCTTCTGGAGATTCCGGCAGGCTGCCTTGAGCAGGGAGAGGAGCCCTTGGCCTGCGCCAAACGGGAGCTGGCTGAGGAAACGGGGTGGAGAGCTAATACCTGGCATGAGCTGGGCTGGATCTATCAGGCGCCGGGATACAGCAGCGAAGTCTTGTATCTCTATATCGCTACAGACTTGTCCATGGGGGAGCAGGACCTGGATGATTCTGAGGACATTGAAGTGGTCCATCTGCCCGTGGAAGAGGCTTTGGCCATGGCCCGAAGATGCGAGCTTAGAGATGCCAAGACTGTAGCCGCGCTGTTTCATCTCCAAAATTGGCTGGAAACTCATCATCGTGCCCGTGAGAGTTCTTGATAGATTGCTCCAAGAAGCACAATGACAGCTTATCCTGCCGGTATACTTGGGGCTTTGGGAATGCTAACCTAAGTGCCTAGCCATGTTAGATATAGGCAGGGGAAAGGAATTGGCGGTGCTCGGAAGGTGCGCAGCTTTTGTCGATGAAAAAAGCGTGAAGCTGCATTAGAGGAATCGGCAGGCCAGTACGGGAGGGATCGAATTCGATGGATAGATACAGTGAAATCATGGAGGAATTGGAGTATGTCACAGACCATGATGGATTCGTGGAGACGTGCTTGGATCTGCGGGATTCCATGTACTTTTACGATAAGGGCCTGATTCTGGCCGGGTACGCCAGTTCAGTAGAGATGATGATGAGTTTCGCCATGTTCTGGGCTGCTTTGGAAGCCCCGGAAGAATCGCCGGAGGTTTTTGATCGGATTGAGGACATCATATACAACCTGGAAGACCGGCTCCGGGACGACGATGTGACCATGGATGTTGCAGCCCTTATTGAAACCTTCTTGCAGACCAGCGGCTGGGTTTTGAGCCAGCGGTTTGTTGTTTTCCGGCATATGTTTGAGGCTTACCGGGATAGCCGCTACAACCTGGAGGAGAACCCCGACAAACTGCTCCGGGAAGCCCAAACCCTGGTGGAAAAGGATAACCACCGGGCCGCGGAGCTTGTGGGCCAGGTGGGGGCGATGGCCCTAAGGGGAGCGGCAATTAGGCCGGTGTGGCTCTTGATCGCGAAACCTCGGCTGCAGATGTGGCTGAGGGGTGTTCTGGGAGTTGCCCAGAATTTCGCCGCTGCCAGCCACTTTTCATTCCCAGTGGATGCTGCCGACCGGGAGCGGCAGAAGTGGCGTCCCGATACCGGCAAACCGGTAGTAGATCTTAAGGCATTCCGCAACTTGCGCTATCCCATGATGCCCAGCGACATCCCCAGCATCCTCCGCCGGGAAGAGATTGATGACGACTTGCTGGAGCTTTTTGTCGGCGGTCCCTTGCATCAAGAGGCCGCAGCCCGGCTGATAGCCGCCGGTGACTCCGTCAAAGATGTCCTCCTGGCTGTTTTGGCCACCGAGGAGCTTTTTGAAGAAAGGGAGGCCAGTATCGGCAGTCAGTGGGTCTTGACCAATGTCCTAGAGATTCTAAGTAAACTGGAAGAACCAGAAACCATATCTGTCCTTTTGGATCTCCTCTGCCGCATCCCCCAGGGCGAAGCCTTGTACCTTCAGGTTTTGGAGTTTCTCCTTAACTATAAAGAGGAGGCGGCAGAAGCTGCGGCAGCCAAGTTGAAGGGAGAGCGCTTAAGCGTTGAGGAAGCCCTAGCCGTTACAGATTTCCTCAGCCGGGTGCGGCCTGCCGAGGTCTACCCGGTTTTGGTTAGACTCTTGGATAAAGTTGACACTTGGGATGAGCAGCTTGCGGTAGCCAGGAGCCTGATCCAAACCGGTGATGTCCGGGCTGTTCCCCATCTTCGCCGGCTGGGTACAGCCTTGGCCGATTCTCCCTACAGTAAGATAGCTCAAGAATTTCTGGCATATGCTGCCCGGCAGATGAAGAACGGCAGCCGGGGCAGCCGGAGGGTGCTTGGGAAGGTCAGGGAGATGCGTCAGGCCAATGGATGCAGCCGCCCAAGGGCCAAGGTAGGTCGAACTTCATCGGGCGGAAGATCCGGTCGGCGGATGTAACAGCAGCTCATTGGAAAGATGAGGGGGTGCTACCTGGGCACCCCCTCTTAGAATACTATCCGAGGATAAAGCTGGAGGATGAGATTAGGTCCCCTAGTCCCACCGTCAAGACAGGTTTTGCTACTATCTTGGTGGGTACTAGGATAATGTTGCGTCCATTCTTAGCTGCAATACCAGTTTCCATGAACTTCTCCTGTTCCAGTTCCTGGGCCAGCTCAGCCATGAGGGGGAAGAGCTGTTCAGCCATGGGCACATCTAACCCACCTCTGATCTCCTCTGGGGTTCCCACTCTGCCGATGGTGGACCGGCTGGCTGCCAAGGTGGCCGCAAAGAGCATGGCATCACGGGTTTGCTCACCGCTGGCATAGTCCGCATCAACCAAGGTGAGGTAATAGCCCAGGTCGTGGAGCTGAATTCGCCGCAGGCCTGTGGAATCGGCTAGGCGTTCGAGGGCCCGAAGTACAGGCACCAGGGATGTGTGGTTTTCGACCTCTTGGGCTAGGTCATCTTCACCCCTGTCCCGTAGGATCGCACAAAGCTCTACTTCATTGAGGCCCAGGCTGTCAACAGTGGGCAGGATGTAATCGACGATGCCCTTGCGGATGGCACCGCTGGCAATGGATGCAAACTCATAATGGAAGCGGAGGTGGGAGTGCTCCTTCTTCAGTTCCCTGAGGAACTGGGCTACCGGTCTGAGATAATCCAACCATGTGGTGCCGTCGGGATAGTTTTCCGAAAGAATATGGAAGCCGGATACGACAAAGTGGCTGAAGTCGGGGAGAAGCCTAGGCAGACACTTTTGGAAATTAGCCTCGATCTGCAGCTTGTTGTTTATTGGGTTCCATGCAGCGATAAACCGATTGGCCCTGGGACTTTCAAGGACCTTATCGCCGATTTTGAGCTTCAGTCCCTTGGGATACTCGAAAATCCAGTGGATGGCAAAGATTCCTTCTCCCCGCCAGGCCTTGTGGGGATGCTCTAGTTCTCCATCTTGGTTGATGACAAACAGGTTCTCACTGTCGACGAAGAGTTCGGCCTGTTCCTTGGTCAGTGGATTGGCATAAACCAGAATCTGGGAAAGGGGGAGCGGAGCCATGAAATTGGTCATATTGCCCGACGTTCCTCCCATGCGGATCTGGTCATATCCCAGATTATCCATAACCCATTGATACACAGCCTCTTCCCTAATCATCAGCTGCAGGGCTTTACCCCTCTGCAGGGAACTAGCCAGTCCAACTAGAAGATCGGCTGGTGTACGGATTTCGGCAGGGAGTGTGCCTAAGAGGCGGCTTACTTCTTCCTCTAACGCGGGGTTTTCCTTGAGGACCTTTTCTATCTCTTCAGGGACAACTCGCTTCAAGCCGTCGATGGTGGAATGAAAGCCGAAAATCACGCCGGGTATAGACTCAAGAGCGGGAAAGCTCTTATCCAGTGCTGTTTCGTATAGTTTCTGCCAGTTTGTTTGGATGGACACAGAGATTTCACTCCCTCGCATATGAAAGTATTCCATTCAATAACACTTTCCACACGAGACAGCAGTTCCCTTTCATCAGTAGGAGGGATGATATGCTAGAAGAGTATTTGACTGTCGGCGGGACCGGCCAAGATATGGTTGTGATTAAGCGATCCAAATTCATCGGAACTGCCGCACCGGCATCGGATGAAGCCGAAGCCTTGGCCTTTATTGAAAAGATCAAGGATGAGCACAAACAGGCTACCCATAATGTTTATGCTTATCAAATTGGGGAGAACAACCAGCTGCAGCGGTTCAGCGACGATGGAGAGCCCAGCGGGACAGCGGGGATGCCGGTACTAGAAGTCATCAAGCAGATGGACCTGAGGAATGTGGTTGTGGTGGTGACCCGCTACTTCGGTGGAACGCTCCTTGGGGCGGGAGGCTTAGTGCGGGCATATACTGAAGGGGCGAAGATCGGCATCTTGGCTGCGGGGATTGTCAAAATGGTGCTCCACACCCGCTTTGAGATCAGTGTTGACTACACCTTTTCCGGCAAGCTCCAGAATGTGGTTATGCAGTCTCCCTGGCGCCTAGATGATATTGAGTATGGGGCCCAGGTGTGCTTTAAGGTGCTGGCTCCTCCGGGTGAGGAGCACAGGGTCCGGGAGGTATTTACCGAGCTCACCGGCGGCCAGGCGGTCATCCAGGAACTGGGCAAGGAGTATATAGCAATTCCAGTTGAAGTAGGGTAGGGCTTCATGGTGCAGTGGTTTTCGGAGGTATGTGAATCGGGTTTCTACAGTGCGGCATCAACTTCGAGATTTTGCCAGGATGCCCTATGGCAGGATTAGCCCCCCCAGTCAAGAAGCTGTCAGTAAACCCTAGCGGAAAGGACATACCTGTGCGGAAACCAATGATCCTGGCCTTTCTGGCAGCCTTACTTACCATCGGAATTGTAACAACAGCCAGTCCCTGGGGATTGGCAGTACCTAGCCTGACTGTCCCCGCCGGCAGGGAAGAAGTGGAGCCTGTTAGGCAGGGCGATCCCCTGGTGGAGGAGCTTAAGATTCCAAGTCCCAGAAGGGAAGGGAAAGGGGAGACCGTGGGGCTTAGGGTGATGAGCTACAATATTCACCACGGCACCGGGATATCCGGTGAGCTCGACTTGGAGAAGGTGGCGGCGGTCATCCGGGAAGCGGGAGCTGACATAATCGGGCTCCAGGAGGTTGACCGGAATTTCAGCCACCGCTCAGCTTACCAGGATCAGGCAAAGCTCTTGGCGGCATCCGTCGGCATGGAGTATGTCTATGGTGAATCCATCACCGTTCGTCACCTTTTGCCGGGGATGGGCACAGGCTATTACGGCAACATGATCTTAAGCAGGTATCCCATCATCGAGTCCGATATCTTACGGCTTCCAACATCATGGGGGAGTGAGCCCAGAACAGCCCTTAGGGCCTTGATTGCCACTCCCTACGGTCAGGTGGAGGTCTGGTCTACTCACTTAGGGCTGTCCCATATAGACAGGCAGAAGCAGGTGGAAACCTTGCTTGAGGCGGTGGAAAGAAGTAGGGTTCCCTCCATCGTGCTGGGGGATTTTAACGCCCTACCGGGCTCCCCGGAGGTAGAGACAATGGCTAGACGCCTGCAGGATGCTGCACAGACTGTGGGGGACAGCAGGGGAACGTTTTTTATCGGGTCTTCTCAAGAACTTCCCCGCATCGATTACATCTGGCTGGATAACGCCTTGCGGCTAGTAAATTACAGTGTTATAGACTCCACAGCATCGGATCATCTAGCTGTTAAAGCTGATATCGTGGTATTATCTAAGGGTAGGCAGTCAGAAACTGGTAATACGCGAGGGGAGTCGAGCCGATGAAGGACTATTACATTAACGGCAAGCCGGCCGATGGAATTATTGACATGCGCAGCGACACAGTCACCCAGCCTACCCAGAAGATGAGGGAGGCCATGGCCAATGCACCGGTGGGTGATGATGTCTACCAGGAAGATCCCACTGTGAAGCGCCTTGAGGAACTGGCAGCTGCCAAAGTCGGCAAAGAAAGTGCTTTGTTTGTAGTATCCGGTACCCAAGGGAATACCATTGCCTATCTTACCCACACACAGCCCGGCGATGAAGTGATTCTAGGGCTAAACAGCCACATATTCGGCTACGAAGTAGGTGGACTAGCCAGGCTCGGAGGACTCATGGCCCGGACAGTTGATGATAGCGAAGGGACCATCCGCCCTGAGCAGGTAATAGCGGCTCTCAGGGGAACAGATCTTCACTTCGCACCGGCCACCTTAGTCTGCATTGAAAACACCCATAACATGTCTGGAGGCCGGGTGATGGAGCCCGGCGAGATAAAAGCTCTAGCAGATACCATCCACCAGCGGGGCATGAAGCTCCACATGGACGGCGCCCGGGTTTTCAATGCGGCAGCGGCCTTGGGGGTGCCGGTTACTGAGCTCACCGAGCCGGTGGACTCGGTTATGTTCTGTCTTTCCAAAGGACTCAGTGCTCCTATAGGTTCTATCCTGGCGGGAAGTAAGGAGTTTATCGACCGGGCCCGGAAGTTTCGGAAGCTCCTGGGCGGCGGCACACGGCAGGTTGGGGTAATTGCCGCTGCCGGCATC
>LSQX01047456.1_pt2 | contig 21513 bp, 11 predicted proteins | sample 654561 | NCBI WGS metagenome assembly LSQX01 (sample SAMN04489861, study PRJNA283612) | anaerobic digester metagenome | isolation source: 4 biogas reactors fed with cattle manure at either 37C or 55C with and... | place: Denmark: Kongens Lyngby | collected 2014 | reverse complement strand
GGCAATACCGTCAGCTTCTAGGCATTATGGGGTAGCGGAAACACTATCCGCCGGTCACAAAAGCCGGATTACTATCCCAATGAATACTATATCAATTGGCATGTCAGGGAAGTATTCCGCGGTCCCTCGCGGTACGACGCATCGCGGTAAATAATGTAATGAACAGAAAAAATGATGTGGCATGGACGGCAATATATAACAAGCTGATCCGTATAAATTACTAGGCGTCATCGAAGCCAGGTTTTTGCGGCATCCTCCGTTCTGAAGTATGCTACATCAGTTGCCTTATGCGGCAATAATTGCTAAAATTCAGATAGAATTTTTATCTACTCTAAGAGGAAGAGAATATGAAGTGTAGATTCTGTTGCATGTGGGAAACTGTAGGTTAATAATCGTTAATAATCAATGATATAACGATATATTGGTCATGAAGTGCAAAGTATGTCAAATGATTGTATTTAGTCTGAAACGCAACTATAAACCTAAAACACTATTCATTTCGAAGAAGCGATGCTTCCAGTTTAAACCGTACAAAGTTTTTGATGCAACGGCTGTCGAGGAAAGACAGCGGTTATTGTTTGAAATGGTTAAACTAATCTGGAGATAATTCGTATTAAGGACGTGTTTTTTATACACCTTATTAGAAGTTGGGAGAATATTTACCTCTGAAGAGGTTAAAACGTTGGAAGATACCGTATTTTTCCAAGAAGAGTTGAAAATAATAGAAGAAAAGTATTTATTGGATGCAGGTAGGTTTGGTTTTATTATAGAAACTCAAAAAATAAAAGAATTTAAAGAAAGTTTAAGCGAATTGAAGACCGAGTTTATTGGCTTCTTAAAGACGAGCTTAAAGACATCCAAAAAAACCGGTTATGTAATAATGACTTAATAAAAATCAGAGATTATTCGCAGGGCTTTGAAGTAGAGGAAGATGGTTTAAAAAAAGACAAATAAACAATTGTAGTCAAGGCTTCCTGAAAGGCGGTGCTTCACTTGCCAACCAGTATAAAGAGCAAAAATGACTTGTTGGAACTTATCATCAACCTCCGCGCCACGATCCTTACCTTGGGTGAAACGGCAGATCCGCCCTGGTGGCGTACAGAATTTATGAATGAAACAGGTTTTCGCTTCCTTGAGCGGATATTCCCAAGATCATATTTTCAAGCGGCGCTAAATTCAGCGGGTAAGGCCGCCCGGGATGCCCATGATCGTTCAACGGGCAAGGTAGGTGTCTATCACCTTTTCCGCCTTCCTGAAGGCTTGGAAGCGGCCATACACACACATTTGACTACTTTAAACGGCGACTTGTCTGCAGAGTATAGAGAGTTATTTACCGAAAAAAGCACTTTGCTGGGGCGCCTGAAGTCACTGTCCGGCAAAGAGCATGTTGCCGATGAACCAATTGCCGGCGCATTAAGAATCGGCAATGAGTCCGACTGTAAAAAAGTCGAATCATATCAAAAGGCTGCAGCCGTTTATTATAACGCTTTCCAAAATGGGAAACAGTCGTTTCCATATTTTGCCGAGGGTGGGAACAGCAAATAATGACCGAATACCATACTGATAACAGAGAAGCAAGGTTATATACAACCGCTATCAGTAAAGGCGCCGCCATGTTGGACGAAACTCGGCGGTTGCTGAAGTATTGGCAACCCGAAGAATCGTTGGACGAATTCGCCAAAAAAGTACATGAGCACGGCCTACTGGGAAATGCAACGGCATACAGAACCCGCGATATCGTCAGAAGGGTGTTTGCCCCGCGTTTCCTTAGGCCCACCGACAAACCGGCCGCTATTTTACAAGTTGTTTTGGAGTCAGGCCTTTCTGCACGTACTTTTAACGAGTTGGTATTTCTTTTTACGGCAAGGCAAGATCCGTTGGTTTACGATTTCACTGTCTCTGTTTTTTGGCCTGCTGTAAGGCGCGGTCGCTTTGTGTTGGATACGGATGAGGTTATCACCTTCCTCTCCGAAGCCGCCATGGACGGCAGATTAAAAAACACCTGGTCCGATAACGTATCTGTGCGTATTGCCCGTTGTGTCATCGGTTTGTTGCGGGATATCGGGTACTTGAGAGAACGCGGACGCCGGCGCGAGATTGTCGAATACAGGATGACCGACGAAGGCGTGGCCATTTTGGCCAGGGAGCTGCACGAAGCCGGTGTGACCGACTCGACTTTGAGCGAACACCCCGATTGGGCCCTGTTCGGTTTGAATCCCGCTGAAGTATTGGCCCGTTTGGATAGCCTCGGCGAGCACAAAGGTGTCATCGTCCAGCAGGCCGGCTCTGTAGTCCGCCTGACTTGGTTTGTAAATTCAATTAAGGAGCTTGTCAATGTACTCTCTGGAAAGCCAGTTTGATGAATTGTTGGCAAAGTTAAAAGAACCCGGTTTTCTGAACCCGGCTCAAAGTGATCCGGTGTACTATTTTGTTTACCCTCCCGAAAAGATTTTGGAAGTAAAAAAAGCGATACCGCGTTGGTCCGCCAAGTTTGGCCTTGCCGGGTTTCAGGTAAAGCGTATTTTTCTTTCCGAGATTCTTTGGCGGACGGTGGATCAGTCGGGTTGGTGGGAGGAATGGCTTGAGCTTGAAAAATATGCCGATCAAGAAGACATTAATGAATCGGTCCGGGATGCTTTGCGTAACGACAGGTTCATTAATACTCTTAAAGAAGAGGTGTTGTCGGCGCCGGAGGATTCTGTAATCTTACTGACGGAAGCGGAACTGCTCCATCCGTTTTTCCGCACCCAATTGTTCGAAAACAGATTAAACTCCGATTTTTCGGTGCCCATCGTAATATTCTACCCCGGTATCCGTTCGGGGCAATACGGGCTTCGCTTTCTCGGATTTTATGACGTGGACGGCAACTATAGATCTACCTTGGTGGGAGGGGCATAAATGAGCAAATCGATTAAGCAATTATTTTCACCTCTTCGACCTATCGACCGAACAATTGAGAAAGTAATCGACTATTATGCACAGGACGAAGAGCGCTTGGCCCGGGAAATCAGCGAATATGAGATTACCGAAAACATTGAATCGTGTTTTCGTAAGTTCCTTGAAGTTTTTAGGGAAGGCGTTGAGGGCGTAAATGTTCCCGAAGTGGGCATATGGGTTTCCGGCTTTTACGGAAGCGGAAAAAGTTCGTTTACCAAGTACCTTGGTGCCGCTTTAGACCCGAATAAAAAGGTTCATGGAAAATTATTCCTGGATCTTCTTTGCGAAAGGTTCACCCGTAACGAAATCCCGGCCATGTTACGGACAATTTCCAAAAAGCACCCTACGGCTGTAATTATGCTGGACTTGGGTGCGGAGCAGTTGGTGGAGAATACCGCCGCCGCCGTATCCACGGTCTTGTATTGGAAGGTGCTGCAGTGGGCCGGGTTTTCCAAAGAAAAAAAGACCGCGCAGTTGGAATTCATCCTGGAAAAACGCGGCCTCTACGATAAGTTTAAAGAAAAGTACAGGGAGAAGTACAACTCCGAGTGGGATGAAGTTCATAACAACCCGTTAATTTGCGTCAACCGCGCGGCGGAAATAGTCCCTTCTATTTTACCGGAAGATTTTCCCACACCGGACAGTTACCGCTACTTGCGCTTTGAAGAAGCCCGGGATATCAGGGATCTGGCCGGTGAAATAATCGAACTCTGCCGCAATAAAACCGGCTTGGAAAATATTATCTTCTTAATTGATGAAGCCGGCCAATATGTGGCGCCCCGAACCGAGCTTATTTTAAACTTGGACGGCCTCTCTCGGAATTTTCGGGAGCTGGGCAAAGGGAAAGTATGGATTGTCGCCACCGGGCAGCAAACTCTCAGCGAGATCGTTCAGAAAGCGTTGCATAACTCGGCGGAACTAAACAAGCTGCGGGATCGCTTCCCCATTTCCATCACCCTTGAAGCAAGCGATATTAAGGAAATTACCCACCGCAGGCTACTGGAGAAGTCCGAAGAAGGGCGGCGCCGCCTGAAAGAATTATTTGACCAACACGGCCAATCCCTTCTCACCCATACAAGACTAACCGGTACGGCCTTGTTTAGAGGCGACCCCGATGCCGAAACATTTATCCGCCTTTACCCGTTCCTTCCCCAACACTTTGAACTGTTATTGGAGTTGATTCGCAACTTGGCGCGCACCACCGGCGGGATCGGATTACGCTCGGCTATCCGTGTCATCCAAGATGTCCTGGTGGACAAAAGCAGAGTGCTGAGTCCGGGCATAGTCAAGTTGGCGGACCGTGAAGTCGGCGTACTCGCTACAGTCGATCACTTTTACGATACTCTTAGGCTCGACATCGCCAAGGTATTGCCCCATGTTGTCGACAGTGTAGACAAAACCGTCAATATTTTTGGCGCCGATTCATGGGAAGCCCGGGTAGCCAAAGTTGTGGCCGCCTTGCAAACTGTTGAGAATTTCCCGCGCACCGTGGAAAACATCGCGGCCTTGCTTTACGGTCATGTCGGTTCCCCTTCGCGCCTGGAAGAAGTCCGTGAGGCATTGCGCCGTTTGACTGAAAAACATGAATGCGGGCTGATCGAAGACCCGCAAGAGGGTGGATTCATGTTCTTAAGCGATGCGGTTAAACCTATCCGCGAGAAAAGAAATGCTTATATGCCCACCCCCGGGGAATGCCTGCGCGAGCAGGTCGAACTTCTTAAAGGAGGCACGGTCGATTACCCTCTATTTAAAAAACAACCCTCCGCCCGCATTGAAAATATTAAAGAAGTCAGAGCCGCAGTAAAGCTCGAGCGGACCGCTGTTATCGGGGGAAACGAAGATATTACTTTGCGCTTGGAATTTGTAAGCCCCGAAGTGTTTCAAGCCAAGCGTGACGACTACCTGGTAAAAACAAACACGCAAGTTGAATTAAGAAATACCATTGTGTTGTTGGCGGAACGTAAAGAGTTGATGGATGAAATGCTTATAGAAATCGTGAAGTCGAATCGGGCCGGCGAAGATGTGGACGAGCGTACCGCCGATAGAGATGTAGCCCAGTTTCTTCGCTCTGAAAGGCGTCTTGCCGAAAGGTGCCGCGACAGAGCCGCCGACATCATGTCCAAGGCGTTGATGGACGGGGTTTTTATCTTCCGTGGTACACCCACACCGGCCCGTGAATACGGGGAAACGTTGGATGCGGCCGTTGGCGGTGCTCTTACAAGGGCCGCTGAAACGGTTTTTGACAAGTTTCACCTGGCTCCTATTCGCCCCGCCACCGATACAGCGGCTAAATTTATCTCCGTAGAGAGGCTGGATCGCATGATCAGGGAGTATGACCTCTTGGCCCTGGCGACGACCGTCGCCGGCAGCCCTCGAATCGATATCAACAAACCGGTTTTGGCTGAAGTCTTACGGGTTTTTCAGCAAAAAGCGGCCGAGTCCGGATCGGGTCGGCTCCAGGGTTCTTACCTGCAGGATCTTTTTTCGGCTCCTCCTTACGGTTGGACTAAAGACACGGTCAGATATCTTTTTGCCGCCCTCCTCCGTGCAGGGGAAGTGGAGTTCCATAAACCGGGTGAAGACGGTGTAATTAGAACTGCGGGGGAAAAAGCCGCCGAAGCGGTGAAGAATACCAACGAATTTAACAGAGTCGGTGTTTCCATCAGAGATACAAGGCCGTCGGCGGAAGCTTTGGATCGGGCCGCATCCAGATTGGAAGAACTCTTTGGCATAGAAGTCCTGCCCCTGGAAGATCGTATCAGTGCCGCTGTTCGACAAAATATACCTGAGGTGTTGGAAAAACTGGGCGCTCTTCCGGCCAGGCTCCGGCTGCTTGACCTGCCCGGTGAAGAGCGGGCGCAGCGGTTGATTGCCGACGCTTCCGACCTGCTTAAAGGTGATGCTGGCGATGCCGCCGCGTACCTGGGGGGTGTGGAATGCATTTTACCCAATGAGATTCGCTGGGGAATCACTGTCGTTGAAGTCCTGGATGAAGGCGCTGAGGATGAACTTCGAAAAGCCAATTCATTTGTAAACGCCCTTTGCGACTTGGAGAAACTTTTCCCCGGTTCGACGGCAAGCTTATGGAGCCGTGAAGACCGTGATGTCATTGCCGATGTGCTTGCTTCGGAACGTTTTCATGAGCGTCTGCCCGAGCTGAGAGCAGTCATCCGTAATATAAAGCAACGTATTAAGAACAGCTATAAAATTCAGTACGATGCGTATGTTTCTAATTTGGAGAAATTCGTACGTCAATTGGAAGCGCACTCGGATTGGTCCAAACTTAAAGAAGAAGACCGCAACGACATTGTAGGGCGCCTTCAATGCGACCTGGCCGAAGAAGCCGGTGAAGAAGATCCGGTCGGCCGGATTAGCTTACTGATAACACGCATCAATACACTGCCCGGGCTTCTGAAAAAGCTCTATGAAGAGGTTGAAAATCGACAGCCCCAAAAAGATATAGTCGTTAACGGCAGCCCGGAAGATGAGGAAGAAATAATAGATGCCGATACATTAATTGAGCCGGTAGTTATAAAAAACTCGGAAGAGCTGGATTCTTGGCTCTCGTCCCTGCGGGGGAAATTGGCTGATATTCTAAAGCAAAAAAAACGCGTTCGTATTCAAAAGTAACGGTTTAGAGGTGACGGAATGCCCGTATTTTTTACCGATCTTAAAATCGGTATGTAATATACCAGGCCAGAAAGGTAGAGAAAATGAGCTTCGACAAAGAAATCAGGAACATGCTTGCCAAGACCGTTATTTCTTGCCGGCGGAAACTAACCGAAGATATTATGGTCCAACTCCGGAGTGTTTACGGCCTTCACCCGGACGGCACGCAGCTTCCTCTTGATCAATTGACCCACTTGACATGGGACCAGTTGTCGACGGCCCGCGTGCTTCGTGAACTGCTGGAACACTATGCTGCCGTAGCGGCTGGGAACGAACGGGAACGGAAGTGCGCCGCTTATGAGCGGGTGGTGTTGGAAATATCCTTTACGGTTATAAACCGGTTGGCCGCTCTGCGCCTGTGCGAGGAAAGAGGCTTGGTAATCGAGTGTGTACGTAAAGGGGCCGCTTCCGACGGTTTCCGCCTTTTTGAACGAGTTTCGGGCGGCGCTTTGGGCACGCGTTATGATACATACATGGTTTTTTTGGGCTGCGTTTTTGACGAAGCCGCCTTGGATCTGGGCGTTCTCTTCGATCGGTATATTCCCCAGTCGGCTGTTTTACCCACGGAAAGATGCCTGGAGGATGTCCTGTCCGAGCTGAACAAACCCGAGCTGACCGAGCTGTGGAAAGAAGACGAAACCATCGGCTGGGTATACCAGTATTTTAACCTCCAGGAGGAGCGCCGAGCTATGCGGGAAGCTTCCCAAGCGCCCCGCAACAGCCGGGAATTGGCCGTCCGCAACCAATTCTTCACCCCGCGTTATGTGGTTGAATTTCTTACCGACAATACCTTGGGGCGTACCTGGTATGAAATGCAACAGGGGAAAACCGCCCTTGTCGATGAATGCCGCTACCTGGTGAGGCGGCCCGACGAAGTCTTCTTTACTGAAGTCGATTCCCCCGGGGTTGAAAAGGCTCAAAAGTGGCTTTCCGGAGCCGATTTGGAGGAACCGGATCTGTGGGAACTTGCCCACACCGTCAACGGCTTCCTGCGCGCCGGCTCACCAGGTAAAGGCGCCCAGGAATGGCTGAGTGAGCGGCTGCATCGTTTAACTTCCGAAACGGCGGCATCGCTTACTACTCAGGAACTCCTGGATATGCTGTTTCTGATTTGCCGTTGGGAGCGGTTCAGTGACGGGGTTATTAAAGAACACGAACACCAGATCAACTGCGTTCTTGAAGAACTGCGTCTGAGAGTAAATCGAGCCAAGGCTGAAGATTTGTCCCAAGAAGAGCTGTTGAAGCTCCCGGTGTTCGTCCCTTACAGGGCCAAGAAAGACCCACGGGACATAAAAATTTTGGATCCCGCCTGCGGCAGCGGCCACTTTCTGCTCTACGCCTTTGATCTGCTGGAACGGATTTATCGCGAAGCTTGGGAGGATCCAGACTCGCCGGCTTCAGAAGCAACCGGACAAACCTTGCGGAAGGATTATGAAACCCTTGATGAGCTGCTTCGCGCCGTGCCGGAGCTGATCATCCGGTGGAATCTTTACGGTATCGATATCGACCACCGCGCGGTACAAATTGCCGCCTTGGCCTTATGGCTGCGGGCGCAAAAGTCTTGGCAGCGGATGGGCTTGAAAGCTCCGGAAAGGCCGCGTATTGTCAAGTCAAATATTGTTACCGCCGAGCCGATGCCGGGTGATAAAGAAATGTTACGCGAGTTCACCGCCGACCTGCAACCCAGGGTGCTGGGGCAAATCGTTGAAACCGTGTTTGAGAAGATGAAGCTGGCCGGTGAAGCGGGTTCCTTATTGAAGATCGAAGAGGAAATCAGCGAAGCCGTAGCCGAGGCGAAAAAGCAATGGCTGGAAGGACCGAAACATAAGCAGCAGCAACTGTTTCCCGATGCTCCGAAACCAAAACAACAAGTAATCCGTTACGATGTAATGGATGTGTCGGACGAGGACTTTTGGGAGCAGGCGGAAGAGCGGATCTTGGAAGCGTTAAGAGACTATGCCGAGGAATCGCAAAACATTATTTCTGCAAAGCGGCGACTTTTTGCGGATGATGCAGCCAGAGGGTTTGCTTTTATAGATTTATGTCGGGAGCGATACAATGTAATATTAATGAATCCACCATTTGGTGAACCCGCCAGGACCTCTAAGACATTGATAGAGAAAGCCTTCCCAAAAACAAAAAATGATATTTATGCCGCTTTCGTAGAACGCGGGCTGAAACTGCTTCACAAGGGCGGTAGTCTTGGCGCAATTACTTCACGTACAGGTTTTTTTCTTTCGTCGTTCACTAAATGGCGCGAGGAGGTTTTGCTTAAAGAAACCAAACCGACAGTCTTCGCTGATCTTGGTTATGGAGTAATGGATGCAGCTATGGTCGAGGCGGCGGCATATTGTTTGGAGGTGATCTGATGAGAATTAAAAATATGAAAGTCCATAATTATCGGAGCATACGTGATTTGGAGCTAGAGTGCCTTTCTCAAGTTATTATGCTTGGTCCCAATAATCATGGAAAATCCAATTTGCTTTCAGCCTTGGATTTTGCTTTGTCCACCGGAGCCAAACCGGTAGAACAGGATTTTTTTGTTTATCGCGGCGAACGTGAAAATGACTTTTGGGTGGAAATGACCTTCCATGAACTAACTGAACAAGAGAAGAAAACCTTTAACAAATATGTCTTGTACGATGGGACGATCTGTATTCGAAAGACAGCCCGTCTACAGAATGGTAGTATAGAAGTTTTTTATAATGGTTATGTTGAACAGGCGAGCGAAGAATGGCTTCACGCGGATAAGGCGGGAGCTTATACATCACGCGAAAAAATCAATCAAACTCCCTTGAAAGATTTAGTTGCCCCATCCGGTCGCCTGACGAAAACAGACATTGAAAACGCTCAGAGGGAATACATTGAGCAACATCGCAATGAACTTAAATTTTCAAGAGCTCTTGAGAAAGGACCTTTGCTCGGCCAGAAGAATGTTGGCGGCGGTGTTTTGCCTGATTTTTACTTGATTCCTGCGGTTCGTGATCTGACCGAAGAGATCAAGGTGAAAACGACTACTACCTTTGGCCGTCTATTGATCCGTGCCGTGCGTGAAATGGCCGAAGACGATCCACGTTTTGTTAAAGCCCGGAAAAGTCTTCAGGATTTGGTTGAAGCGCTGAACGCTCGTGAAGACTTAGATAAACAGAGCAATCCATTGGCTAAGCTTGAAAAGTCAATTGAAGAAGAACTGCAGTCTTGGGGTGTTACGGTTGACATCGAAGTTACCCCCCCCGAACTCGAACGCCTTTTTGAACTGGGTACTGATGTACACCTTAATGACGGGGTCAAGACGACTGCAGATCGAAAAGGCCATGGATTGCAGCGTGCAATGATTTTTGCTCTCCTTCGTGCTTGGGCAAAATCATTACGGGATGGAAAACGCAAAGAAGGGGAGGAGGGGGTAGTTCCACGCAAACAATCAGACTCTGTAATTTTTGCCATGGAGGAACCGGAACTCTTTTTGCATCCTCATGCCCAACGCAGGTTGGCCGCTTCATTACGAGAGATAGCCAATACTCCTGAACACCAGGTGTTTGTTTGTACACACTCCACCTACTTTGTTGATCTCGAACATTATAAAGAGGTGGCAATAATCACCAAACACTGTCCCGAAAAAGGCAGTTGTGTTCAGCAATGTACTTATGATTTGTTCGAAGGTGAAAATATTGAAGAAAGAAAAAAACGGTTTCATATGGCCCAGTGGATCAACCCTGATCGTGGCGAGATGTTCTTCGCTCAACGAGTTGTGTTCGTCGAGGGTGAGACTGAGAAAGTGGTGTTGCCATTTTTAGCTGAGAAGCTTGGTGTATTCAACTCGGATGTTTCTTTCATCGACTGCGGTTCAAAGCACAATCTCCCATTGTATATTGCTATTGCCAATGCGTTCAAAATTCCTTATCTGGTTGTACATGATGAAGATCCCTTACCCGATCCCATACCGTCCACTTGGAATAAAGACAAGATACAGGAAAAACAACGAACCTTTGCCCTAAATCAGGAAATCATCCGTCTGGTGAATACGCCTTTGGGCCGAGTTGAAATGCTGTCGCCCGATTTCGAGGGTGTCAGCGGTGTATCCAAAAATCAGGGCGATAAAAAAGGTAAGGCACTGGCCGCATTGGACTATTTCGAAACCGTTGACATATCCAATATTCCTGAGCGGCTTAAGCAGATTGTCCTTGCTGCGTTTGCTGTTAGAGGAACTTGAATCATGAAAGACACTCTTTTTATACGACTGTTACATCATAATGATAAAGGTATCGTACTGTCCGAACAAATTGCCGCGCTACGAGAGGGATGTTTAGGCGGTGAACTATACGCGGTCTTGCCAGACTCATTCCGCCAGGTGCCTAATACTCCCTTTTGCTACTGGGTGAGCGAACGTATCCGTCGGCTTTTCGCCGAATTGCCCCCCTTCGAGAGCGAAGGGCGCAAGGTTAAGGTTGGTCTACAAACAGGTGATGATTTCCGTTTCGTGCGCGCTTGGTGGGAGGTGCCGACGGGCAGAATTCTGGACGGAGGACGGTATGTAGAAAAAGGAAAACGGAAGGCACAAGGCAGTGAGAAAGCAGAGAAATGGACGGAGGAGAGGATACGGGAGTTTCAGGCACGGTGCCGGCGGCGGACCTGTGAAGGGAAGCGCTGGGCTCCTTTCGCCAAGGGCGGTGAATATTCTCCTTATTACGCTGACATTCACCTGGTTGTGAATTGGGAGAATGATGGGATGGAGGTACGAAATTTTGTTGATCCGAAAACCGGTAAGATCAACTCAAGGCCACAAAACACCGACTACTATTTCCGCCCGGGGCTGACGTGGCCGAGGCGAACGCAACAATTTGGTCCACGAATTCTTCCCTCTCAATGTATATTTGCGGATAAGGGTTGTTCTGCTTTTATAGAGAGTAACTCAAGTTTATTTAATTTAGTAAATTTATCGTTAATGCTTTCAAAAAGCTTTCAAACGCTTATCGAATTATCTCTGAATGCTGGTGATAAGACAGCAAGGTCTTATGAGGTCGGCATTATTAGTAAAATCCCTACTCCCAATATTACTGACTTGAAGAGAAAAGAACTTATTAATAATATTAGACAAGCTTTGTTATTAAAACGTTTTTTAGACCAGACCAATGAAGTTTCCCACGCTTTTGGTTTACCCGCATTATTGCAAATATCAGGTTATAACTTAACTGACAACATGGCGGAATGGGAACGACAAATAATTAAAACTGAAGCAAAAATCGCCGGCATTCAAGCGGAGTTAGATGGGGTTATCTATAAGCTTTACGAGTTTACGAAAGAAGAACGAAAATTAGAGAAAAGAGAGCAGAGTTCGGTAAGCATTAACTCTGAGTTCGAGCCAGAAGACGAAGAATATGCTGCGGATAATATTGAGATGCTCCCGGTTAATTTAACTACTGCATTAGTTGCTGCAAAATGTATGCAACTGACCGCCAATTTTCTCTCCTGGTGTGTCGGTGTCGTCTTGGGTCGTTTCGATATCCGTCATGCCCTGGATTCCTCTTTAATCCCAGGTGTCCCCGACCCGTTCGATCCGCTGCCCGTCTGTTCACCGGGAATGCTAATGGGCCCAGACGGCCTCCCCGCCAAACCCGGGCAAATTGTAAGCGAGGAATGGCTGCGGGCCCGTCCCGATGCAGCCACTTTGCCGCCCGAGGGTTCCGTTAAAAATCCAACCATCTCCGACGATGAGTATCCCATTCGCATCTCTTGGGACGGCATTCTGGTGGACGACCCCGGTTTCAACGGCGGGCAACCGCACCGTGACGATATCGTCCGCCGGGTACGCGAAGTGTTGGAGCTGTTGTGGGGCGATCGGGCCCAAGCCATTGAGGAGGAGGCCTGCGAAATCCTCGGCGTCTCCGAACTGCGGGAATACTTCCGCAAGCCCTCGGGGTTCTTCCAGGATCACTTGAAGCGGTATTCCAAGAGCCGGCGCAAAGCGCCCATCTACTGGCCGCTTTCCACCGCCTCCGGTTCCTATACGGTATGGCTTTATTATCACCGCTTGAACGATCAAACCTTATTTGCGGCGGTTAACAAATATATTGATCCAAAAATCGCCGAAGTCCAGCGTGCAACGAGCCGCCTCGAAAGCGAAATAGCCGAAGGCGCCGGCCGGGGGGCGGCCTCCCTGCGGGATCGTCTGAACGAAGGCCGCGCGCTTTTGGGTGAGCTGCAAGAGTTGCGGGAAGAACTGTTAAGAGTGGCCGGTCTGCCGTACAAACCTAATTTAAACGACGGCGTTATTATTACAGCCGCGCCTTTGCACAAGCTTTTCCGCCTGCGTTCATGGGCCAAGGATACCAAAAGCTGTTGGGAAAAGTTGGGGCGAGGTGACTACGATTGGGCCCACCTTGCTTATACCCTTTGGCCCGAGCGGGTTAAAGAAGTATGCCGGCGGGATCGCTCCATCGCCATCGCTCACGGCCTGGAGGATTTATGCGAAATAAAACCCTCGGTAGCGAAGCGGAAAGGCGGCCGCCGTCGCACTAAAGAGGAGGGCGTCCGATGAAGTTTACGGCATTTCTGCATAAAAAACTGGTCGACCTGTTGGCGGAACATCGTATAGTCGTTTGGTATGATGCGGCGGGTGACTTTAAAGAATTCGTTAATCAATTTAGTGCACCCAATTGTACTGTGCTCTCAGCCGCCGAATCGACCCTCCGGGCACGGCGTGAAGCCGACGAAATCTACCGCTTGATGATTGATTCGGATGACCCGGCTGAAGCCCGCCGTAACTTGCTGATATACAACCCCCGCCCCCGCGGCTCCGGAGTGGAAGCCAAAAGACGGGATCTGTTTGAAGTATTTGCTGTAATCGGCACGGCTTTCGGCGACACCGAGGATCAGCGACTGGAGTCTCTAGCCCGGCAGGCCATGCCGGAGATGGCGGCGGAGATAACCCGGTTGTTTGCAGAGGGCCGTCCGGACATTCATTTGCTGGACGGGTTGGGAGAGGGGTACCGGTATCCTTTGTTGCGCGAAGTGCTGGGGACGGAGACCCCGGCGGAAATAATAGCTCTGTCCATATGTGACGACAACAAGTCCAAAGCCGTTGACGATACCCCGGGCTGCGGTGTGGAACTGCTGCGTTTCTTTGAACATGCCATAGGCTTTAAACCGCCGACGCGGCAGGGCGGTTGGAATGCCGTCCGGGACGCGGCGGCGGGGTTCGTCCTTTACAGTGAGTTCCTGCTGGGCTTAAGCAACGGACCGCCCGAGGAACTAGCCTCCGTGCCCGCCGCGGGGAAGGATGCGGAGGACACAGTACGGGCGGCATGCAACCGGATGCGTTCCGATTTGAGCCTGCAGGAGAGGTACATTGAACTTGCTTCGAGAGTGGAAAAAAACCTTCGCTTGAACGAGATTATGGGTGAAGACTTTTTACCTTCAGGCTGTGATACTTTTCCCTTTGAAGAGCGGCGCCTGTTACGGTCGGCGGGCGCGCATACCGTCGCCGGTGATTTTGAAGCCGCCCGCCACATGATTGAAAATTCGCGTGTTTCCATTTGGCGAAGGGATCCGCGGCGTGCCGCCGATTGGATCGCTCTTGAACGCGCCGTTACTTTTTTGGTGGCCGCAGATAATGTAAACAAAGAGTTGGACAAACACCGTACGTCGGCCGAGATGGTCAAGACATACACCGGCAGCTGGTACGCTTTGGACAGGGATCATCGCTTGTTTGAACATGCCCTTACCGCCGGTGATTCTGAAAACGCTCTTGCCGATGTAAAAAACCGATGCCGCAGCATCTATCGTGATATAGTTGAACGTATCCAAGAAAAATTTCTGGCAGCCGTAAAAGATGGAAGGTGGCCGCCGGAAGGGGTGGCACGCCAAACCCGTGTGTTTGACGAATATGTGGCGCCGGCGATGGAGAGACGCGAAAAAACCGCCTTCTTTTTGGTGGATTCTCTTCGCTTTGAGATGGGTAGGGACCTGGGCGAGGCTCTAGTCGACGCCCTGGGGGAAGCCGGTGAAGTTAAAACGGAATTCGCTGTCGGAGTGGTCCCCACGGTTACCGATTACGGCATGGCCGCACTATTACCGGGGGCGGACGGCATGCTCGGCCTGGTTCACCATAAGGGCAAACTTGTTCCCGCCTTGGGGTCCAAGCTGCTGCCCGGTTCGGCGGATCGAATGAAACTGTTGCAGGAAATCTACGGTGACCGAGTTCTGGATGTTACCTTGGATGACCTGCTGGGTTCCTTTAAAAGATATAAGTCCCGCCTGGAGAGCGTTGACTTGCTGGTTGTCAGAACGCAAGATCCGGACAGTATTGCCGAAAACCTGGGGGAATGGCGAGCTTACAAGTATCTGTCCGATACTGTCGGCGATATTGCCGCAGTCGTAAAAACGCTGGCATCCAATGGTTTTACCTATATGGTTGTGGCGGCGGATCACGGGCATATGTTTTTTAATGAAATATTGCCGGGTGATATTGTGCCGGAACCCGCCGGTGAGTGGATTAAGAGCAAGCGAAGGTGTCGCCTGGGGTCCGGCTTGGCGGCGGGGCCGGGGACGGTAACTTTTAAAGCGGAACAAGTTGGCATAAAGGGGGATGTTGAAGACATCTGTATCCCCGTCGGGTTTAAGGTTTTTTCGGACGGCTCCGGCTATTTCCACGGCGGTTTAAGCCTTCCCGAGGCAGTTATTCCCGTTGTCGTCCTGCGGGCGACGGGGGAACGGGAAGTTGAGACCGGTAAGCCCGTTATCGAGATTCGTTACCGTAGTGACCGGTTCATAACTCAAGTAATCGGCTTAAAAATATACTTGCAGGAAAACCTGTTTAAACAGACGGAGCAAGTTTTGGTTGAAGCTTATGACGGAAAAGGGGCTCGGGCAAATTTGGTGGGTGAAGCTGCGGATTGCGACGCCCGCGACGAGAGGACAAGGCTTGTTACTTTGCAGGCCGGTCAAGAAATTTTCGTTCCGGTGTTGATATACCCGGATTTTAACGGCCCGTATGTTCAAATTAGGGTCATTGACCCCCAAACGCGTGTTGTTTGGGCCAAAAAAGATCTGATAAATGCCAAGCTTGAATAGGGGTGTATTTATGCAACAGGATGCTTTGGATAAGAAAGTGCTCGCCGTGTTTGCCGGTAAGACGGTGCGCAAAGATTTACTGCACCAAATTAAGGGCGGTGAGAACGTCCCTTCATATGTCTTGGAATACCTGCTGGGAAAGTATTGCGCTTCCGACAGCGAAGATGAAATCCGCATCGGCATCGATGCGGTAAAGGAAACGCTTGCCGCCAACTACTTTCGGCATGACGAAGCCAACAAGGCACAGGCCACGGTGGAGCGAAAAGGGAGGCACCGCTTTATCGACCGGGTTGAGGTGCGTTTCCTGGCCGGTGAGAACAAATATTGGGCCTCCATGGATCATTTTGGGTACAGCAAAATCCATATTGTCGAAGAATTCTACCGCCGCTACGAGCGCCTCTTGGAAGGTGGCGTCTGGGGCATCGTTGATATCGAATTTAGAGTGGATGAGGAAGGCAAAAAGGGCAGCCCTTTTCATATTGTGGAGTTTCGGCCGATCCAGTTGGCCAGGTTTGATATGGACGAGTATGTCGAGGGGCGGCGTGCTTTAACCAAAGAGGAATGGATAGACCTGATTTTACGTAGTCTCGGGCTTGAGCCGATGCAAATGAGCAGGCGGTTGAAGTTGCTACTGCTGACCAGGCTGATTCCCTTTGTCGAGAAAAACTATAACTTTATCGAACTGGGGCCCCGGGGCACAGGAAAATCATACGTTTTTAGCGAAATGTCGCCCTACAGCATGCTCCTTTCCGGGGGTAAAGCCAGTTCGGCAAACCTTTTCTATAACAACGCCCGCAGGCAGGTCGGTTTGGTGGGTTACTGGGATGTGGTGGCCTTTGACGAAGTGGGAGGGGTGCGCATTACCGACCCCGACGTTCTGCAGATTATGAAAGACTATATGGCCAACGGCCGCTTCAGCCGCGGAATTACCCCGGTGCAGGCCGACGCTTCGCTGGCGTTTATCGGCAACTTAAACCAGCCGGTGGAAACTTTGGTACAGAATTCGGCGACGGATCTTTTCCAGCCGCTGCCCAAGGAATTTGATTTGGCGTTGTTGGACCGCATGCATTTTTATCTGCCCGGCTGGGAAGTACCCAAGAACTCCAAAGACATTTTGACCGTCCACTACGGTTTCGTTACCGATTACATGGCTGAAGCTTTCAGGATGTTACGTAAACAAAACCGCTTCGATGAGGCTGAGCGTGTCTTCCGCTTCGGTTCCCACGTGGAAGGCCGGGATGCCACCGCCATTAAAAAGACGGTCAGCGGGTTGTTAAAAATCATTCACCCGGACGGCGAATGGTCGAAAGAGGATTTGGCGGAGTATGTGGAGTTGGCCATGGAAGGCCGCCGGCGGGTCAAAGAACAGCTGAAGAAGAGGGGATCTTTCGAGTTTTACAAGACCACTTTCAGTTACATTGATATTGATACTGATGCCGAGCAGACCGTGGTTGTCCCGGAACAAGGCGGCGGTGGAGTTATTTCCACGGATCCGCTAAATCCGGGAACCGTATACACTGCTTCAGTTGACGCTGAAGCCAAGGTGGCCCTGTTCCGGCTGGAGGTTACGGTAACGGCGGGAACCGGTAAACTCAGAGTGCCCGGGGGCCTGGATAGATCTTTGAAAGAGTCCTTAAACCGGGCATTTTCTTACCTGCAAAACGTCAAAGAAAAGCTGGGCCTTGAAAAAGAATTGGCCCATAAAGATATTTACGCTGAGGCCGTAGATTTAACCGGGGGAAAAGTTGAATGTCCCTGCGGGGTGGCCTTTTTCACCGCCATGATTTCGGCAATACGCAATCGCCGGATCCAGGCAGGAACCGTAATTTTGGGCGATCTGACCATCCAAGGCAACATAAAGGGGCCCTCTTCCATCACCGAACCCTTGCAGTTGGCCCTGGAAAGCGGCGCCCTTCGAGTTTTGGTCCCGGTGGCCAACAAAGCGCAATTTGCAGGCCTGCCCGAAGACGTGATCGAGCGCATGGACTTGGTTTTCTACAGCGACGTTGATCGGGCGGTGTTGAAAACGCTGGAAATATAAATGCGACCTGCCATTTTATATCTGCAATGATTAAACTGGACAAACGGGCAAATATTACGATAAATACTGGCAGTTTGTGGTGAGATAAAAAATGATATATTCGAAAGAAATGTCTAAAAAAAATGGGAGGCTTATAGCGGTCGACCTTTTCTGTGGTTGCGGCGGATTGACGGTCGGTTTGAAACAAGCCGGTTTCGAAGTTGTCGGTGCTATAGATAACGATCCTTTGGCCTTGTTAACTTATCATGAGAATCATCCCACGGTTAAAATTTATTCTGATGATATTCGGAACATTGAAACGGACGAGTTTGCCAAAATGCTACAGTTGGACAAAGGCGAACTGGATTTGTTGGCCGGCTGCCCGCCATGTCAAGGTTTTTCTACCATGCGGACCCTCAATGGCTCTTTGGAAATCGATGATGACAGAAATGATTTATTGCTGGACTTCCTTAGATTTGTTGAAGGCCTTGAACCGCGCGCCGTGATGCTCGAAAATGTTCCCGGTTTGGCTCGGGACGAAAGGTTTACACATTTTTGTGCTCGAATGAAACATATAGGCTATAGCGGTGAGCATAGAATTTTGGATGCAGCCGATTACATGGTTCCGCAACGGAGACGCAGGTTAATCTACATGGCCGGGAGAGGATTTAAAATACCGTTTGCCGATGCGATAGGAAAACGTATAACGGTCCGTGAAACAATAGCCCATCTACCCAAGGCCGGCAATAGCGGGGATCCCTTGCATGATATGAAAGAAAAACGAACCGACCGTATTGCCAAAATTATTGCGATGATTCCACCGGACGGGGGCAGCCGTGCCTACTTGCCGGATGAGTATAAGTTGAAGTGTCATAAAAAATGCGACGGTTTTAAAGATGTTTACGGTAGAATGCGTTGGGATGACGTAGCTCCGACATTAACCGGCGGGTGCTTTAACCCGTCCAAAGGACGTTTTTTGCATCCGGAAGAAAACAGGGCCATTACCATGCGTGAAGCGGCATTGTTGCAAGGTTTTCCACCGAATTATAAGTTTCCTGTTGCGACCAACAAATCGGCAATAGCCTTAATGATTGGTAATGCTCTACCGCCGCCTTTTATAAAAGCCCATGCAGTATCGATAAATCAAGCCCTTCACTGCAATAAGCAGTTTTAGATTTGGAGGGTTTTGTTTTGAGTAATGAACAGATAAGAGAACGGTTGTTGCGTGAACTAACGGCGGATCAATCTAAAGCGGTCCAATCTGACAAACGTCGGGTCCTGGTTGTGGCCGGAGCGGGTTCCGGCAAGACTGAAGTAATGGCTCGGCGTATCGCATGGTGGGTCGGTGTAAAAAATATCCCCAAAGAGAATATCGTGGCTTTTACTTTTACCGAGAAGGCAGCCGAAGAAATGAAGTTCAGGGTCAGGTATTGGACTGGTGAAATAACCCAACCGGGCGAAGATATTAGCCTGGGCGGGATGTACGTGGGCACAATCCACGGCTTCTGCCTGGCCAAGTTGCGAGAGTTCTGGCCGGATATTTATCACAATTACGATATCCTTGATGAAGCCGCCAGGATGGCTTTAATTTTACGCGGTTTCAATAATGTGCTTGGGTTAAGCGGCCTTCGCTCGGCACTGGGCCCGCGCACTTCACAATCTGAAACCATTGAACAATTTATTACGGCATACGATCAACTGCATGAGCACAATCGTTTTAAGGTAGAACTGCCGTCCGAAGTGCCTCCTTACCGTCTTGGCCCTGAAGAAAGGGATTGGTGTAGGAAAGCCCGACTGCTTACACCTGTTGGCAGTGAAAGTGCCGCGCAGGCTTTTGCCGTTTCGGCCGCCAGATATTATTCTTACATTCGGTGCCGGCGCTTTCTTGACTTTAGCACTTGCCAAACTGAGTTTTTATTTAGGTTGGAAGAAGATGCAAAGCTGATGGAATCATTGAAGGCACAACATATACACCTGGTGGTTGACGAGGTGCAGGATATAAATTCGGTTCAACTGGATATCATTCAAGCTTTAACAGGGGAGGATGGAAATCTTTTTGCCGTTGGAGATCATCGGCAATCCATCTATGGTTTTCGAGGCGCCAAAGTTGAAATTATCGGCAAACTGTGGAATCAATTTAAGGGTGATCCGCATTCTGAAGTTGTCGATTTGCAGGAAAATTTTCGCTCAACACCCCACATAATTGAGATTGCCAACAGGTGGTCTGATACAATATCTCCCGCCGGCGGTATGACAACACCGCATATGCTGCATGGTAAAACCGATCGTCGGGATACGCATCCGTCTCATGTTGCACTGGTAAACTTCATCGAACGAAACGAAGAGGCGGCCTGGATTGCCCGAGCAATTCGAGCAATAGTACCCACGGAAGTCGAAGGAGCCCGGCATGATAAACGTGACGGTACTTACCGGGGACTTGCTCTTTCAGATATAGCGGTCTTGGTCCGATCATCAACTGATGTGCGAACCTATATGGAGGCGTTGGAAGACGCCGGTATCCCCTCGGTTGTCCGGGCGGGACCGGATCTTTTTTCACAGCCCGAGGTTCTCTTTCTGGTAGCGGCTCTTGCTATTTCAGCAGGGATTGATCAATTTTACGGTTCGCCTCACAACCCGAAAAGTCTGCCCAATAGAATAAGAAGTGTTCTTGGTTGTTCGCCGGAGCCCGAACCTGTCCTTCAAGAATCGGCCCGCCTGTTAAGGCGATCGGGACTTTCACTTGATCGCGAAGTGGAAGAACGTCTTTATTTTGCGGCCGAGGCGCTTAAGGCGAGAATTGTTGACGGGCACGTTCTTGACGCCGATTACGTAAGTGCATTTCGAACACATAAACTACGCGAATTTTTAGTAAACAGGAGGCCTCTTCGACGAGTATTTCCACAGCAGATTTTTCACTGGCTGCTTTCCGAGGCGGAAGTGTATAGATGGGATACGTGTAAAGGCCGAAGTGAGGCCGCCATGTTTCATTTGGGTACTTTAAGCAGCCTGGTTACGGGTATAGAAACTCCGGGGTGGACCAGTGTTACCGATTATAAGTGGCAAATCATCGGTCTTTGTCAGTATGGAGCTGAAGGCGGTCGAACGCCTGAACAGCCCTTGATTGTCAAGCCCGATGCGGTTACCATCAGCACAATCCATACCGCCAAGGGTCTTGAATTTGCCGCTGTTTTTTTGGTCGATGTCTGTGCAAATCGTTTTCCGAGTACATATGCCCGTCGAGCTGTGCAAGTGCCTCTTTCGGGAGATATTGTTCATGAAATTGATATAGACGGTCTATCTGACAATGATAATTATGACGGTGAGAGGCGTTTAATGTATGTTGCTCTAACGAGAGCTGAGCGGTTCTTGGTTATTAGTCATTCCGGTACGCGTAGATCAAGGTTTATTCCTGAATTACAGGATATTGTAAATGCATCGGGAGGAACGGTTACCGATGATGCCGGTAAACTTTTAAACGAGATTCGCCATGCTCCTTTGGAACATAAACGGGAAGAACAGTTGTCTACTTCATTTTCCGATCTGCGTTACTATTTGGCATGTCCCCATGATTATTATCTTAGAAAAGTCCTCGGCTTTTCACCGACAATAGATCAGGCCTTCGGCTACGGCAGAGGTATCCATAATTTGCTTCGTGTTGTCCACTCCAATCCCGTTTATTGGGCTGAACTTGCCAAAGACAGAGCCAAACTTGAAGCTGAAATTAAATTAATGATAGAAAGCGGTCTTTTTTACCTCCGTTACACAACGGGTGAACCGGCGGAGAATATGCGCCACAAGGGAGTTCGTATTGTAGCCGA
>LSQX01104604.1_pt5 | contig 21518 bp, 21 predicted proteins | sample 654561 | NCBI WGS metagenome assembly LSQX01 (sample SAMN04489861, study PRJNA283612) | anaerobic digester metagenome | isolation source: 4 biogas reactors fed with cattle manure at either 37C or 55C with and... | place: Denmark: Kongens Lyngby | collected 2014 | reverse complement strand
ATATCGATTAAGACCGGTCCGGGACGACCAGTCTGTGCAATGTGGAAAGCCTTGCGCATTGTTTCTGCTAAGTCTTTTACATCACGTACGAGGAAGTTATGCTTGACACAAGGACGAGTAATACCAACCGCATCACACTCTTGGAAAGCATCCTCACCAATCATCGAGGTGCCAACCTGACCGCTAATCACCACCATCGGAATGGAGTCCATATAAGCAGTAGCAAGGCCGGTTACTGCATTAGTAATACCAGGACCACTGGTTACCAAAGCAACACCTACTTTATTGGATGATCGGGAATAAGCATCCGCAGCATGAACTGCTGCTTGCTCATGACGCACTAAAATGTGCTTAAATTCTTTTTGACTGAAAATAGCGTCATAGATATATAGTACTGCGCCACCTGGATAACCGAAGATGTGCTCAACACCCTGCTCGGCTAGGCAACGCACAACAATCTCTGCGCCCGTTAATTGTTCCATTTTTATATTCCTTTCATAACTAGTACATGACACAACTGATTAACTGACTCTCGCCGTAACCGAAAAGCCATTGAAGCGCTTAGACCCTCACAGAGAATCGCCACCTACAACAGCTAAACAGCTCGAACAAGGCCATCAGCGGCTTGTACATCGCATAATTAATGCATAAAAGTCAGAAACGGAGTCTGCGAAATCACTTGTGGTGATACTCGACAGATGTTTTTCTTAACTTAGGGCTATAGCACCATGACTAGTGTGTAACTTGTCATCAAAACTCAGTGGATAACTGAGTATTTATCGTCTATAAGACCTGTGCCTTTTATGATGTAAAAGGCACAATGTAAAACATTAGCCCATCGCACTAAAAAAATCAATGACATAAGCCATAATCATTGTTTTTATTAGACAAAACACCACAGTTCATATTTTTCACTTTCGCCCAGCGAAACATGAGTACAGCCTGCTATGCCTTAGCGCAAAGCTTAAAAATTGCTGATAACAGTTTATAATGGTAACTTTCTTAATTGCGCTAATGAATTAGGTGATTGCACAGTGCACATAAGTACCGATTCGATTAATAAGTTCTTCCACAGCCCAGAGCTATACTTTGGTGTGCGTAAGGCCTTTGGCTTATTTATCGCCATTGCCGTATTTTTTGGTTTTCTGGAAGATTATGAGTATGGGGTCGCCTTTGTCAGTGGTGTCCTATGCATGTCCATTGTGGATCCTCCTTCAGCTTATAGCCTAAGAGCGCGCAGCAATGAACTGATAGTTACTCTCGTTTTATGTAGTGCAGGCACATTCTTAGTCAATTTAGTTGGACCTTATCACCAAATCTCTTGGCTTGTAGTGACGGCACTGGTGTTTTTTTACACCTTGCTCGCTTTTTATGGAAAAGCAGCAACACTCATCGGCTTCTCTGCCTTATTAGCGATTCTGATGAACCATAACTTTGTCAAACCCTTTGACCAAGCACTGGTGCACAGCACCCTAACCTTCCTAGGCTGCACCTCGTACTGGTTTTTTAGTGTCAGTATCAGCTATCTTTTTCGCAAATATGAGCAACGATTAATTATCGCCACCGCACTCTATGCCACTGCTAACTATATGTTGGCACGTGCACGCCTTTATGACGTCGAGCGAGACCTCGATAAGAGCTTCTATAAGCTCATCAATCAAACATCACGTATGATTGAAACTCAACAAGCCGCACGCGACATGATCCTGCGTCACCTACCCGATAGCGACGAACAAAGAACCTATGAGCAGCGAGCTAGACTCTGGAATATTTTTAATCGTATGGTTGCCATCATGGATAACATGGTTGCTACTCACACCGATTACCAGTATTTACGTGAAAAAATGAGCGAGCACGATGCGCTCCTCTTTATGCGTGATACCTTGGTCATTCTCAGTACTACCCTTAACCATGCGGCAACCGATCTGATACGCAATGAGCCCTTATCCTATCGTAGTAGTGTTAAGGCTGAATTACGGGCACTGGAATTTGAAATCGAGCAATTTCGAAAACAAAATCTGCAACAAGAAGATCCTGAAATTTATAGCCTGATTATTCAAATTTATCGCCGTCTTAGAAATACTCACTTTAATGTTGAAGAAATCAGCAATAACTTACGTTATGTTAAAAATTTCCAAGGACCACCTAGCCCTAAGCAATTAGGCCAAGAGGTACCGGCTAATGCCAAAGAAGCTGTAGCGATCAGCCCCTCCTTGCTCCAATTCCGATCGACCAACGACTACTCCCTATCAAGGCTCATCAATCAATTAAAGATCGGGGTCAAATCTGCGATTGTGCGCTACGCCATACGCGTGACAGCCGCCGTTTTATTTGTGCAGTTAGGAACCGCGCTCCTGTTTTTATTACCTTTAGAAGATAGCATTTATCACAATTTGAGTAATCATACCAACTGGATCCTCGTCACAGTGCTCTTGATTATGCGACCGGGCTTCACCCTAACCCAACAACGGACTAGTTGGCGCCTCATTGGCACCCTCATCGGCTGCTTGATTACGATCGGGTTATTTGCCATTACAAGTAATAACTTCGTTATTATGACAATGATGTTTATTGCCATGATCCTTGGTAATACTTACATCAAGACGAACTTCAGAGTCGGTTCGATTTTTATTACTGTATACATCCTCATTGGTTTCCACTTCCTGACTCCTGGCTTTTACTGGTTAGTTGGCGAGCGCGCACTGGATACGTTGATAGCCTCAGTCATCACCTTTATTTTTAGCTTCTTATTACCTTGGTGGGAAAAGGATCAACTACCCAAATACGTTAGTAATACCATTGACGCCCTATATGATTATTTACATGACACCGTTGCTTATGTCCGTGTACTGCAAGAACATCCCAAGGAAGAACGACTAATTGACTCAACTGAGCCAGCCTTTATTCAGATGCAGTTCTCACACAAAAAGATGCAAGATGCTTATGCACTGTTTGCGGATAGCTTAAACCGCATGATGAGCGAACCTGATAAACGTCAAATGGACATCATCCGCTTAAACCGTATTTTGCTGGAAGCAGATGCGTTAGCCAGTCAGATTAACTCTATGGTGCCGCTGATGATTCAATTTGATGACATACCTGAGGGACTCGAAAAAAACATCGACTATGTGTATAACATGCTCACATTGAAACCCTTTGAGAACCAAGAGGAACCTCCTCCCATCGAATCGGGCCAAGAGTACATTAGTATGCGCTTCCCAATTAAGCAAATGTATAAAGCCTCTCAAGTACTTAAACAAGAAGCCACGGCCTTAAAATTGAACTAAGTCGTAGTAAAAAGTATGATGAGATAATCAATTAACAAGACCGTCTTAAAGTAAAACCATGAACAAACACGATGTATCTTTTTTCTTCCCTGCTCCCGTGAAGCAGAAGTTTTGCACCCAATGCGGTTCAAAGCTTAGTCAGATCGTGCCCCCTGAAGACAATCAGGTGCGCGATACGTGCCTAGAGTGTGGTGCAGTACACTATCGTAACCCGCTCGTTGTCGTCGGCTCTATTCCAGTCTACGAGAATAAAATCCTACTCTGCAAACGCGCGATTGAACCACGCTATGACACCTGGACTTTTCCAGCCGGTTTCATGGAGCTAGCTGAAGACAGCATCACTGGTGCTAAGCGAGAGACATTGGAAGAATCTGGTGCCGAGGTAGAAATCGGTGATTTATTTACTGTCATTGATGTACCTCACGCCAATCAAGTACATATTTATTATTTAGCCAAAGCGACTAATGACCATTTAGACCCTGGCTCAGAAAGCCTTGAAGCTGCGTATTTCGAAATAGAAGACATTCCTTGGGACAACTTGGCATTTAGAAGCATCCAAACAACCCTAGAACATTATGTGCGCGCTCTAAAAACTGGCAACTTCGGGCCATTTAATTACACCCTTGATTGATAATGACCACTCTTTTTTTAATTGATGAGCAAAGTGAGCTTCCCCCAAGTCGCTATGCTTTGCTAGATCCAGACGGCCTAATCGCTGTAAGTCACGCAGTGACTGCCAAGCTGATCTGGCGAGCTTATCACCAAGGGTATTACCCTTGTAGCCCCGTTGATGAGGAACTGACACTCTGGTGGGCACCAGCTGAACGCATGGTGCTCAAGCCAAGCGAACTGCATATTTCAAAAAACTTTAAAAAAAGACTAAAACAAATTATCCGCGAAGAGCACGCCCCTAACGCACGACTTCAGGTCACTATCAATCACTGCTTTGAAGACGTGATTAGGGCTTGCGCAACAGTTCAACGTAGTCAGGAGTTTGATGGCAACTGGATTTCTGAAGAAATCATCACCGCTTACACAGAACTACATCAACAAGGTTTAGCTCATAGCTTTGAAACATGGCAAGACGGCAAGTTAGTAGGTGGCCTTTACGGAGTCAGCATAGGTCAGATTTTTTGTGGTGAGTCAATGTTCAGCAAGGTATCACAAGCCTCTCGTATCGCCTTTAGTCATGCGGTTAATTTCTTAGCCAAGCAAGGCGTGAAGTTAATTGATTGCCAGCAAGACTCTGACTACTTGAGAAGCTTAGGCGCTACACTAATTCCTAGAGCAGATTATGAGTACTATTTACACACGCTCAGTCACGAAGTCGGCACTAGTCTTTGGCCGAGCGGCCGCCTGTCATTTAACGGCCATTATCTTAAAATCACCTAAGCCTCACGTCGAAAGCCATGACTAAATTTTTTAATTTATACCTTTCGCCACCGACCAAATGTAGCTACCTCCATGGTAAGCAGTCAATTTCTCAAATTGTAGTACCGCCAGATGTAGTAGACAGTTTTTATTATGCCAATATGCTCCGTCAAGGCTTCAGACGTAGCGGCACCTTTGTTTATCGACCTCAATGCAATACATGCAAAGCCTGTTTATCACTACGTATTGATGTAGAAAATTTCACCGCTTCAAGACGTTTTAAACGCATTATTAATAAGAACAAAAGCCTACAGTGTCGTCAACTCCCCTTACACTGGGAAGAAGAACACTTCCAACTCTATATGCGTTATCAGCGCGCACGTCATCAGGAAGAAGCAGATGAGTTACGGATGCGCGCAGACTATCGAGAGTTTATCTTAAACTCCTATGTCAGTAGTGCACTCCTGGAGTATCGTGATGCCGACAATCACTTAATCATGGTGTCACTAATTGATATCAGTGATGATGGCATTTCAGCTGTTTATACTTTTTATGAACCAGATAATAAAAACAGTCTAGGCCACTATGGCATTTTATGTCAGCTTGATTTATGCAAAATCACCTCAAAGCCTTGGCTCTATCTAGGTTATTGGGTAGATGGTTGTGATAAGTTATCCTATAAGATGGACTACCAACCTGCTGAAATTTTCCGTGATGGTCACTGGATTCCTTATAATCAAGGATAAATTTTAATTATTCATTTTTAGGGCGAGTTGATTATGCTTTCAAAAATAAACCTTTATCCCATACTTCGTCCATTATTATTTCGCATGGACGCGGAAACGGCTCACCACAAAACCTTTGACCTATTAAGTAAAGTATCTAATAACGATTTACTGAAAAAATGCATGACCATGGAGGTACCACAAATACCAAAAAAGGTAATGGGTCTGACCTTTTTAAATCCTGTTGGCCTCGCAGCTGGTCTAGATAAAAATGGCGAGCATATTGATGCCCTTGGCTCTATGGGTTTCGGCTTTATTGAAGTTGGCACTGTCACCCCTAAAGCACAAGCAGGCAATCCAAAGCCACGTATTTTTCGTATCCCCGAAAAAGAGTGTCTAATTAACCGAATGGGTTTTAATAACCAGGGCCTAGATAGTTTTTTAGCTAATGTACAAAAGCACCGTTTTAGGGATCGTGGTGGTATTCTAGGTTTAAATATTGGTAAAAACGCAGCCACACCGATTGAAAATGCAGTGGATGATTATTTAATCGGCTTACGTGGTGTTTATGCACATGCTGATTATATTACAGTCAACATTTCCTCTCCCAACACAGAAAACTTGCGATCTTTACAAGGTGAAGATGAACTGGATCACTTACTTAAAGCACTAGTAGAAGAGCGCGAGATACTGTCTCAGGCACAATCTAAACAGGTGCCCTTATTATTAAAAATCGCGCCCGATATTAGCGAGGAGCAATGCATTGCCATTGCAAATATCGTCCGTGAACACAAGTTAGACGGTTTGATTGCGACCAATACAACCCTATCTAGAGACTATGTCCAGGGCCTACCTCATGCGGATGAATCTGGTGGTTTATCCGGACCTCCAGTACACGCCATGTCATTAAAAGTAATTCAGACCTTACGACGTAACTTGGGTCCTGATGTGGCTATTATCGGCGTTGGCGGTATTAATCAGGGTCGCCATGCCGTAGAAAAAATCGAAGCAGGTGCTGATTTAGTACAAATATATACGGGCCTGATCTATAAAGGACCGCACTTAGTCAAAGACTGCGTCAATGCGATTAAAGCTAAAGGTCTTTAAAACAAAAAAATGCCGCTGGAAAATATTCCAACGGCATTTTTAATTTCTTGCTAATGGTTGAAGTCAAACTTCAAACCATCATGACTAATTACTTAGCAGCAGTAGCTGTTTTAGCAGCAGTCTTAGCAGCTTTAGTCGCATTTTCAGTTGCTTTTAAAGTAGCGTTAGTGGCAGCAGCCATGTTGTTCTGAGCAACTTCAGCAGCTTGCTTAGCAGCTTTATTGATTGAATCAAAAGCATTGCTAGCAGTAGCAAAGCTAGACTTTAGTAAAGCAACAGCACTTTCAGAACCGGTAGGAGCGTTTTTAGCGAACTGCTCTAAAGCTTCTTCCATTTTCTTCTGAGACTCAGCAACTTGCTCTTCAGTTAATTTGATTAATTCTTTGCTTACGTCATTCATGATAGCGTAAACGTCTTGAGAGTAAGCAACAGCTTTTTCAGCGTTAGGCTGAGCGATAGCAGCAACAAAACTAGTCGCTTCTTGAGGATCTTTTAACTCAGCAACTTGTTGAGTTTGGTCAGCAGCATCACTAATAGTGCTTTTGATGGCTTTTAGGTTTAAATCAACTAATTTTTCAAAGCCGCTGAATAAAGAACCTTGAACAGAGATAAAGGTATCGATAGCTTCTTTTTGACGCTCTAATAATTGCTGTTGAACTTGGTTATTCATAATATATTTTCCTTAAATAGTACGAAATAGTTAAAAACTTTAATTTGAATACTTTAATCGTTGTTGCAGCACATTATTTTTAACCTTTGTTGCAGTGCAACAATTGCTATTATTCCAAATAAGATTAACTATGTCAAGTATTTTGCTGCGTCGCACAAAAAGTGTGACTTAAAAGAAACTCTTATATATATCAAGCAACTAGCTCACTTTACAAATGATAACCAAGCTCACGTGAGATATCTTTAGCTGCTCGTCTAAGATCCTGACTCCAAGCATATTGTATACGCTGGGCAGGTGCAGATAATGACAATCCGGCGACAACTTTACCCTGCTCATTAAAAATGGCAGCAGCCAAACAGCGCACTCCCTCCTCAAGCTCTTCATTATCAAGGGCAAAGCCTTGCTGATGAATCGCAGCCAATTCATTTTTTAAACGTTGTAATTCATTAACACTTTTGGAGGTACTCGCTGGAATCCCTGTTCTCTGAACATAGGCCAGGAGCTCAACTGAATCCAAATCCGCTAAAAACAGCTTGCCGACAGCGGTCAAGTGCAGCGGCGCACGACCACCAATCGGCCGCACCACATGAACTCCCGATTGACCACTCCAACAACGCTCAATATAAACAATATCGTCTCCCTGTCGAATCGATAGATTGATCGTTTCAGCAGTTGCCCGATGGAGCTCCTGCATTTGCGGATAAGCTAGTTCCTGAATATTAAGACGGTTTTTGACTAAATTACCCAACTCCAACAGGCGCAGGCCTAATTGATAACGCCCCCCAGGCAAATGCTCAACGAACTGGGAAATAACCAAGTCATTCAAAATACGGTGACAAGTGGAAATATTTAAACCACTTTGCGCAGCTAAGTCCTTTAAGCTTAAAGAAGCAGTAGACTGAGCCAACAAATCGACCAATAAAGTGGTTCTTTCAAGTACTTGAATAGAGTATTTGGGAGTTTCTTCAGACATGAATTTAAGAAAGGCAACTGAAGCCTAACAATTAATAATTAAAACGACCGCCAACACGTAAAACCTCGCCACGAAGGAAATCATAGGCTTCCTTTAGAGAAGTGTCATTTTTACTACGCACACCCAAGTCGATATAACCAGGCGCATCACCCGATGCCATCTTTGGCAAACTGAATGTCGTCACATCCGACCAGCGAGCCTCAATCTCCTCAAGTGAAGGTGCAATACGAGACTCTGGCAAGTGATAAACATCAACCGCCAAAGTTTTGGTAGGATTATTTTGCAACTCTAGGTATTTATTATCTAGCACCCACTCAAACATGGCCCAAGCCATTTCCGGGAAACCGGGAACAAAGGTGTGATCCTTAATAAAGAAACCTGGGATACGATTAAAGAAATTAGGTACGATCTCCGCCCCCTCAGGAAAGACGCCCATCGCTAAGCGACGTTGGTTTTCCGGGTCTCCAATATCTTGATTGATTTTACCAATCGCTGCGCGACTAATCACATACTCCATGATCAGAGCCTCTGCTTCAGGGTGTAATAGCAAAGGCACTCCTAGTGCTCTGGCTGCCGCTTCTCTAGTCTTATCATCCGGCGTAGCACCGATACCACCCGTTGAAAACACAATGTCACCACTGGCAAAGGTTTCCCTATAAATACGCACTAACTCGTCCATATCATCGCCAACAAGACGTGCCCACGAGAGCTCCATGCCGCGATCAGTCAACAACTCAATCACTTTACTTAAATGTTTATCCTGTCGACGACCAGATAAAATCTCATCACCTACAATAACTAAACCGAATTTTCTAGACTTAGGCATAGGGACTCCCTTGTGACTTGCTAAGTAATCAACTAAATTGTTCTTAATCATAGACTGCTATTGCTAATTCATGTATAACTTGAATGGCAAAATACAAATAGAAGTTTAGCAAATCGCCTCTGTCCTACGGGTTATCTATGTCTTTTTTTATAAAACCTTTTGATCAAATCAAGGAAATTCAACAGGCTCTCGCAGCCAACCAGCAACGCCTTGTGGTCTGCTATTGTGCCGCTTGGTGTCGCACCTGTGATAGCTACCTAGATGCCTTTAAGGAATTAAGTAAAAAGTTTCCTGAGTTGGTTTTTTTATGGGTCGATATTGAAGACGAGGAGTCTTTATTAGACGACCTAGACGTAGAGAACTTTCCGACTATATTGATTCAAGAAAATGGCAGCAATCTCTTTTTCGGGACAATGCTGCCTTATATAGGTCATCTTGAGCGCATGATACTCAATACACAAGATGGTCAGACGGTTAAAAGTGATGAGGGGCCAAGCCCCATCATGGAGTTACTACAACAAGCCGGTGAAGAGCTATAAGCCTAGCCTAGTTATCTTGAGGCTTAGTTTTTTTACCACCACCGAGCAGCACCGCTAACATCGGCTCCTGCTTTTCATAGACGTTATGAGGCTGCTTGCTAGAGGCCTCCACAGTACTAGCCTGACTAGGCTCATAAGGCTTGTAGAAAAAGGCATCAATAGGCTCACGCTTAGCCTGTTGATGATAAGAAGATGAGCGACGCGGCTGCTCGGTTGCTCTACCCTTAAAGAGTCCAGGAATGTCTAAACGCTCAACCTTAAACTTTTTATCAATCAACTGCTGAACATTATCCAACAATAGGCCATCTTCCGCTTCATTATAAAAAGCAATGGCTGTACCCTTAGCACCGGCACGGCCAGTACGACCAATACGGTGTACATAGTCTTCAGGATTAAATGGTAAATCGTAGTTAATCACACAAGGTAAACCCGCCACATCCAGACCACGTGCAGCCACATCCGTAGCCACTAGCACCTGTACTTTACCAGCCTTAAAATCTTCCAGTGTACGCGTACGCTCAATCTGAGAGCGGTCACCATGAATAGGTTCTGCCGACACCCCCTCTTGATTTAAAAAGCGACTCAAGCGATTAACCTCTAGTCGTGTATTGGCAAACACAATCACCTGCTCAGAATAATGAGTCATCAGCAAATAAAGTAGCGCCGCTCTTTTCTCTCTCTCGGCTACCTTATAAACCACTTGACTTACCGTATCAGCTGTCTGATTTTTATTAGCAACCGTAATCTCTACAGGCTCACGTAAAATATTACGAGCCAGCTTACGAATATCAGGACTAAAGGTAGCAGAAAACATCAAGTTTTGACGCTGCTTAGGTAAATACCCAACTATTCGCTCCAGATCGGGCATAAAGCCCATATCGAGCATGCGGTCAGCCTCATCTAGCACCAATACACCAACCTGGCTTAAATTAACGTTTTTTTGCTCTAGGTGATCCAATAGACGACCCGGTGTTGCTATCAGTAGCTCACAGCCTTGGCGTAATTGCTCTTTTTGGGGACGAATATCTACCCCGCCAAAGATTGCCGTAGAACGCAAAGCCGAAGTGCTGCAATAGCGCTCCACATTATCCGCTACCTGGTCGGCTAATTCACGCGTAGGCGTCAGAATCAAGGCACGCACAGGATGTCGCGCCGGTGAGGTACTATGACTGGCAAAAGGCATAATTCGGTGTAAAACTGGCAATGTAAAAGCCGCTGTCTTACCCGTACCGGTCTGCGCTGCTCCCATCACATCACGCCCCGCCAACACGGCAGGAATCGCCTGAGCCTGGATGGGTGTAGGCTTGGTATAACCACTTTTTGTAATGGCTTTTAATAGATCGGCATGTAAACCGAAATCGTTAAAGGTTTGCACCTCACTTTCTGCAGACTGGCTCGTATCTGAAGGGATTGAATTATTATTGTTATTGCTTGAATGACTCTGCATATTAATATGTAATACCTATTTTCTTTATATAATCTATGGCGTAAGAAGCTATTTTACTACAGGCTGTAATTAGTACTCGGCTTAAGCAGGGCTCTGAACTTTAAATTGCCAAAAGGATACAATTAAAGTATTAACACCCAATTTGTATGTCTTAAGAGTACAATATTTGCACGTAGAAATTCTGGAGGAAACCATGCCTGCACAAAATCAAGTTGAAGTTACTCAAGTCAGCACTAAAGACTTACCAATTTATTGTCCTGGTCCCAAGGCACCACGCTGGAGCATGCATCCACGTGTTTTCTTAGATGTGACCAAGACAGGTGAAGCAGCCTGCCCCTACTGTGGCGCCAAGTACCAGTTAGAGGCTGAAGCCGAATCTCAACACGTTTCAACGGCATCAACTGCAGAAGAATCCGGAGCATCCGCTTAAGAAGCTTAATTAGTATCCGAAATACAAATCATTTGAACATACGCCATTTCTAGCATAGAAGCGGCGTATTTTTTAAACTTAGACCGTCTCCAAGCACCCAGTCACACGCATAGACGGTTCATCACGTCGATGATAAATCCTACCCTGCGCATGCAAACGCCACCATGTCATGGCTGCCACTAAAATACCAAAGGTCTCAACTGCGCCAGCAGGTACCCACATAATCAAACCACCCCAGCCCTGATCTTGGGCCGCTGTAATTGGCAAGGCACGACCACAAATTTCAAATAACGGATATAAATCAGTCGAAGAAAACGCAATAAATGCACCGGCGACAATTTGTGGTGCCATCGTAAATATAGGCGACAATACACGCTCTAACGGTGACATCACGGCTGGACTACCCGCCAAAGTTCGACGTTGCCACCAACGCCCTAAAGCAGTTTTAGCTGTAAGCTGTGGCGGATGATAAGGACGTCTATCCAGAATCAGATTCCAGTAAAGTAGACCACTAACCACCACCGACCAGTTCATAAAACGATAAATATTGACGTTTAACATTGAATAAAACTGAATGGTAGGGAACAGCCAAACAATCACTAAGAAGACAAAAAGGAAAGGAATAAATAGCTTATGTGTCAGCCAATAAGTCACGGCCTGCCCAAAAGCACTTTGATTAAAACGCGTGAGCTGCTTCCGCATACCACGCGTCATACCGGCACGCATCACCTGACCTGGATAAGACAACATAATTAGCAAAGGCCCCAAATGATGCAAGACTAGATGCTGCGCTCGGTGAATAAAAAACACTCGCTCTGCATAGTAATCAACATGCGTATGCATCGAAAGATACAGCAAGACCCACCCCGACCAGAAGAGAATCTGGCGAGAGATATTAATCGGTTTCTTGCGACTACCTATAAAAAACAAATAGGCTGACAGCAAAAAACAAATAATTAAGGTTGGAGAGAATTCCCATGGCCTGAGCCAATGAGCGAGGGTTAAATTCATATTAATATTAAAAAGAAAAGCTTTTTCTAGCGTCTTTAGGCAGCTAATGAGCGTTATAATACTCGATCAATTTTACAACAAATTAGAAATTTTCGTAATATTATTAATTAGTTATGCAGATAGGCTCTTGGCAGCTACCCAATAAAGTTTTTGTGGCCCCCATGGCGGGCGTAACCGACAGACCGTTCAGGCGTTTATGTAAACGCCTGGGTGCAGGTTATGCCGTGTCCGAAATGGCCGCGAGCAACCCTCAGCTCTGGGATACGATCAAAACCGCCCGACGATTAAATCACGAAGGCGAAGTTGACCCAATTTCAGTACAAATTGTCGGTTCTGATCCTACTATGATGGCTCAGGCTGCTGTTTTTAATATTGAAAAAGGTGCTAAAATCATCGACATCAATATGGGCTGTCCTGCCAAAAAAGTCTGTAAGGTTGCTACCGGCTCTGCTCTTTTACGAGACCAGGAGTTAGTTGCACAGATTTTAAAGGCAGTCGTTGAAGCCTGTCATCCCTATGAAGTTCCAGTGACTCTCAAGATTCGAACTGGCTGGGATAGAGAGAGCATCAACGCACCGGAAATTGCCAGATTGGCCGAGGACATTGGCATTAGCGCCTTAACTGTTCATGGCCGTACACGTTGTGATTTTTATCAAGGCCATGCCGAATATGAAACCATCGCAGCAGTAAAAAAACTGGTGAAAATGCCAATTATTGCAAATGGCGATATTGATAGTCCTCAAAAAGCCAAGCAGGTGCTAGACTATACGGGTGCGGATGCTGTTATGATTGGTCGCGCCTCTCAGGGTAACCCTTGGATTTTTAGAGAGATAGACCATTACTTGAATTCCGGTGAGTTACTTGCTCCACCTTCGCTTAGCGAGATGAGGGAAGTACTCCTAGAGCATCTTGAGGAACATTATCAATTTTACGGCGCCCATACCGGCGTACGCACTGCACGTAAGCACATCGGCTGGTACCTGAGCCGTTTCCAACGCAGTGACGCCCTACGTCGCCATTTAAATACAATCGAATGTTGCAAACAACAAAGCCAAACCTTGGCTCAATGGTTTGACCAACAAGAAGCGCTTGAATTAGACGTCTGCGCCTAATTCCTCGCTCAACACAACTTAATAACAAACTAATCAGCTGATAAATAAAGATTTTTCACCATGAGTAAGCAGTCCCAAACCCCACCGTTGCACGATTGCGTGCAAGCTCATTTGGAAGCTTATTTCAACACCTTGGGAGACGAGGCAGAGGCCAGTCAGATCTGGAGTATGGTCATGGAGTGCGTCGAAAAAGCCACTCTCGAAAAGGTGATGGAAAAAAGCCAATTTAACCAATCAAAAGCGGCAGCCATGTTGGGCATTACGCGCAACACCTTACGCAAAAAATTACTTTCCTATCAAATCATTAACTAAATCACTATGAAACAAATCACAGCACTTCTTTCGGTATCCGATAAAACAGGTATTGTTGACTTCGCTAAAGCCTTAGTTAGTCGCGGCGTCAAGCTGTTATCTACGGGCGGTACGGCCAAGCTTTTAAAAGCTGAAGGCCTTCAAGTCACTGAGGTAGCCGAGTACACCGGCTCACCTGAAATTTTAGACGGTCGTGTCAAAACCTTACACCCTAAAGTTCACGGCGGCTTATTAGCTCGTCGCGATGATGAAAATCACCTCAGCACCATTGCTGAGCACGGTATTGATGCCATTGACTTGCTGGTGGTCAACCTCTATCCCTTTGAGGAAACCATTGCTAAAACCGACTGTTCTTTTGCTGATGCGGTAGAAAATATTGATATTGGTGGCCCAGCTATGCTCCGTGCTGCCGCTAAAAACCACGGCACTGAAAAAGGTGGTGTGACGGTTATTATTGACCCACAAGACTACGCTGAGGTCCTCAAGGAGCTAGACGAAAAAGGTCAAACATCCTACGGCTTGCGTTTACGCTTAGCAACCAAGGTATATGCTCACACTTCTGCTTACGATGGTGCCATTGCATCCTACTTGAGTAGCTTGGAAGAAGCTGAACCAGCGCAAAATGAAACACCTGCTAAAAAAGAGTGGCCTGGCATCATCACAGTACAAATGCAACAACACCAGGCTATGCGCTATGGTGAAAACCCACATCAAAGTGCTGCCTTCTATGTTGATAGCAAACTTGATGCAAGCGGCTTATTAGGTACTTATAAGCAATATCAAGGCAAGGAGCTTTCCTACAACAACATTGCCGATGCTGATGCAGCTTGGGAATGTGCCCGTTCATTCAAAGTACCTGCTTGCGTTATCGTCAAACACGCCAACCCCTGCGGTGTAGCCATGGCTGAAGGTCCTTTACAAGCTTATCAAAAAGCCTTCAAAACAGACCCAACCTCCGCTTTTGGCGGCATCATCGCCTTCAACCGTGAGGTCGATTTAGCCACAGCACAAGCAGTCAGTGAGCAGTTTCTTGAAGTGTTATTAGCCCCTTCTTATAGTAAAGAAGCCTTAGAGTTTCTCGCTAACAAGAAAAATGTCCGCGTCCTCGAAATCCCTGCTGGTGATGGTCGTAACGCCTTTGATGCTAAGCGCGTTGGTGGCGGATGGTTAATTCAGGATCCTGATTTAACACCACTAGATCCAACACAGATTGAAGTAGTCACCAAAAAACAGCCAACTGAGCAACAAATGAAGGATCTACTCTTCGCATGGCAAGTAGCTCATTATGTTAAATCAAATGCGATTGTATTCTGCGCTGACGGTATGACCATGGGTGTGGGTGCAGGCCAAATGAGTCGCTTAGATTCTGCCCGCATTGCTTCAATTAAAGCTAAAGCCAACGGCTTAAGCTTAAAGAAAACCGCTGTCGCCTCAGACGCTTTCTTCCCGTTCCGTGATGGTTTGGACGTTGTGGTCGAAGCCGGCGCAAATTGCGTGATTCAACCCGGCGGTAGCATTCGTGACGATGAAGTCATCGCCGCAGCGGATGAGCACGATATTGCTATGGTATTCACCAAGATGCGTCACTTCCGTCACTAATCTGAGTACAGTTCAATGAGGATTAGTGAGAATCAATGAGAATTTTGGGTATTGACCCCGGACTTCGCAACACCGGCTTCGGCATCATCGAGCAGGAAGCCAATAAGCTTAGCTATGTAGCGAGCGGCACGATTGTGGTGCCACCAGAGCAAGCACTTTATCAACGACTTAGAGATATTAGTGATCATCTTTTTGAAGTGATCGAAAGCTATAAGCCGGATGTTGCAGTCATTGAGAAAGTTTTTCTTAACACCAATCCTCAATCCACCCTACTACTCGGTCACGCACGTGGTGCTGCCATGCTTAGCCTGGCGCAAAAAGGCCTAGAAGTGTCCGAGTACACCGCATTACAAATCAAAAAAGCCGTTGTCGGTCGTGGCCACGCTCAAAAAGAGCAAGTACAAGCCATGGTGCAATATATTCTCAAGCTCAATGCTCAACCTGCTCCCGATCCTGCAGATGCACTCGCTTGTGCTATTTGTCATGCACACGCCGCCCCTCTGTCACAACGACTTCAAGCACATCAAAATAGCACCTTGAGTGTTAAGCATCGTATCCGTGGCGGCCGCCTGATTGGTTAAGTTTCTTTACGGAGTAATAAATGATTGGTCGTTTACGCGGCAAAATAATTGAAAAAACGCCCCCATTGATTTGTGTTGACGTCAATGGCATAGGCTATGATGTTCAGGTACCGATGAATGATCTCTACGAGTTACCTGAACTTGGCGAAGAGGTAGTACTGTTTACCCATTTTGTAGTACGAGAAGACGCCCAGCAACTGTATGGTTTTTTAAATGATGCAGAACGTCAGACCTTCAGAACTGTGATTAAAATCACCGGTATTGGTCCACGCACTGGACTAGCTATCTTATCCGGCATTAGCGCTGAACAATTAGCCATTGCAGTTGAGGAAGAAGACCTAAATTTACTCTGTAAAATACCGGGTATTGGTAAAAAAACAGCAGAGCGTATTGTATTAGAGTTACGTGGTAAATTAAGTGCTATTGTACCTGCGGCCTCCTCAGCTTCCAGTCCTGCGCATCAGCGCCAAGACATTAGTAATGCATTGATGGCACTCGGTTATTCAGAAAGGGAATTACAAAAAGTTCTCAAAGAACTAGACCCTGCAATTGAGGTTACCGAAGGCATTCGACAAGCCTTAAAGCTCTTGTCCAAGTAATTAAATAAAAGGTTGTTATGGCGATTTTTTCTGATAATTTAAGCACTCAATCGGCGGCCGATCCGCGCATCGTTTCCGCTCAATCAAGCTCCAGTGCCGAGGAATCAGTAGAACGTGCCCTGCGCCCTAAACGCCTTGCCGACTATACTGGTCAACGTCGTGCTCGAGAGCAACTGGAAATCTTTATTGAAGCCACTAAAAGACGCGGGGAGTCTCTGGACCATGTGTTACTTTTTGGCCCACCAGGCTTAGGTAAGACCACGCTTGCCCATATTATTGCTCATGAGATGGACTCACAAATGCACCAGACCTCCGGCCCCGTTCTGGAACGAGCTGGTGATTTGGCCGCCCTACTCACCAATTTAGAAAAAAACGACGTACTCTTTATTGACGAGATTCATCGTTTATCTCCCGTGGTCGAGGAAATTCTCTACCCTGCCTTAGAAGATTTTCAAATTGATATTTTAATCGGCGAAGGCCCAGCCGCTCGCAGTGTAAAAATCGACTTACAGCCCTTTACACTGGTTGGTGCAACAACGCGTGCTGGTATGTTGACTAACCCACTACGCGACCGCTTTGGTATCACACAACGCCTAGAGTTTTACAGTAGTAGCGAATTACAGCAAATTATTAGTCGTAGCGCTAACCTATTAAATGTAGAATTAGCGCCAGGCGGCAGTCTGGAAATTGCCAAACGATCGCGTGGTACTCCACGCATCGCCAATCGTTTATTACGCCGAGTGCGTGACTTTGCTGATATTCGCAATCAAGGCTTAATTGATGAAGCGACTGCTAAAGCAGCCTTGAGCATGTTGGAAGTGGATCCCGAAGGTCTCGATCTAATGGACAGGAAACTGCTAGAAACCATTATCCACAAGTTTAATGGCGGCCCTGTCGGAGTCGACAACTTAGCCGCAGCTATCGGCGAAGAGCGCGACACCATTGAGGATGTGATTGAGCCTTATTTGATTCAAAATGGGTATTTGCAGCGTACTGCCAGAGGACGTCTGGCGACTGCACTCGCTTGGCAACATCTGGGCTTAAAAGCACCGAGTAGCTTAGGTGGAACGGATTCCGAGACACCAAGCTTATTTTAAAAGGGCCAAGATAGCTTCTCCGTAGTTGGCGATTTTTTTATCGCCAACTCCTTCAATTTGGGCTAACTCATCCATATTTTGCGGCTTTTGTACCGCTAACTGATAGAGTGTAACATCCCTAAAAACGATATAAGCAGGCACACCGCTCGCCTTCGCCTCTTCTACTCGCCATTGTCTTAACTCCTCAAACAACTTAGCATCCTCTGCTGACAAATCAAAGACTGAGCGATTTTGAGTCGGCATTTGATTATTAGAGCGACTTTTACTTAAGGGGCTGATTTTTCTGAGGCGCAGCTTCTTTTTACCTAATAAAATATCTTGACTTTTTTTAGCTAAATAATAGGTATTTCTAAAGCCTTCAGAATGCATTTCTAAGTATTCAGCAGCCAATAATTGACGGATTAGACCACGCCACTGCATATCATCTAATTCCTTACCAATACCGAAAACCGTCATTTGCTCATGCTTTTGCTTCACTACCCGTTCGGTGCGTTTTCCATGCAAAATATCAATTAAATGAGCTGCACCACTATATTCACCATATTCACGTCGTAATCGATATATCGTTGATAAGAGTTTTTGTGAAGCAACCGTCGCATCCCATAATTCAGGTGGACTCAAACAACTATCACAATTATCACAAGGTGCATTTTCTTCACCAAAATACGCTAATAGTCGCTGACGTCGACAGGAACTCGATTCACAAAAAGCCAGCATGGCATTAAGGGCGTTCGTTGAGCGCTGTTTAAAAGCTTCATCGCCATTAGATTCTTCAATCATTTTGCGTTGCTGCATCAAGTCTTGTAAACCATAGGCTAACCAAGCGGTAGCAGGCAGGCCATCACGCCCAGCACGCCCTGTTTCTTGATAATAAGCCTCAATAGATCGCGGCAAATCAACGTGCGCGACAAAACGCACATCCGGCTTATTAATGCCCATCCCAAAGGCAATGGTGGAGACCATCACCACCCCATCTTCTTGTTGAAAAATACGCTGATTTTCATAACGCTCTTCAGCGCTAAGGCCTGCATGATAGATTAGTGCTCGAATACCTGACTTTTTTAGAAACTCGGCAACACCCTCGGTTTTATGACGTGATAGACAATAAACAATGCCGGAATCACCAGCGTGTTGGTGATTGATGAAACTTAGTAGCTGTTGTCTTTCTTTGTTTTTTTCGACCACTTCATAACGAATATTAGGCCGGTCAAAACTACTGACAAATTGTGCCGCATCCTGTAGCTGTAAACGTTCGACAATTTCCTGACGCGTCATTGCCGTCGCAGTAGCTGTCAGCGCAACCCTTGGCACCTCAGGCCAACGCTCCGAGAGCACTGATAAATTAAGATAGGACGGTCTAAAATCATGCCCCCACTGTGAAACACAATGCGCTTCATCAATGGCAAAGAGCGCGATGTCCATCCCATCTAACAAGCGTAAAAAACGATGATTCTCAAAACGCTCTGGTGCCACGTATAAAAACTTGATCTCTCCACGTTGCAAGGCATTTTCAGCTTCACGCAACTCATCCCACTCCAGACCAGCATGTAAACTGACAGCGCTCACACCAACCGCACGCAACTGATCCACTTGGTCATGCATTAACGCAACCAAGGGGGAAACAACGATGGCAACACCTGCTCTAACTAAACCTGGGATTTGATAGCAAAGCGATTTACCGGCACCCGTTGGCATTAAAATCAAGGCATCCTCACCTTTAATTAAATGCTCAACAATGACTTCTTGGCCGCTACGGAACTCGTCATAGCCGAATACATGCTTTAACACGTCCTTTGCTGACAACACGTTAACCTACATCAAGATAAAAGGTATTAGTGTACCATTCGTCACCCGATACTATATAATCGGATCTTTAGTTCCGCTTTAATTTGAAGTCATTTATTTATGCAGATTGGAATCGCAGGAGCCGGTTTAGCCGGTCGTTTATTAGCCTATGCTTTATCTACACATGGCCACCAAGTAGAAGTTTTTGATCCAGCCCCAGATACAAACTCCCGCATCGCTGCCGGTTGGACCGCCGCTGGGATGCTTTGTCCATTAGCTGAAATGGACACGGGTGATGATTACGTTTATAACTTAGGCCAACGCTCTTTAGCCATTTGGGCTGATATCGCCAAGCAGCTCGATAATCAAATCGATTTACGATTAAAGGGGAGCCTCATGCTTGCCCATAAGGGCGATGAAGGCGCAGCGCAGCAGATGATCTCTCTACTCGAGAGAAAATCACCTAATCCCGAGGATCTACCTAAAGCCATTAGCACCAAGGAGTTGCAAGAGCTAGAGCCTTCGGTTCAAGGCCCTTCTCATGCTTGGTTACTACCTTTTGAAGGACAGGTAGACACCACTCTCTCCATGAAGACTCTGTGCTCAGAGGCCAAGGGAGTGACCTGGCACTGGGGACGTCACGTGACCGAATTAAATCCCGGAGAGTTGATCATCGGTGATGAAAAGCACCATTTTGACTGGGTTTTTGATACCCGTGGTGTTGGTGCGAGACGTCTTAAATACCCTCACCCTAGCGAAATCTCATGTCAAAATGTTCGCGGCGTCCGTGGTGAAATCTTCTGGGTTCAGGCACCCGAAGTCGAACTGCACAGGCCATTGCGCTTACTACATCCACGCTATCATGTATATATCGTACCGCGACAAGACAATGTCTTCGTCATTGGTGCTAGCTCCATTGAGAGCGAGGACAGATCACCGGTCTCTGTACGTACGACAGTCGAGTTATTAGCTGCTGCACACAGTGTTTTACCGGGACTTGCTGAGGGTCGAATTATCCATAGTGAGACTAATTTACGTCCAGCTTTAGTCGATAACTTACCGCGTATCGAGACCACACAGGGTCTTAGCAGAATCAATGGCCTCTTCAGACACGGCTGGATGATTGCACCTGGCATGATCGAAGAAGCGCTTGAAGCAGCATTCAAATTACCTATCCTTGCTCAGTCTTAAAAGCAGAGATTTAACATGATTACAATAACAGTTAACGGGGAAAAAAAAGAGATCCCCAAAAATACTCAATTGGCTCAGTTAGTTGAAATTTTGCAGCAAGAGGCTGGTCAAGAGTCCGACCCCTCCTTGCTCGCCACAGCGGTTAATGAGGTCTTTATACCGCGCCAACAACGCGCAGACTATATTTTAAATGACACAGATCAGGTCTTTACCTTTTCACCAATTACCGGAGGCTAAGTAATATGTCGACAGAATTTAACGTTGCTGGCGTCACTCTAAATAGTCGTTTCTTTTTAGGGACCGCACTTTACCCTTCTCCTAAAGTACTGGCTGATGCCATTGAAGCCGCTGAAACTGATGTCATTACAGTAGGCTTAAAGCGTCAATTGCCCGCAGGAGCCAACCCACTCACTCAAAGCACCACTGAGGGAATTGATAATCCCTTTTTCCAAATGCTTAAACAAAGTGGTAAGCAGTTATTGCCCAATACGGCTGGTTGCAAAACAGCAAAAGAAGCTATTACCTTGGCTTATATGGCTCGGGAAATTTTTGAAACCAATTGGATTAAACTTGAGGTGATTGGTGATGACTACACTCTACAGCCTGACCCAATCAACTTGATTGAAGCGGCTGAGCAACTAGTTAAAGACGGTTTTGAGGTATTCCCTTATTGCACCGATGACCTAGTCACTTGTCGCCGCTTACTGGACGTGGGATGCAAGATTCTCATGCCATGGGGGGCCCCCATCGGTTCTGGTCAAGGTCTGACTAATCCTCATGCATTACGTATTTTACGAGCCAGACTACCTGATGTTCCCCTAATTGTTGATGCAGGAATTGGTTCTCCAGCCGATGC
>LSQX01329579.1_pt1 | contig 21521 bp, 7 predicted proteins | sample 654561 | NCBI WGS metagenome assembly LSQX01 (sample SAMN04489861, study PRJNA283612) | anaerobic digester metagenome | isolation source: 4 biogas reactors fed with cattle manure at either 37C or 55C with and... | place: Denmark: Kongens Lyngby | collected 2014 | reverse complement strand
AAAGTAGCGGGCGAGGTGAGCGAAAGGTGAGTGAGCGGGCGGCAATTCGGCGCGGACGCCGAAAAGCCGCCCCTACGGGACAACGACGGGAGCGGGGAGGAGAGGCGGCGAGGAGGGGGGCAAGGGCCGGCGGGACTGCGTTTTTCTGCACCGGAGAATTTTGCTATACTGAACGCGTGGACAAGCGGTATTTCATCTACACCATGGGTTGCCAGATGAACGAGCGGGACTCGGAGACGCTGGCGGGTCTGCTGGAGGCGGCGGGGTACACAAGAACACAGCTAGCGGCGGAGGCCGACGTCATCCTGCTCAACACCTGCGCGGTACGCGAGAAGCCGGAGCGGAAGGTCTTCTCTCTCCTGGGGGAGTTGGCACAGTACCGGCGGCGAGGGGCGCTGGTAGGGGTGTGCGGGTGCGTGGCGCAGACCTCGGCTGAGCGCCTGTGCGCAGAGGCACCGGTGGACTTCCTGCTTGGTCCCCGAGGGTATGACCAGTTGCTGCCCGTGCTCGCCAAGTTAGAGAACGAGGCGGAGCGCCCTGAGCAGGTGTGCAAATGGGATCGGGAAATTGTCGAGGGACTACCCGCGGCACGCGTCTCTCAGGTCTGCGCCTCGGTGAATATCACCTACGGCTGCGATAATTACTGCGCTTACTGCATCGTGCCTTACGCACGCGGGCCCTTGCAGAGCCGCCAACCGCGGGAGGTGCTGGAGGAGGTACGGGGACTGCTGGAGGCCGGATACCGGCAGATTCTCCTGCTGGGGCAAAATGTAAACGCGTACGGACAGGACCTGGAGAAGAAGGTGGACTTCCCGGATTTGCTGGAGCAGGTTGATGAGCTCTGCACCGATAGACAGCGCGTGCGCTTCACCACCTCACATCCGCAGGACGTGCCACCACGTCTGCTGCAGGCAATGCGCCACCTGCCCAGTGTGTGCGAAGGGCTGCACCTGCCGCTGCAGGCGGGGGACGATGACGTGCTGGCGCGGATGGGACGCAGGTACACAGTAGGGCAATACCTGGACACCGTCGCCCGGGCGCGTGAGTTGATGCCGGGCCTGGGGCTGAGCACGGACCTGATGGTGGGCTTTCCCGGCGAGACAGATGAGCAGTACGAACATACCTACTCAGTGGTTGAGCAGATTGGCTTCGACCAGGCGTTTACCTTCAAGTTCTCACCGCGCCAGGGCACGGCGGCCGCGGTAATGAGTGACCAAGTGGCGGCGGAAGTGAAGCAAAGGCGGCTAGAGCGGCTGGCGAAGCTGGTGGCCGATCAAGCACGGGAAATCAATCGCGGGCAACTCGGAGAGGTCCGAGAGGTGCTGGTGGAGGAAACTGACCCGCGCAGCGCAGGCCATGTCCGGGGCCGCAACCGCGCCAACAAGCTTGTCATCTTCCCCGGCGGGCCGGAGCTGATCGGCGAGACGGTGGCCGTGCGGGCCGACGAGGCGTATCTGTGGGGTTTTCGTGGGGAGATGGTCAGTAGTGAGCGATAGAGAGAGCCGGACCCCGGCAATCCGCTCCCCACAGGAAGACGAGAGGGGCCAGACGCCACTTCGAGCGACCCAGGCCCAAGCACCCCGGGCTTCCGCGCGGAGGCGCTGGGCGGAGCTCATCGGCTTCCCGCTCGTCGCAGTGAGCGCAGCGCTCTGGTTGCACCTGGGGACGGCCAAGGTATACGATTTCGATGGCCTCTGGCATCTGGCCCAGGCCCGCGCCTACGTGAGCCGGGGACTGTGGTACGGGGAGTTTCCCTGGCTGGTCGCCTCGGCGGCCGGGCAGACCGGAGGGGATGACTGGTATGGGTTCCACCTGCTGCTAATCCCCTTCACGCTGATTCCCGACCCCGAGTGGCAGGTGCGGATTGCGGGGATATGTCTAACAGCATCGGCGCTGCTAATCCTGTGGTGGGCGCTGCGGCTCATGCAGGTGCAGGCGGCGTGGTTGTGGCCCTTCCTGATCGCCCTGGGGTCAACGGCGGCGGCGCCACGCTATGCGATGGTGCGGCCACAGACACTGTCGAATGTGCTGCCCCTGCTGGCCCTGCCTCTCCTGCTGCGAGGCGCACCCTGGAAAGCGGCGCTGCTGGGGTTCTGCTTCACCTGGATTCACTTCAACGTGTTCTGGATGCTGCTCGTGGTGGCGGCGGCACTGATGCTGGTGCGCTGGCTGACAACGCGGCGGCTGGAATGGCGGCGGCCCCTGGCGATGCTGGGGGGAATGGTGGCAGGCTGGTCACTGCGGCCCGATCCGCTGGGGGCTGCGTGGCTGGCCTACCTGCAGACTTTCGGAGCGAAACTCGCGAAGGCGCGGGGGGTCAGCATCGAGGCCTCGGGAGAGATGCTGCCCATGAGCTTCCAGGACGTCCGCTCCTACCTGCTGGTGCTGGTGTTGGTGTGGTCGGTGGGGGTACTCCTATGGATGGTGGGGCGCACCTGGCGGCGAGAGCAGCCGCCGGAGCCGCAACGCACCTGGGTATGGACCAGCCTGGGACTCTCGGCGGCGTTCCTGGCTCTGGCCTGCGTCTTCTTCCGGGCTACCGATCAGTGGGCGGTCTTTGGGTTCGCCTTCGTGGGGCTGGCGGTGACCACGTGGGCCCAGAGCCCGCGCTGGCAGGAGCTGCGGCGGCGACCTGCGGTCCTCTGGGCGGTGGGGATGATAGCAGTGATACTGACCGGCTGGCTGGCGGCGGGGAACATCCGCGCCAGTCAGGTCACAAATGACCAGTTCATGCCGGATATGACCCGCATGCGGGGTGCCGGAGAGTGGCTGGAAGAACACGCTCCTGCAGGAGCGATCGTCTTCTCCCCCCACTGGGACTATTTCCCCGAACTCTTCTTCTGGAATCCGCAGGGGCGGTACATCGGGGGCATCTTACCGGCACTACAGTACGCCTTCAGCCCAGATCTGTACTGGAAGACCGCGCACATCGCCGAGGGGAACGGCACCCTCACCTGCGGGGAGCCACGATGCACACCCGACAACGCCGAGGACCCCTACACGGTGCTCAAACGCGACTTCCACGCGCGCTACGTGATCCTGAGTCAGACCCGGGATTGGCGGCTGGTGCTTACCGTGCGGCGTGACTCGCGGTACCGTCTGTGCTACGAGGACCTGCACTTCGTGGTGCTGGAGCTGGACGAGTAGTCGGCGTAAGCGGAGGTCGCCCGAGTACGGACGACCTCCGCAGCAACGCAGATACCACGCGGGGCCACGAGAGATGTGTTCTACTTGGCCCGGGCGAGTTTGGCCGCAGTCTCGCCGCCCTGCAGCAGGTAGAGCAGGGGAAGCGGGCGGTCTACGCCCTCGAGGAAGGCGGGACGCGCCTGCCAGGGCGTGACGGATAGCACGTTGGAGAGGTCCATCCAGTACTCCAACCGCGCCGGAGGCAGCCCCCAGATCATGTGGAAGTGATTGGCGGGAGCGTACTGCTTGTACTCCGCCATGGAGGCGTACTTGGGCGTGACGAAGGTATGCGGCCAGGTCACGTTGGTCAGGTTGACCAGGGCGTCCACCAGCTCGGCGGGCGGCAGGACAGTACTGGCTTCATCCCAGACCAGAGAGAAGATGCCGGCCTCGGAGTTGTAGGCCAGACGCCCGGCCAGGCCCTCAATGCCGCCAGGAGTGATGAAGGTCACGGAGTTCCCGCCGCCGGGGAAGTAATAATCCTCGGCCACAGGCAGGGCAATGTTGGCCATGATCTGTTTGGCGCTGGTGCCCGGAAGCGCGGCCCAATCGAAAGCAGCACTGCCGGAGTTATCGCCGTCCACCAGGCCCTTCTGGCGCCACAGGGCGTCCGGCTCGACGTTGCCCAGACCGATCTCCTGGGCCTTGGCCTCGAGCTCCCAGGGCTCCCAGACCTTGCGGAAGTCCATGAACAGAGGCGGGTTGCCGCCGGTGAGCCAGGTGAAGGCCAGCATGGTCAGGAGGCCCTGGGTGTCGGCCTCGGTGGCGAAGGGGACCGGGGCCTTCTTGCCGTTGTGGTCAAAGCTGGAATTGAGCATGGACTCCATCACATCGGCGATGGGCAGGGGAAGGCCGCGGCGATCCGAGCCCCACTCGAGCTGATTCATGAAACCGCCACCGACGGCGTTGAGGTCCTGGAGCAGATCCCGAACGATGAGATACATGGCCAGGCCCTTCTGGAACTTGGCTTCTGCATCGTCGCCGGTGAGCTCCACACGGTCGCCGATCATGCGCTTGCACCAGGCGCGGAGGGCCTTGAGTTCCTCGGCGTCGTAGGCCCCCTGGTTGAGCATATCGGCCAGGAGCTTCATGTCGAGACGAGTAATCTCGATCCCGAAAGCCTTGCGGGTGGGGATAATATGCGCGAGCGCGGTCTCCATACCCATGCTGTCATGACCGAAGACGACCACGCGGCGACCCTTGAGCGCGACCCGGGTCACGGCCGCGTAGCACCACTCGACCAGCGCCTCGGCGGTGGCCTCGGTCATCCGGGGCTTCAGGCCGGTATCGGGCCAGGTGCCGACATTGAGGTGCGAGAGCCGACCGTACTGGGCCAGCGCGCCGTTGCCGGCGTGCGCGAAGACCACCCCCGGCTTGGGGCCGGAGTTGCCGCAGGTAATGTTGATCGGCGTGTCCTCGGGGAACTGCTGGAGCAGCGAGATCAGCGTGAGCTGGGGGAAGGCCCAGGTGTCAGGGACGCAGACCAGGATCTTGGCGCCTTCGGCCTTGAGCTGGGCGGCGACCAGATCGGCCTGAGGTTCACCGTCTACCAGGACCGGCGAGTAGACTACGGGAACCGCCTGGCCATCAGGCATCTTGAGCCGCTTGGCCAGGAGGTCAGCGGTCATGGCGACAATGTTCACGCAGCGATCGCGTGAGGCTTGATCTACGCGGGGATCGCCGGTGGCGAAGACCCCGATGGTGGGGAGGTTAGTGCCGACAGGGGCACTGTCGGACAGGGATTTGGCGGGCATGGTTATCTCTCCTTTTCACGGCTTGGAAGCCCTAGACAGAACTAGGGAGCAATTCGCCCTGACACCGTAATCACCTTCTCCGGAGGAGAGAAGTTCGGCACGTGGCGTCGGCTGGAGAACGGGGCGCTGATTTCAGCGCACGGCTCACCTTGCGGCGTGAGGCAGGGCGGCAGAAGAGAGAGGGTGGACCCTCAGGCCCCGGTATAGATCCTGACGTTGTCGTACCGGGGGTCGCCGAGCTGGTAGAGAGAGATCGTGTCCAGGCCGGTCAGAGGAGACTTATCCGTCCAGTCCAGGGCGACCTTGCCGTCGGCGACAGCCATCATGCGCGCTCCCATGAACTGGAAGATCACGTGATGCCACTGGCTGGGATCCAGCCGAGGAGCTTCCTGCTGCACCACGATCTCATCCCCCCGCATGATGACGTCCTTGGCGGCATCGTGCCACCCCAGGGCGAGGAAGTAGCCGGCGCCGCGCATGGCACCCCAGAGACGACGGGGCGCTACCTTCCCGGCAGGAGTGAAGGCGACCGCAGTGGTCGTGCGGTCGGGACCCGGTAGAACGTCAAGTTCAACCCTCACCGGAGCGGAGAGCTTGCCGGGGTAGACGAGGGAGTTGAAGGACTGAGACGGAACCAGACGGCCTTCGCGAAGGACCCACTCCACATCCGCAGTATCGTCCCAGCCGCCCATCGGGAGCCAGACGCTGCCTAGCGCGCGGCGGTCAAAGTTGTCTGCGTAGACCAGCTTCCAGTTGAGGCCCAGCGAGTGGGGAAGATCTTTGCCCTGGGCTATGGGAGTTCCCGTCGCGGGGCGCAGAGCTGCTACTGCCGGGAGCTCTGCAGCGGGAACCACGTAGAGGTCAGCGGGACCTGTCGGTTCCAGAGGCTGCACGGTCAACTCGAGGTTCGTGCCGGGACCGGCGCCCTTCATCATCACCAATACGGAGTTGTCGCCGGCCTGGAGCGTGGCGGCACCATTGCGGTAATAGCGCGGGAACCAGATAATGGGAGCGCCGTTGACGTAGACTACAGCGGAGGCGTTCCCCGCAAGATTGAAGCTCACGCGCAGAGAGCGCTGGGCGCGCAAAGCGCTGGCCACGTATACGGTGCCAGCGTCCTGGCCCGCGAGCAGGTCCTTGAAGGACAGCGCGGGAGTGGGCGAGGTGACCGGCTGCCAGGTGAGCTTCCGGTCGGCGACGGTATACGAAGCAGTCACATCCAGCTGCTGCTCGGGCAAGAGCACCCCGACCGGAGGATCAGCCTTCTCGTTGAAGGGTCCGATCCAAAGCCAGTCAGCGATAGCCCCCTTGCCGACGCGAAGGCTCTCGGTGGCCTGCACGCGCGTGCCATCGGCAAGCGTAACCTGATAGCGCAGGGGAATGAGGGCGCTGCCCCAAGCGTCCGGTGGCACGGTGAGCGCGAGGTTTGCGCCCTGGCCAGTTCCCGGCTTAAGTGCGAAGTCCAGACCCCCGGCAATCTGCCAGCCGGGGGGGGCCTCCGGCACCACGGACAGGGTTAGCGGGGGCGCCCAGGCGGCGAGATCGCGCGCGTGAAACAGCAGGTTCACCTCTCCCCCCTCACGCGTCAGCAGAAGGGAATTCACCCTGGTGGTGTCGGCACTGAACGGCAGGCCAAACAACGTCCGCAACAGCCCCGCGGGATAGGGCTGCTCCCTCGGCGGCAGGGCCTGGGCGGCCTGGGCGACGGCGGCCTGCACTTGCTCCAGGGTCTCCGGGGAGCGGGGATCCTGCTGAGCCAGCTTCTCGAGCGCCGCCCGGACCGGCGCCCAGCCCGCAGGCACAGGGTGACCGAGCTGGGTCTCGGTGCCAGAGAGCCCGGCGAGCGCGGCCTCGGCAGGATGGATTACATAGGCTCCCGGCTGCGCGGGATCCACGCCGGAAGGATAGAGATTGGGAGGCAGGGGTTGCTTGACACGCTCGAAGCGATTGCCGCGCAACAAAAGCCCGAACTGGGCACGCCAGCTAGCATCTACGCCCCAGGCCGAGTTGCGCACGGTGTTGTTCTCGAGGAGCACGTCGTAAGCGCTGGAGCGCAGGCCGATCCCGGCGTTGTTCTCTACCAGACAGTCGCGGATCACGACGCCACGTATCATGGGACCGTGATAGGTACGGGAGCCATACGCGGAGATGACGTTGAGGCTGGAGCTCCCGCCGGACAACTCCGGGCCTTCGGTACCGTAGCCCTCAAGGATTCGGTTGCCAAACATCTCATCGTACCAGCAGGGAGTGGGACCGGGGCCGGTCTGCTTGCCCCAGATGCGAAAGCCGCCGGAACGGATACTGGTGTTGTGGGCGAGAACGCACTCGAGGGCGGCACCGTACAACTGGATGGCAATGCCGGTGTCAGTCCAGGTGTTGCCCACCATGATGAAGTGACCCATGAAATTGCTGCCGCTGACCACGGAGGTTTCGTCGGGGAGGACGTCCCAGGGACGGTCAACGGAAAAGGTGTTGCCCTTCCAAGAGACCAGCCGGCGCCACTGCCCGGCGCCGGTACCCGTGAGGATGTGGATCGCGCCAGGGGTCTTCTGAGACTCCCCACGTCCGAGAGGCTTTTCGGCTGTCATCTCGGTACCGTTAACGGCGGTGATCTTCATCTCTCCGGGGCCGCCGCCCGTGCCGTCGGTGGTGAAGCCCTCGCGGAAGCCGGAGAAGGTGGAGGAGACCTGATTGTGCGACCAGTATAACTCAGCGCAGCGGCCCGCGCCCGTGGTAATACCCCAATAAGTATTCTCCTCGTTGATGATGCGGGTACCCCCAATAGGGGTCCAGCCGCCGAGGTCAGTGAGGCTGGCGAAATGATTGCGGGCGATGAGACCGCCGTCGCCGTGGACGGCGCACATCATGCCGGCATCCAGCTTGATATCACAGTCAGTGAGCTGCACATTCTCGCCGGAGAGCACCAGGCCGGAGTCCCCTCTGGCCTGCGCGCGGCGCTGGTCAGTTTGTTCCTTGGTGAGAGGCCGGCAGAAGCGGTTGGCCTGGATGGTGACACGGCGCACAAAGATGTTGGCGGCGGGGACGGAGCCTTTGCCCGTAGTCTGCAGGATGCCGCGATGGTTGATCGCGAAGATACCCAGGTCCTCGATGCCGAAGTTGTCGGTGCCGGTGAGCAAGAAGTCGGGCGGCTCGGAGGTGTCGGGCCAGGAGAGATGGGTGAAGGCCTGGCCCGCACCTTTGACGAGGACCCGCGAGGGGATGTCGAAGCGGCCCTCCACGTAGAAGCGGCCGCCGGGGAAGTAGACGAGGCCGGAGCCGTGGTTCGCGGCGGCGTCGAGGGCCTGCCGGAAGGGCAGGCTGTCGTCGAGGTCGTCGTCAGGAATCGCTCCGTAGTCAACAACGTTGAAGACCCTGTCACCCCAAACCGGGGGATGAGCGGCGATGCGAACGGTCCCGCCCTGCGCCCAGCCGGAGGGCCCGCCCTTGCCGTTGTGGACCCAGACCTCATACTCTCCTGCAGGGAGAGTGGCGGGCAGGTCGGCGGCGAGAGACCAGGTGTCCTGCTGCTTGAGCTTGAGGAGAGTGGCCTTCTGACCGGGCTGGCGGAGGGCGAGGGTGGCCTCACCCAGGCTGAGACAGCGGCCAAAGACACGTAGCCAGCCGCCCGGGGAGGCCTCGCCCCCCCAGTCGCCCTGACACCACCAGACCTGGGGGGCATTCAGAAGAATCACGTCGGAGGTGAGGTCTCCCTCGGCGACGCGGCAGGCGAAGATTCCCATCTCCTGATTCGCGGGGACGACGAACTTGAGGGAAAGCTCCCGGGCCTGCAGCGGAGGGACGGGGCCCAGGGGAAGGCTCAGAGGCGGCGGGGCTTGTGGCTCGCCGGGAGCCGCATCGGCGAGGCGCGCGAGGGAGACTGTGGCGCCGGCGGTCCAGCCCTCGCCCTGGAGCATGGCGGTCTCGCCCGGCTTGACGGGCTGGGAGAACCAGTATATGTAGGGGCGGTCGGCGGCGGCCTGCGCGGAAGGTAGGGCGGTGGAGAAGGCCAAAGCAGTCAGAACGAGGAAAGGCAGAAGTCGTCGGGGCATGAGTCTCACCTCACAGTAGTCAGTGGGCATGCGCGTACATTTTACCATAAGGTGGGACAAGACTGCGGTATGGAGTTGTGGCTTTTGTGTATGGCATTGACTGATTTTGCGGGGCGCGACCGGCCGGGGTACGAGGCTAGGGAAACCAGCCCCCCGATGAAGTGGAAAAGCACGAGAGGTACGGGTGGAAACACACCGATCCAAACATCTGGCAAACTCGGTACAGCAAGAAGGCAAGAGAATCCAATTCATCGGGGACCAAGACGCTTAGACTGGTATTTATGCACTGCTGCGGGGAACAGATCACAAGCAATTCTGGACTCAGGGGAGAGACACCATGAAGAAGCGAACGTTCGGATTTGGGGTAGCCGCCATGCTGCTGGCCGCTCTGGTAGTCGGCAACGCGCTGGCTGCACCGGACACTACGCCCTCGGGGCCTCCGGCGGTGTTCTGGGTCTCGGACCCGGTGCAGCCGGGAGAAGTGGTGTTGGTGGAGGGCGGTAACTGGGGCGAATCACCACAGGTAGAGCTGAGCTGGCTCCGGGATGACAACGCCGGGCAACCGTCAGAAAGGGCGGCTGGGGGGACACAGAAGAGCGCGACCATCACGCCGCTGCAGGTGACGGTCAGCTCGGTGAAGTTCATGGTACCTGCTGAGTGGAAAACGGGAGTGTACTCTTTCCAGGTGACCGGGGGCGAAGGGACCACGGCTCCGACGCTCGTGAACACCCCCCAGCCCTGGTGGCAGCAAGGGGACTGGGGAGAGGAAGCCTCGCCGGGCGGCTGGCTACGGGTGTTCGGGAAGTGCCTGAGCCTGAACGGGAAGGCTACGGTAGCGCTGAGAGGGCAAGGCAAGACAGTGCCGCTCGCGCCGAGTCAGCAGGATCTGTGGTCGCTGCAGGTAACGCTCCCCGAGGACCTGAGGCCAGGGCCGTATGAGACCTGGGTACACAATGGGTGCGGCGGGGAAGCAACCTGGCGCCTGGTGGGCATGGTGCAGATTCGGGTGCACCCTCCGCTCTGGAAGCCGGACATCTTTGACGCGCGGGACTACGGGGCCAGAGCAAATGACATCCAGGATGATACGGCAACGGTGCAAGCGGCTCTCGATGCCGCCGGGCAGAACGGCGGAGGCATCGTCTTCCTCCCCCGGGGGCGCTATCTCTTCGACGGCACTTTGACCGTGCCCCGGTATGTGCTGCTGCGGGGCGAGGGGGCCAGTCTGACCACCCTGCACTGGCGGGACCGGGCCATGCCTCTGCCGGTGCTCATTCGGGGGACCAATTCCTTCGGCGTGGAGGACCTCACCGTCCTGGCCCACAACCACCAGGGGGGGATTGCTTCCGACTCGCGGGATATGCCGGGGGCGGGGCACGTCTTCCTGCGCCGGCTGGTGATGCGGCTCAATCGGTTCGAGCAGGTGAGCCACGAGGAGGCCCTGAAGCGGTTCGTCCCGCTGGGGACCTGGGCCACACCCGAGACGGCAGCGATCTACGTGGCGGGGGAGAATGTGCAGGTGACCGACTGCGATATCTCCTGTTCGAATGGACCTTTCTACATGTTCGCGCGGCATGGGTTGATGAGGAACAACAAGTTCTTCCAGGGCGGCACTTCCCATATCGTCAGTGGAGAGAACACCATCTTTGAGGATAATGTGGTGACCGGAGGGCCGGTGGCCCGGGGCGGGGCGGAGACCCTGACCCGCGTCTATTTCGCCCGCAACCGCATCGGGAGCATGTCGCTGCACGACGCGGAGCTGTTCACCACGGACGGCGGCTGGCGCGAAGAGGTGAAGATCAGTGGTGAGGGCACAGAGTTCACGCTGAACAAGGACGTAACCTGGGATCGGGCGCGGGGGGTCGGATCTTTCCATGGAGGGGCCCTGAGCATTCTACGGGGCAAGGGCGCCGGGCAGTATCGCTTCATAACCGCATACAAGGGCCGTGAGATAGAGCTGGAGCGGCCCTGGGATATCCCGCCGGATGACGATTCGATGATCATGCTGAACCGCTACGAGCGGCAGGTGCTGGTGGTAGGCAACGAGTTCCACGATGGGACCATCGTGCAGAGCTATACGCGAGGGCTGGAGTGGGTCTTTGCGGGCAACAAGCTGACGCGCGGGGGCGGGATCCACAATGCCGGGCGCGGCACCAACCCCAACTGGTATTGCCAGTACTTTGACAATGAGATACTGGTGGGGAGTGGGTTCCGAGGCACCTGGAACGAGCAGCCGCCCGGGGACTCGCATCTCCAGGTGGTGGGCGACGCCGCCCGGGGCGCAGTCTTTCGGCGTAATGCCCTGCACAACAACGCCCACATTAGCGTGGCTCAAGTGGTGCGCGACGTGGTGATTGATGGCAACACGCTCATGGATGCGGACGTAGGCATTGTGGTGGATCCCCGGAGTGAAGGGGTTCTGCTCGCGAATAACCGCTTCGAGCGCGTGGTGGAGCCGATAGCGGGTCTGGGGCCAACCTCCTTCATCCACCCGGCGGAGCTGTACCTGGCGCGACTGGCGGCGCGTGACGCGGTCCCGGAGAAGGTGACAGCCTCAGCCGTGTGGCGCGCGGCCTGCCAGCGGCTGGAGACGCTGCGGCAGAAACCAGCCGGTTCCGCGGAGGTGGCGGAGGGGATAGTCGCCTGCCAACGGGAGCTGATACAGGCGGCGACCGCAGCCTTGCCGGAGGAGCAGCCTCTGCGGCTGGCCCAGACCCTGACCGGCTTGCAGGTGGCGGAGGTCGGGGCTTCGCAACTGGCGCCGGTGCTGGCCGGGGCCGTGGGGGGTAAGGCCACTGTCAACCTGCGCGTTACCCTGCCCGAGTGGTCGGCGCCGACGACAGTGGCGGTGGGGTTCCCGCCGCTGGAAGGCTGGGAGGCGGAAGATCCCGCGCCGGTGGAGATAAAGCCTGGGGGGGACGCGACGTTGAAGGCTGGGCTGACAGTGCCAGGAGGAGTCTGGGGCAAACCTACGGTTCCCCTGGCCTACCGGCTGGCAGGGGAAGGCTGGGAGCTGCAGGGCGAGGGCAGTCTGCAACTGGGGCACGGGGGCCGGGTCTCGCCGGACATGGTGACCGAGTGGATGGTGGTGGGCCCCTTCCAGAGCGAGCGTCCGGCAATACTGGGAGAGCAGGTGTATCCGCCGGAGCGACGCCTGGACCTGAAGGCCAGCTATCCGGGAATCGAGGGCGAGGTCCGTTGGCAGCCGGTTAAGCTGACCACGGCCCCGGCGGTAGACTTCACCGAGCTGTACGGGAAGCCGGAGAAGGGCGTGGCCTTTGGAGTGGCGGCGCTGCGCGTGAAGAAGCCGACCGCTGTGGCGATTACGACCAACGGAGGGAGCACGTACGCGGCGGGCAATACTTACCTGGACGGACAGATCATTGGTGTGTCCTTACGCTATGGCATACGACAGGTATCAACGACTCTCAGCCCAGGAGATCATGTGCTACTGTGCGGAGTGGCCTTGAACGGGGAAACCTGGCGGCTCAGCGTGCAGGTAGAGGTAGACCCCGCGGCGGCGCCGGGGGACGTGGTGGTGCTGCCTGTAGAACAGCTAAGCACAGTGGAACTACTGAATCCGCCTGCGGCCCCGCCTCCGCCCGAGGGAAAGAACCTGGCCTTCGCCGACGGCTATGACTGGAAGCTGGTCCACCAGGACGACTTCGACCGGAATCGGTTGGGCACGGACTGGGAGGCTTCGGAGGGCAGCACCTGGCGACTGGAGGAGGGACGGCTGCTAGCTGGAGGCGCCTGGGAATACCTCACCTTCCGGGAAAAGCTCGTGCCGCCGGTGCGCGTGGAAGCGGATATCACCGGACACGAGAAGCGAGCCCGGTCGTGGATGAACGCCTTTACGTTGACACGGCGCAGCGAGGTCACGGGGAGGAAGCTCTGGCACGACGTCCGGGGCTGGGGGTACATGCTGATGCTGGGCTGGCATGACCGGCAGACGAATGAGCTATGGCGCGGGGCGGAAGAGGTGCAGGTCTCCAAGGAGGGCCCCTTCATCGAGCCCGGCCGGCCCAGTCATGTGATTGCGCAATTCACCCCCCAGCGGATGCTGCTGGTGGTGGATGGCAAGGTCTCGCTGGACTGGAAGGACCCGAAATGGATGGAGGAACAAGACGCGTTGTCCCTGTTCAGCGCGTGGAGCCGCGACGGGATTGATAACCTGCGCATCTATCAGGCGGCCCCCTAGAGAAGGGACCGATGTTCGGGAAGACGGGCTGGTGAGAGTGCCTGGGTGGTTCAGGAATCGCCAGGGACCAGGTCCACCAGGGCGTGGCCCCGTCCGGGGAGAATGCTGACCAGGGCGCCCTCGTGAAGCTCCACGGGGGCGGCGGTCCAGAAGTCATGTGCCGGGGTCTGCGCTCCCAGTCCGAGAACGGCCAGAGGCAGCCCAACGACGGTGGGCTCATCGCTCCAGTTGAAGAGGCCGACGGTGTGGCTGGCGCCGAACTCACGGCGAGTGCGGCTGTCGGGGGCGTGGTGGCGGACAAGGATCTGGGGCAGGGGACGCCCGAAAAGCGCCGGGCGGTCCGGGCAGGTCACACGCCCGCCCTGGTCACAACGGCGGGACAGGACGCGGTACTCCTCGCGCATCTCCTCGGTGAAAGTCTCCACGGGCCCCGAGAACTCCAGCATGCCAGCGCTGAGGTAGGCGAAAGCATTCCGGGAGCGGCGCTCCTCCACAGGGATCTCGGGCTGGCCCATGCAACTGTCGAGATTGGGGTACCAGGTGGACTTACCCGTGGCCAGGAGAGCCGGAAGTAACCAGGCAACGTTGTACAGGTGGTGGTACCACTCGCCGGAGTCTATGTCAATGCCGGCGCGGTAGGCGTCGGGGCCGTTGATCGCCAGAAAGGGATTGCCGAGCGGGCAGGAGATGCAGTGCAGGAAGTAGCCGTGGGGCCCCAGGGCCTCACGGAAGGCGCTGAGGAGCCAGCGCTTCCAGGTCACATTTGTGCCGCCATGACGGAAGACGGCACGAGGATGGTCAAACATATAGGAGAAGAAGTCCAGCTTGACGCCCTCGAAGCCCCAGTCGGCAGTGACGGTGTGGATCATGCGCTCGGTGAACGCCCGAGCTTCGGGGACGGAGGCGTCGAGGCAGAGATGGCCGACATCGTCGAGGGGGCGGCCTGTGGCGTCGCAGAGGAGCCACTCGGGGTGCTCACGGGCAATCACGCCTTCGGGATCCACGCGCATGCCCAGCCAGAGGGCGGGGCGCAAGCCGCGCTCACGGCAGGCCGAGACAAAGCCTTGCGGACCGGAGGGGAAGCGCTCCGGGTCCCAGACCTCCTCCGGGTTACCATAGTAGACATCAATCGCACCGTAGGAACCAGTACCCATGCGAGGGCTGCCAGAAGGCTCGCGGCTGGGACGCTGGTAGCCGTGGTCAAGCTGGAAGTACCCTCCGCCCTGTAGCTCCGCAACCACGTCCATGCGGCGGAGACAAAGGGCCTCGTTCACGTTGGTGAAGACTCCGAAGTTCCAGGTGCAAAAGGCTGGCTCACGGTCCAGGCGACTGTCCGGCCCGGAGAAGCGGTGGCGAAGCGACAACTCAGCCATGTAGGCGTCGAAGAGCCCGTCGGGAGGGCAGCAGAGGAGCTGGTACAGGGTGGTCTCGAGGGTCATCTCCTCCCCCGGCGCCAAGGTCTCCGGACCGCCGATCCAGGTGTACTCGCTGCGCAGCTCCAGCACGTGGGGAGGACAGGAAGGGAGGTCGAGGTGCCAACTGGGTTCGTGGCGGGCCTGGGTGAGGGCGGCCTCGAGCAGCCAGCAGTCGCCATCACTTTCCCCGAGAAAGAGAGCCGGGATCAACCCGTCGGCCTGCGCGCCCACCCGCAGAGGGGACAGCGGCAACGGGCTGAGGAAGGGCCACTGCGGACGACTGTGCGGCAACAGCTCGTAGCGCAGATTCTGGGAGTTGCCGAATAGGGGGACGCCGCCCTCGCCACTATGGATCACCGGCCCGAGGCCAGCTTCGTCAACTCCGAAACCGTAGCCCGTGAAAGTGAAGTCTGCCGGGCTGTGATTGACCAGGCGTGGAGTGACGGTCCACCCCCCGCCAGTAGCAGAAGGAGCGAGGTCCAGATGCGCCTCGACTCCGGGCGCGATCTCAGCTCCCTGCAGCGCAAGCTGCCGACCGCCGGCGAGCACATAGAAGCGCAGCCCGTGCCAGCCATTGCCAGTGTCGGGATTCACGAAACTAAGGGCGCCAGTGGGATCGAGAGTTGGGTTCAGGGTGGTGGGGGCAGAGGGGCTCTGGGAAGACATGTTCGTGCTCCTAATCGTGGACTGCTGCATGGCCTGCGGCGGGCGAGCTGCTCTTCGCCGGAAGGGCAGGCCAGCCCTTCTCCCCCACCTCCTGCTGATTGTCGGCTATCTCCCGGCGCCTCGGTCCAGAGACTCAAGGGCGCGAGCGATGGCCGCCCGGCGAGCACGGAGATCGCGGGGGTCCTGGGACCAGACCAGGACGTTCTTCACCAGCGGCTCCAGGTTGAGGAGGGCCTGCGCCTGCTCACGCTGCGCACCGGAGGCACGCGGCAGGCGCCGCTCCAGCTCCGCCAGGTATTCGTAGTCCTCCAGACCGTCGCGAAGGTTCTCCAGGCGGGCACTGGGATACACGGCCTTCATACGCGGAGCCGGGTAGGTAAACCATCCTAGACCGAAGGCTGTCCCCAGGTTCCAGCGCTTGGCAGGCCAGCGCTGTTCCGGGACCTTCTCGACGTACTGCAGAGCGCCGCCCACCCAGCTGTTCGAAGAATAGTACAGCACGCCCGCCCCGCCATACTTGTAGACCATCCAGGGCATGATGCGGAGGTCAACGGCGGGTTCGTTGATGAGGACGCCGGGCACGTGACGGTCCAGCGTGCGCTTACCGGGGCCGCAGATGTAGGCGACAAAGGGCTTCCCCTGGCGCGTCTGCTCGGCCAGGTACTCTTTGCTCTCCTCCAGCAGGGACAAATTGGGACCCCAGGCGTCCACGTACTCCTCTGCCCACTGGTGGTAGCGGGGCGAGGGGTCCATGCCATAGTTGAACAGACGCAGGCCCGGGGCCAGCTCGCGCAGAGCACTGTGGAACTTGCGCAGATAGAGGTTCTCCGGGGCATCAATGTTGGCCGCGCCATAGGGTGGCTCATCACAGTTTTCGAGATAGCACCGGTCGAGCCAGCCGTTCTCCTGGAGGAAGCGCTCATAGGCCGGCCAGAAGGCCTTCCACAGCTCGGTTTCCATGACCGCCTCCTGGCTTAGCGGCTGTTCCGGAAACAGGCTGGTCTCGCCGGTGCGCTTGTCGAGCACTTTCGTTCGACGGCCAAAGACTCCGGCAAAGTGGCCGCCCCAGCCCGGGTAGCAACTGAGATTGGCGCTGAACCAGTTGCCGTTGGCCAGACAGATCTCGTAGAAGGGCTTCAACTGGCTGAAGTCAAAGGCATAGCTGCCGTCCTGCTCAAGAGAGACTTCCACCAGACTGGCCATCTGCAGCCAGGAGAGCTGGGAGGTCACGCGATACGTATCCATGAAGCGCACTAGGGGCGTGAGTTCCTCCGGGCTGCACCAGGAGCCATAGTACTCAGGGAAGCCCTCTCCCATGTTGAACCAGGTGTCCGCCCGGAGGCTCCACTGGCGGGGGAGGGAGAAGTCGAAGACCTCCACGGAGAGAGACACCTCCAAGACGCCGGTCGGTGCGCGGAAGCTCAGGGCGCCCGTGTAGGTTCCCGCCGGGGCCTGAGCCGGGGCGTGGACCGTGAACCAGAAAGGCGCCAGGCGGTCGGGGTCCAGGAGGCCCTGCGCCTGCTCCTCGGGCGGGAACAGAGTGTCGGGAGGAAGATCAGGACACCCGGGGAGAGGAATCAGGGGATCGGGCCAGTCTTCACCTACTTGGGCCACGCCCTCGCGCACCGGAGAGACGAAGCCTACACGATAGCGGCGGATATGAGAGGCCCGCAATCTCGCGCCCTGCGGGCCAATCAGATCGGAGACCTCAACTGTCACGCCCGTGACGGGTTTCGCGCCGGGGACCAGCACCACCTGGAAGCCCTCGTATTCGTCCCGCGCGAGCTCTGCCGTCGCCTGCCTCGCGGGCTTGGCGGTGATCGGCCCCTCGGGGCGGACCTTGACGAGCGTATCCTCCACGTAGCCGGTGAAGCCTCGCGCGTAGGCCGGTGGGTCCTGCTCAAAGAGCTCCAAGCGTTTGAGAGTGAGACTCTCGGTCCATTGCCGGAGGTTTTCAGTCAACGTCGCGGCGCGAGCCGACCGGTCGTAGAGGGAGGCGGGGTCACTCCCGCGCAGAGCCCGAATCTGGGCCAGTTGCGTCTGGAACTCCGCGAGAGCGGTGGTGGTGGGGGTGTTCAGCAGACCGGGGAACTTCGCGAAACGCGCGCGGACTCCGGCCAGGGTGTCCTCGAGGGTGGCCAGGGTCTCTGCCGAACTATCGCCGGGAGCCACTACGGCAGGGGGCGGCGTTCCCTTCTGCCAGGGCGGCGCCCAGGCCAGGGTAGCTGCCAGGGGCTGCTGGTTCACACGCCGCTGATCCAGAATCGCCCCCTCTGGATTCTCCCCATTCAGCACCAGCAGCCGGAAGGCCATGGCACCGCGATTCTGAGCCAGGACCTCGCGGTTGTAGGTGCCGAGGTGAAAGAAGGTCAGGGCTCTCTCCCAGGCGGGAGTGCCCGGTGTCCAATGCGGCTCCCAGGGATAGAACAGATTCCACACGGCCTGGTAGGCAGTCTCCGGCTCATAGTACACAGCCAGTCCCAGGCCGGTCCGGGTATCGGCCACACCCAACCACCCGGCGTTCACCTGCTGGGGCGGGTCGCCATGGCGCAGGGCCCGCGCGCCCTCCCCCTCCGGGAGGTAAATGGTGCGGGTGCGCTCCCAGACTTCACCCTCCGCAACGGGCGGGCGGAGGGCAAAGCGATAGTTGATCGTGAAATTGTCACCGACTTCACGCGCCGAAATCTCGTCCCGCAGGTCAATCAGAGGGGAATCGGCATAGATCGTGAAGGAACGATGGAGGCGCCCCTCAACCTGGGCGTAGTCGTTCCAGGTGACCGACCACTCCCCAGGGCTATGCCGGTAGACGCCGGTTAGCGGCTTGTAGGCAACGGCCGTGACGCGCACGGGACCGGCCACCAGCCGCAGGCCCTCCCAGGGCGGAAGGGAAGCGGCCTGGAAACGAGTCCATACCAGCGGAACATATCGGTCCACCAACTCAACGCCTCTTACCCGGAGGGAGGTGAGGCTGCCTTCGCAGTCATTGCTGCTGGCACCGAGCTCCCGGCGGCGAGCATCCGCCGGGTTAGCGCTTCTGACACCCACCACGAAACGGGAGTTGCCCAGGAAAGCGTCACACCGGTCGGTAGCAAAGCGCTCCGTGGGGACGAGGGCGGTTTGCAGGTCGGTGGCATACTCCGGCGGGGTGACGGGCGGCGGGCCGCCATAGTAGAGGCGATAGGAGCTAACGGAGTTGGGGGACACATTGGCCAGGAAGACGATCTCATCGTTCGGATCCAGTTGCCCGTTGGGACGCTCCGCCCAGGTGTCGCCGCCATCGCGTTCGTCCACCTGCAAGGCCACTTCGCCCTGAGGACCGAACAGGCGCAGGCTGCTGACGGCGAGAGGGCGCAAGCGGGTGCGTGAGATCACCTCGGAGCCGGGGATCACGACTGGCTCCTGAGTGCGGGCGAGGCGTGCCGTCTCGTAGAGGTTGAACTGCAGGCACTCCTGCGCGTCAGCTATCTCCCAAGCAGGCGGGTCGGCGGCCGCTGCAAAGGCACTCAGAGCCACTAACGCCAGCAAGAACAGCCCGGTTAGCTTCATGTCTTCTTCCCCTCCGAGGCGAGGTCTATTCTAGAGACTGTAACTGCGCAAATATGTCCTGCACCGTCTGGTAGAAGATCTCCTCCCATTCCGGGGCCAGCAGACACTCGGTGGCCTCATAGCTGCCCAGGGAATAGTAGGAGGCAGGCGGGGAGTAGTGGTAATACCCGTTCACGTTGGAGATGAGATAGGTATGCGCGAAAGGCGACATCTCCTTCACGTGAAAGCCCACCTCAGTAAGAATCTCCATAGGGGCGGTGATGAAGACCGCCTCGCCGATCTTTAGCCCCTGAATCTGGGCGGGCACAGTGTCTCCGCCCAGGGTCTCGACAATCTCCTGATGCTTGCGCAGGGTGCGCATATCGAACTCGTTCCGGGCCATGTTCTCCATGAGGCGGAGATTGCCCAGGTAGCGCTCCATGGCGAGGCGGTTGCGGCGATCCACGCTGGCGGGCAGGGGGTCGCCAGTCTCCGCCGCACGCAGATAGCGCATGGCGGGTCGAGCGGGGAACTCCGGGAACAGATGGTACTGGAGGTACAGGAGCAAAAAGGACTTGAAGTCCAGGTTGACGTGGTCCAGGGAGGCGGCCCACTCGGTCTGCTGCTGGCTGAGCGCAGCCACTACCTTGGGAATATCGCGCCGGAGAGGCAACTCGATAGTCCGGGAGACGACCTGGAAATCACCCGGGGCGGGGTGGATATCGTGATGGGCGTTCAGGACACTCTGCGCAAGCATGAGACCGGTCTCGGAGGTGGTGCGGGGGTTGGTCCTCTCCGTGTACTGGCAGGTGATCTCCATAAGGTCGCCAAAGGCACCCTGGAGAAAGAAGGCGAGGGCCCCATGGCCCAGGTTCTTCTCCAGAAAGCCGGAGGTGACGCCGGGGAAGCCGGCGGAGAGGTTATCGTTAGGGGAGTTCATGAGAATATGGGAGGAGAAGTCGTAGACCACAGCCAGGGGCGTGCCATCCAGACGGTCAATTCTTACCACGCCGACCTCCGTGTCTACTGGCCCCAAGCTCTCAATCTCGTCATCCGGCCAAGGGCCGGACTTGTGGCGACCGTTCTTCGTCCGGATGGTGCGATTGATGCTGAGACGCTCTTCCTGAGTGGCGCCAACGCCAAGGACCACAGGTGTCAGGTTCTGTACCGCCTCCTGCACCGCGGTGAAGGTTCTCCGGAGCTGCTCCTCATCGTCACACAGGGTGCGGCCGGGCGGGTGCGTGTGAGAGGCACAGACGGCGACGTTCTCCGGCGGGATGTCCAGCTCGGCCTGAAGACGCTCAGAGAGACGAGGAATGAAATCGTCGGCGCTGTCGTCAAGAATGTTCTGGCTGGTGGTCCGACAGCCTACCGCGGTGACGTCCATGGTGATTAACGCCAACCGCGTAGAGCCGTTGTCCAACACCAGGGCCTTGGCGAGGAGAGGGTCGTCAACTTCGATGACCTTATCCCACAGTTCGCGAGGAATGTGAGGCTTGGCCTGTTCGGTGAGCAGGTCGCCAATGACCGCGCCAGGTTCAGCGGTGATGTCGGCTTTCCCCACGCCAGCGAGCAGATGAGGTTCCATGGTTGTCTCCTTTTCCAGAACGACTTTGCAAGGCAGCCGCCTGGTCCTTCCTAGTCATTCACCCTTGCGGGTCCAGGGGATGGAGAGGTCGTCGCATTCGGCGCCGGGGACGGCGCCCTGAATGCGCCTCCGCAGCTTGGCCTCGATGGTGGCCGAATCGCCAGCCGCCCTGATCGGGCAGGTCGTGGCCAGTGCAGACCCGCCCGCCAATAGGCGGAGCACTGGGCGAAGCGGGAGCGGGCAATCGGTTGCCTCCACGTCACGCAAAGTAGCAGGTCGCTGATGCAATGTCAATACACAGCGTCATCATTAAGGCTGGCGAACGCGCATCTTGAAGACAAGAGCAGCTGCCGCAGTTAGGGCAATCGTTTACCGTTTCTGTTGACAGGGGCTACGCAGGGGGCTACACTTCCGCGCTGGTCGAAGCATGTTCCGGCAGGGCGCCAGCCCCAGAGGGGCCAGCGGAGGGACAGATGGCAGACAGCGACGACAAGGCACCCCGGACCATACCCGTGCGGCTTCAGGATATCGCGGACCGCTGCGGCGTGAGCCGGGCCACGGTGTCGCGGGTGCTGCGGGGTGACGAGCAGCATGCCAGCGAAGAGACGCGCAGGCAAATTCACCAAGCGGCTGCGGACATGGGCTATGATCCCTCGGTATATCACGCCGCGCGGCGGCTGGTGCTCAGCCGGGCCGGTGAAAGTCCGCTGAACTATGTCGTCGCGATGATCCACGGCCCGAAGCCAGCGACTCTGGTTTACGAGATACCGTATTATTTCCGCCTCAAGATGGGTGTCTCCGAAGGACTTTCCTCCCGTGGGTTTGCAGAACTGCAACTTTTCAGCCAGGAACACTCTCTGGGAGCGGCAAAGCGCCTCTTTGCGCGGGGGGACGTAGATGGTGTCATATCCAACTGGGAGCCACCGGATTCCGCCGCTCTGATTGAGCAGTTGCGGGTCATACCGCTCTTCGGCCAGCGGCCGATCGTGGTGCTTATCCAGGCGATACCGGGAGCCTCGGCCGTGGTGGCGGACGACGCGCAGGGCGCGCACGACGCCCTTTCACATCTGCTGGAGCTGGGGCACCGGCATGTGCTGCTGCCCTGGGAACGAGGCGCACGCTTGCAGCCCGCACACGGAC
>LSQX01176131.1_pt1 | contig 21523 bp, 13 predicted proteins | sample 654561 | NCBI WGS metagenome assembly LSQX01 (sample SAMN04489861, study PRJNA283612) | anaerobic digester metagenome | isolation source: 4 biogas reactors fed with cattle manure at either 37C or 55C with and... | place: Denmark: Kongens Lyngby | collected 2014 | reverse complement strand
GGGTGCTCTTCATCCTGGCCCTCTTCGCCTGTGTGGTGGCGCATGAGCTGGGACATGCCCTGGCTGCACGCCGCTACGGCATCGCCACGCGTGACATCACGCTGCTCCCCATTGGCGGCGTTGCCCGGCTGGAGCGAATGCCCGAGAAGCCGAGCCAGGAGCTGTGGGTGGCGCTGGCCGGCCCGCTCGTCAGCGTGGTTCTCTCCCTCGCCTTTTTCGTGGGTCTGGCTGTGCGCGCTTCGATTGTGCCTCTTGCCGGTCTGGATCTGATGCAGGGCTCCTTCGCGGAGCGGCTGATGGTGACGAACCTCTTCATCGCCCTGTTCAACCTGATCCCGGCGTTTCCCATGGATGGCGGGCGCGTGCTGCGTGCTCTCCTGGCCACGCGGTATGAGTACACCCGCGCCACGAACCTGGCGGCGACGATTGGCCAGGGCCTCGCCTTCGTGTTTGGCTTCCTCGGCCTCTTTGGCAATCCGCTGCTCCTCTTTATCGCGTTCTTCGTCTGGATTGGTGCCGCGCAGGAGTCGAGCCTGGTTCAGATGAAGTCGGCGCTGGGCGGGATTCCGGTCGCGCACGCCACGATCACCAACTACCACGCGCTCTCGCCCTACGACACGCTGGAGTATGTCGCCGGCCTGGTCCTGGGCGGGTTTCAGCAGGATTTCCCGGTGGTGGAAGGGGGGCAGCCGGTTGGCCTCCTCACGCGCCAGGATCTGGTGAAGGCGCTCGCNNGGAGAGACCGCCGCGTGGGCGACGTGATGCGCCGCGATTTCCAGGTGGTCGATGCCGGTGAAATGTTGGAGACGGCGTTCCAGACGCTGCAGCAGTGCGAATGCCGCATCCTCCCGGTGATGTACCAGGGGCGGCTCGTCGGCTTGCTGACGCCGGACAACCTGGGCGAGTTCCTGATGATCCAATCGGCGATGAGCGGCCCGTCCCGGCAGGCCTGAGCCCTTCCCACTAAGGGAGCAACCACTAGCTTTCGGGCCGCTGCGGCCCGACGCGCACTCCATGTCGCGCCAGCACCGGCGCCGCGTGTAGTACGGCCAGGTCTTTCGCCTTGGCTTCGATCATCAGGTCGAAGGGCCGGCCAAGCGTCTCTGCCTGCGCCAGGAACGCCTCCAGCTCCTCGGGATCTACCTCGTCGCCGTGGGCACCGGGGCGCTTCGCCGGGTCTTGCGAGGAGAAGTGGACCTTGGGGATGCCATCCTCATCGCACCAGGTGTCGAAGACGGACGCCAGAATCTCAGCGAGGGGCCGGTCACGCCACGCGCCGCCGCACACCTGATGGTGAAGCGTGTCGAAGACCATCGGGATCCCCGCATCGCGGGCGGTGAGGGCTACTTCGTCGGCGCTCCATTGCTTCTCGTCATTCTCGATGACTACCCGGCGCCGGGCACCCTCCGAGAGCTGGTCGAGCGCCTGGCAGAAGCGAGCGCGCGCCACCGATGCCTCCGGACGGCGGATCCCGGCGTGGACGACGACGCGGTGGCTGGCATCGAGGCCCATCAGGTCGAGCACGCGCGATTGGTACTCTATTTCCGCGAGGCCGGCATGGACCACCGATTCGCGGAGGGAGTTGAGGAGGACGTAGTTTGTGGTGTGAAAGCTGAGGCGCAGTCCGAGCGAGCGGGCGAGATCCCCCACGCGGCGCAGCTCGGCGCCGAACTCTTCCTGCCAGGCGAGTGGGTTCTCGGGGTGCGAGCCGAAGGGGATGAACTGGGTGCCGATGCGGAAGAGGCCGAAGTTCTGGCGCGCGTTGTAGCGCAGCGTCTCCTCCAGATTGCCGATGTTCCACTGAATCAGCTCGCGCAGCTTCTCCGGCGTCGCCAGGCGCAACACCGTTGTCCGCGGACTCCGGATCGCCGCGTATCCCAGCGGCATGCAGGCATACCCCACCCGGCGCAGTGCCCCCACGACCGACACCTCCCTTCAGGATCTTCTGAGAACAGGAGCCCTGGCGCAGGTGTTCCCGGCGGAACGTGGGGCAAAACCGGAGCCTCTCCGCCGCCCCAGGAATGAGCCGGACGGCGCCGAACGAGAGGGCAGGCGGTGAATTACCGATTCCGTGGTCTCTCCTGGGAGAGAAGCACCCGGATCCGGTCCGCCCGGCGTTTCATTGGAGGGAGAGAGCGCGAATGCGAGTGCTGATCATCGGGGGAACGGGCGCCTTCTCGGGGCGCGTGACAGAGCGGGTGGTCGCGGCGGGCCACGAGGTGATGCTCTACAACCGAGGGCAGCGGCCCCTGCCGGATGGAGTCGCGGTGCCGGTGATCCGCGGTGAGCGGAGCGCCCTGCGCGACCATGCCGGTGAGATCGCGGAGTTCGCGCCCGAGGCGGTGATCGACTCGATCTGCTTCCAGCCCGAGGAAGCAGCCGACCTCGTCGCCCTTTTCCCCCAGGCGCGGCGCGTCGTCTTCATCAGCTCCGTGGATGCCTACGGCGAGGATATCGGCGGCGCTCCCGTGACCGAGGAGCGTGAGCCCCGGCCTGTGACCGATTACGGCAAGGGGAAGCTGGCGTGCGAGCGCCTGCTCCTGGAGCAACTTGGAGATGCCGTCACGGTGTTCCGGCCCAGCCACATCCTCGGACGGGGATTCCTGACCACAAGCCTCTGGAGCCGGAGCCCCTACCTAGTGGACCGCGTGCGCAAGGGGAAGCCGGTTCCGGCGATTGATGGTGGGCGCAACCTGATGACGCCGGTCTATGCGGGTAACATCGCGGAGTGGGTGGCGCGCTCGCTCGAGAGCCCCGCCGCCAATGGCGAGGTGTTCAATGCCGTGGGCCCCGAGATCATCACCCAGCGCCGCTACTACGAGATCATCGCGGAGATACTGGGGGTGCCGATCCGCCTGGTGGCGGTGCCGTCGCACCTTTTCCGGCAGCGCTTCGCCTCGCCGCCGCAGTTCAATTGGCACCGGCCCTACTCCTGTGCGAAGGTCACCTCGGCTTTGGGGCATGCGCCTGCGGTCGGGCCTGAAGCGATGCTGCGCGAGACGGTGGAATACATGATGGCCCATGGTCTGGTTCGAGATTGCTCCGAGGATCCTTTTGACGACCGGCTGGTGGAGCTGCTGCTGCGCCATGAAGCGGAGCTCGATGCGCTCTTTGCCCAGAAGGCGGGATGAGAGAGGGAGAGGCGCTTCCGATCCCAGGGTGGGGAAAAGGACGCGCGTGTCGAATAGGGGACTGGGCTGTGATCTGTTCAGGGCCATGAGACCAGCGCCTGGGATCGGTTCGCCAGAGCATTCGATGTAAAGGTTTCCGCTTGCGAACCCGGGAGTGCCCTCCGCGCGGCGGAGAATCCCCGCCCCGTTCCGCAGGAGGGGGCTTCCACGGGTTGCAGGGCGGCTAAGGATGCGTCTTCTGACATCTTCATGGCGATCGTTGTGCCAATGCGCGCAAGACCAGGAGGGATAGATGAGTAGCGTTCGTGTGGGAATCATCGGTTATGGCGGCATGGGAAGCTTCCATGCCAACTACCTTTTCAAGGGAGAAGTGCCCGACGCGACACTGACCGCCGTCTGTGATGTGGCTCCGGAGCGCCTGGAAGCGGCGAAGAAGGCCTTCGGCGACCAGGTGAAGACCTTTGAGACGGCCGACGCGCTTTTTGCCGCGGGCGTGGTGGACGCGGTGTTGATCGCGACGCCGCACTACTTCCATCCGCCGCTCGCGATCCAGGCGTTCCAGCACGGGTGCCACGTCCTCAGCGAGAAGCCGGCGGGCGTCTACACCAAGCAAGTCCGCGAGATGAACGAGGCCGCAGAGCGCAGTGGCAAAGTGTTTGGCCTGATGTTCAACCAGCGCACGCTGGCCGGACACCAGAAGATGCGCGAGTTGGTGCAGTCCGGCGAACTGGGCGAGATCCGGCGCACCCACTACGTGATTACCGATTGGTTCCGGACCCAGGCCTACTACAACTCCGGCGGCTGGCGCGCCACCTGGTCGGGTGAGGGTGGCGGCGTTCTTGCCAACCAGTGCCCGCACAACCTGGACCTGTGGCAGTGGATTTGCGGCATGCCCTCGCGCGTGCGCGCCTTCTGCTCTTTCGGGAAGTACCACGATATCGAAGTCGAGGATGACGTGACGGCCTACGTCGAGTACCCGAACGGGGCGACGGGTGTCTTTATTACGAGCACCGGCGAGGCGCCCGGCTCCAACAGCTTCGAGATCACCGGCGACCGTGGCCGGCTCGTGCTGGAGGGGGGCAAGCTCACCTTCTGGCGCACGCGCTCCTCGGTGCAGAAGTACATCTACGAGGCGCAGGGTGGTTTCCAGAAGCCGGAGACGTGGCAGATCGAGATCCCGGCCGGCGGAGGCGAGGGGCACAAGGGGATCACCAAGAACTGGATCCAGGCGATCACCAGTGGCGCTCCCCTCCTGGCCCGTGGCGAAGAGGGCATCAACGGCGTCCAGCTCGCCAACGCCATGCTCCTCTCCACCTGGACGGATGACTGGGTAGAGATCCCCGTCGATGAGGAGCTTTTCCTCGCCCGGCTCAAGGAGAAGATCGAGACCTCGACGGTGCAGAAGAGCTCCGGCAGCGCCCTGAACTTCGACGGCACTTTCGGCAGCGGAGCCTGAGCGTTCAGGCCAACCGAACGGGCGCTCGCGCGGAACGGAAACCTCTCGTAGCCGTTCCGCATGAATGCGCCCCTGCCGGATGCCTGGAGTGATGCATCACCGTAGCCCGCGGGGCAGCTGGAGCACATCCCCGCTCCCCGCGGGCGTTTTTTGATTCCCCCCTGCTACTCCCTCACGCCATTTCTGTTCCCGCGAGCTTGTCCGCCAGGCGCGTGGGCTCGGGGAGACGGTAGCCGCGCGCACAGCGCAAGACGAGCTCGACGGCGGTCTCGTGACGCATGCGGTGCCCTGCGGAGACATAGACCGGCTTGACGCCCCGCCGGGTTCTGACGGCATACCCGAGCAGCTCGCCATCGGGAGCGAGCAGCGGGGAGCGGTCGCCCGGGTTGGGGCCTGGCTCTTCGGCGTGGCCGGTCAGGATGCTTTTTGCGCATCCCAGGGTGGTGCGGCCGAGGAGCACGCCGAGGTGGGTGGAGATCCCCACGCGCCGCGGACGCGCGTAGCCGTGCCCGTCGAAGAGGAGGAGGTCGGGCAGGCGCTGGAGCTGACTCAGCGCCGCCTCGATGGCAGGCCCCTCGCGAAATGCGAGCAGCCCCGGCACGTAGGGGAAGGTGATAGGGACAACGGAGGTCACCTGTGCCACCGGGCGCAGCTCCGGGAAGGAGAGGACCACCACGGCGCATCGGGCAACCGGCTCGCCGCCGCGTTTTGGAAAGGCCGTATCGACCCCCGCGACGGTGCGCACCTCGTCCAGGTCATCATCCAGGCGGATCCGTTTGCGTAACTCTTGCTGAAGCGCGATCGCTTCGCGCACATCGACCATCCAATGCTCTCTCCCCCGATCCATGACTTCCTCCTCTCCTGGTGATGCGCAGTTTCCCCGCCAGTATGACAGACCCAGGCTGTTCACGTCAAGCGCCGCGCGGCGGACTGTGATTTCGGAGATAAGGAATTGGTGTATGCCCTGTTTCCGGTTGCCATCGCCCGCGGTTTGGGAGTGGTCGCCTGGGAGGGGGAGCCCCGACGGGGCTTTGCCAGGAAGTAGCGCGGAGCTTCGAGCTCCGCGCCAGGGTGTCGCGCAACCCGACGCGCGGCGATCAATCACCGCGCTGCTTNNTGCGAGCGAAGCCCTGCCGGGCTGGGTCGGACCACATTCCCGGCCAAGCGGAAGTGGCAAGATCTGGGAGGGGGGGCCCCGACGGGGCTTTGCCGGGAAGCAGCGCGGAGTTTCGAGCTCCTGGCGCGAGGGCAGCCCTTGCCATCCGTGTCCGTTCCCTTCATCCGTGGTATCGGGGCCGGGCGCGGGCGGGAGAACGCGGGCAACCGTCCGGACCTTACCCATTCCGGAATCCCAATCGCTGGAATACACGCGCAACATCTGATGGAGCCTCCAGGCGCGGTGCGGCCTCCAAAAAGGAGCAGGAAGCGCCGGGAGGACGCGCGCGGCCCCCTGTCGAATCGAATGCACAGGGAACTGGTCGAACGAGGAGCAGAGTGGGTTTCGGCCGGGACCGGGAGGCGGTCCCTCAATGGAACAGGGAAAACGGGTAAAGGATTTCCGAAAGCTGTACCAGGCGGGTCAGGCACTGGTACGCCGGCACAAGTACGACCAGGCGATCGCCAAGTTCAAGCGGATCACCGGGAGTGACCTGCACACGCTGCCCCTTCCCGATGCGGGGGGAGAGACCACGGTGGTCGAAGGCGCGGAGAGCGACGCCGCGGCGCTGCGTCCGGTGTATGTGCAGGCGCATGTGAGCCTTGCTGTCTGCTACACCGAGAAGGGAATGTTCCAGGAGGCGATCAGCATTCTCAACCGCGCCGCGCAGATTGACCCCCAGAACGCGGATGCGCTCTGCGCGTTGGGCTACGTCTATCGGCGCAACGGCATGGTCGACCAGGCGATTGAGGCGTTTGAAAAGGCGCTGGCGTGCAACCCGCGCTGCGCCCGCGCTCAGAAGAGCCTGGCGTTCCTGGCGATGGAGCAGGGGCGGTATGACGACGCCATCCTCCTCTGCCAGGAGGCGATTCGCGCCGACCCGACGTACGAACAGGCCTATGTCGAGCTGGCCGGGGCGCTCCAGCTGGCCGGCCGGCATGCCGAGGCGCTGGAAGCCCTCCAGAAGGCGGTCTCGCTCAACCCGAAGAACCTGGAGTATCTCCTGCGCGCCATCTCGCTGCTGCGTGAAGCGGGCTTGCAGGAGGAGGCGTTGCCTGGCCTGGAGTGGGCGGCGAGCGTCTGCGACGAGCCGGCGATTCGATTGGCTCTGGGCGAGTGCTATCTCGATCTGGATCGCAACCGCGAGGCGATGGAAGCCTGCTGCGCCGTGCTTCGCAAGCGCCCGCGCGACCTGCGCGCGCTCGATCTCTTGCAGACGGCGTATCTCAAGGAAGGAGAGACCGCCCAGGCGCTGCGGATTGCCTACCGGCTGGCCGCGATCTGCCCGCAAGACCCGATGAACTTCTTCCGCAAGGCTGTGCTCTATCAGCAGCTTGGCGATGTTCGCCAGGCGATTGATAACTACACGCGCGTGATCGAGATGGCCTCGGAGAATGACCCGGATCTGGCGGCGCGCGCGAGAGAGGCGGTGGAGTTGCTGGATAGCCTTCAACTGCGGCAAATGATCACCCTGGCTGCCGACGATCCTGTCTTCCGCGCCCGGCTGCAGCGCGATCCCGTCGAGGCCGCCGCGGCGCGCGGCTTCCATCTCAGCGAGTCTGGCCTGGCTGCGCTGCAGCAGGTGGAGCTGGAACAACTCCCCTCTCTCCAGCTCCAGTGGCTGCGGCGGAACTACCACTGACGGCCTTGCCTACCGACCGGTTCGCCTCAACAGGGACATCCCGCCGTGACCGTGGCCGGCGCCTGCTTGGCATAGCGCTCATCAGCCTGCTTCTCTGCCTCATCGCGGGAGGATCCTCAGTGGCGCGCGCCGACGCGGAGGCCGGCACCGTGCCCATGGGACTTTGGCGCGCCTCTGGCGGCACCTGGCTCGCGCTCGTCCATTCTCCTGCCGGCGTCTGGCTCTGGTCCTCCGAGGGAGCCACCTCTTCCGGCCGGCTTTCCCGGCGCATCCCGCTGGTGGGAGCGGAGGGGGTCGCACCCCTCGCGACGCCCGGCCCCGTCGTGGCCGCCGCCTGCTCTCTCGATGCCTCGGACCGCGTGCATCTAGCCTGGCAGGCGGGTGAAACGCTCTACTACGCGCGCTGCGCCCTGGAGGATCTCCCCAAAGGCACGGGCTGGCGCGGCCCGATGGGAGAGCCGGCGCCCGTGGTTGTGGCGCGCGGAGTGACGCCGCGCGCGTGTGCCCTCGCTGCCGGTGCGCGCCCGGCCATCGCGGGAGAGCGTGGCGGGGGCGTTGTTGCCTACCGGTTTGATGGGGAATGGCGCGAGACGTTCGCCAGTATCGAGGGGCGTGCCCCGGTGATGCTGCGCGGCAACCGGCGCGAACTGCACCTCGCCTTCGCGAGCCCAGAGGGGATCCGCTATCACTCCAGCCCTGATGGCGAGCGGTGGCTGCCGCGCGAGACGCCCCTCCGCGGGAGCGTCGGATCCAGACCATCGCTGGCGCTCCTGCAGGGCCGGCCCGTCGTCGCCGGCGTGGTCAATGGCAGGGCCGCGATTGCCACCCGGGGCGAGGAGTGGTCATCTCATTCCCTTTGGGATGTGGAGGAAGGCGGCCATCCCCATCTGGGAACAGACCGCCAGGGTGGAGTGTGGTGTGCCTGGACGGATGGCGGTCGGATCCATGCTGCCCGCTGGCTGGGCGAGGCCCTGAGCCCAGAGTTCGCGCTCGGCGCAGGCACCGCCGTGCTCCTCGTGGAGCAGGCGCCGCCGGATCTGGCTGCGGATCTCGGTCTCCTGGTGGCCGGGGCAGGGCAACCGATCATCCTGCGCCTTCCCACGCCGGGACTCGCCCTCCTGGAGAACACGCCCACGCGCTTCCTTGACCTGCTCGATCTCGTGGAGATGCGGGGCGTTGTTCGCGATGTGCCGGCGCTCGCGAGTGCCGGGTCGATCCCCGCACCGGCCCCCGGCGCGCTTATTCCGGGGGGGCTGGTAGCCTCTGGCAAGGGGGATCGCAACCTGCGCGCCTGGTTCACTCTCCAGGCAGAGGGGGGCCGGATCGGGTATGTGGCCGAGTGGTCTCGGGGCCGGTGGGGAACCCCGCTGGAACTGACGCTCGCGGCACCGCGCCCGTGGCTGAAACCCCCGGCGGGCCACCTCTCCGTGGTTCGGGATGACGAGGAACCGAATGCGGCGCGCCGCTATAAGATGGCCGCTGAGAGCGCCGGATCGGCCCCCGCGCTCCTCACCTCGCCGGATGGAATCGCCTGGGCCTACTATTCTGAGCTTCCCCTGGCGCGCCCGCTTAGCTTGGTGCGCGACACCTTCGCGCGCGCGGAAGAGCGGTGGCGGCTCTTCGGTTTGCACGGGGAGCAGGGATCACTCCTCCACTACAGCAGCCCCGACCGCGAGCATTGGTATCGGCAGCCTGACGTCGGTCTGGCGACCGCGGATGCCACCTTCTGGACGGAGGAGGGGATGCTGCTCGGCCTGGTGAACGGCGGACGCTTGCTTCTGGCCAAGAGGCGCGGGTGCCCGATCATCCAAGTGGCAGAGTTCCCAATGCCTCCTGGCACAGGCAGGGTTTTCGCGCCGCCATTCTACTGGAATGGGAAGCGAAGCCTCTTCCTCGCGGAACCGGACGTTTGGAGTCGGTTCCTCGCGCCGGAGGGGCGCTGGGTTGGGCTGGCCGCGGCGGCTCCTGACCGGCCTGGGGTGTGCGTGACCGTGCCGATCGCCCACGTGCGCCGTGACCGACACCTGCGCGTCGATGTGAAGACCAGAGACTCGCGCGCCGGGGTGCGGGTCGAAGTGCTCGATGCCAGCGGAGAGCCGGTGCCTGGATACACGGCGCGCATCCGCCGCGCTGATGGCTGGCGGGTCGTCTCCTGGGGCCGAGGGCGCGCTCTCTGGCGGCTTGAGGGTTCCTCCTTCCGACTGCGCTTTACGGTCGAGCCGGGCGCGTACCTTTATGGGTTCCGCTTTGTCGAGTGACCTCCTGAGCCAGCCCATCCCTGGAGGGTGCTGCTCGGGTCCGTCACCCAGATAGGCGTGGTCCAGCACTCGGTGCCGTCCGCGCACAGCATGCGCAGCGCGTAGGCATGGGTGGCGTTGGTATCTCCCGGGTGAGTATACGCTACCTCGGCGCTGTCGGCATGGTCGACATCCGTGACCTGAACGCGCTCGCCGTTGCGCAGCAGCTCAACGCGTAGGATGGGCACGCCGGCCGCGATACTTGCGGCGAGTTCAACGGGCCTGCCACCAGAGGGGACCACGCTGCCGATCGGCTTGCCCGCTGCCGTAAAGCGGATGGTGACGCCTGTGGGGCCCACATAGGTATGCCGCAGACGCAGCGCGTGCAGCACTCTCTCTCGTGTGAGGTAGCCTGCCCAGAGATGGGTGAGCGTGCCGCCTGCCTGGTGTCCCGAGCTGGCGATGAGCCCGGCGCGCCCGGCGGCTGCCAGCCACCAGGCATCTTTCCGACTCTCCGGCATTGGGGCTCCCGTGCCCGCGCCTCTCGTACTCTCTGCGAAGGGGGCCACCAGATCCACTGGCCGCGCGCCCGAGGCAGGCGCTCGTTCCCACCCATGGAGGATGAGAAGCGAACCCTCGGGGTGCTCGTCCGCGCGCAGAGTCTGCCCGGGCGCGCCTGCGTTCCGCTCCACCTCAGAGAGAGGCGCCTGCAGGCAGAGAAGCGACCTATGGCTACCTTCGAGGGGGCTGTAGTTGTAGCTGCAGAGGATCGCCAGGGAGCCCTCGACCGAGTAGAGATCGGCCACTTTGTGTTGGAGACGGCGCCGGTATGCCTCTCCCGCGCTGGCACCGGATTGCACTCCGTCGAGCGCGAGGAAGTCGAGCCGCGCGTGATCCAGGGCGAAGCGGAGCACGTCGCGGATCGATCCATGCCGGAAGGGATGGCACGGCGAGAGCTCCGTGTAGCGCTGCAGGTCGCCCTGGTAAAGCGAGTATCCCTCCTCGCCAAAGGTAGCGACGGCGCGCTTGCGGGGCTCCCACCGGAGGGAGACCTCCGCGGCGGGCTCGGCAACCGGCTCCAGATCGAGACGCTCCTTTGCCGGGAAGCCCCGCGGCAGCGATGCGGCGTAGACGGCATGGTGGAGCAGCGGGGTGTCTCGCCCATCCGAGGCCCAGGCTAGCCAGGAGTGCCCATTCTCGCCTGTGGCGAAGACGGCCTGCATATCACTGCGCCCGGCGCTATCGGGCAGGAGGATCGGACGCGACCACCTGCGGCCATCGAAGCGCTGGGCTGCCACGTCCCAGGTTCCCTCGCGGAGTGCGCGACGGTAGGCGATCCAGATCGACCCTTGGGAATCAACATGCACGCTCGGTGTCTCGGCGAACGTGGCGATGCCCTCCAGGGCTTCGGTCGGAGGCAGCGGCGGTTGAAGGAGACGCTCTCCCTCCAGACAGCGCAAGCCGATGCGGCGCTCTCGGTGCAGCTCGGCGGCATGGCGCTCGCTGCCCCAATCGGCTTCTCCCAGGTCATAGGCGATCCAGAGCCGGCCATCGGGCCCGCACGCGAGTGAGGCGTTTGCCTCATACTCCGGGCCGTGGGTGATCCGCCGGATCGGGGTGAGCTGTCCGCCCTCAAAGGAGCGCAGATAGAGATCGTAGCTCCCGCTCGCGTAGGAATCCCACGCCACGTGTACCGTGCCTTGCGGGGAGACTGCCAGTGCCGGCGCCCAGTGGTTCGCTGGCACATCGGTGAGCAGCATGTGGGGCGACCAGCGCCCCTCCTCCCAGTATGCCAGCCGGATATGGGAGAAGGAGCCCTCGAACGATTGCCAGGCCAGCCACACGCGGCCCTGGGTATCGGAGGCAAGCCGGGGGTTGGTATCGGGGCCGGGGTTGCGTGTCACCCGGGAAGGCCTGCTCCAACGCCCGCCAGAGAGGACCGATGCGTAGAGGTCCCAGTTCCGCTGCCGCTCCTGGCCCCACACGGCGATCAGGTTGCCCTGGGGCGTTGCCGCGAGTGCCAGCTGGTCGATCTTCCCCCTGGCGCGTGGCAGGACGCCTCGGAATTCCCACCGGGCCTCCACCAGCTGCGCCAGGAAGATCTGATCCTCGCGACCGTCGAACGCGATCCAGCCGCACCAGATTCCCGCGCGTTCGCTCGATGCCAGGGCAGGGAGGTCGCTCTCTCGTTCCCCGGAGAGTGGCCGGGGCGTTGGCAGCAGCTCGACCGCAACCGGCCCATCCAGTGGGGTGATCCGGTCATCCTTCACCAAATCCGCGAGAGGGAAAGTGTGCGTCTGCGGTCCTAGCGTCACCTGTACGGCGGCGGTGCGTGGCGCGGACAGGGTGACCAGCAGGGAGCGAGGGCCCGCGGCGCCCGAATCGCATTGCCAGGACCAATCGGCTCCCACGGCATCGCCCGCGCGCAGACCCCAGCCCAGCAGCCGCAGGATCTTGCCCTCGGAGACCGAGACGCGCCCCTGCGTGCCGATCCCGCTCTCGGCTCGCCACGCAATACGGAGCGTGTGGATCTCTGGCGATTCCAGAGATGCTGCCCAGCCCGCGGCCATCAACAGCGCGAGCGTTGCCCCAATGAGGAATCTCGCCATCTCCACTCCCTCCCACGCATTCTGTTTCCGAACTGCAAGGGCGGTGCCAAGCGTGCTGTGTGTGGGCGCGGGTGCGCGGGCTTGGCTCCTTTCCGGTTGGCGGCCGAGCACCGGGCTATCGACGGGGAATCCGCTGATGGGGGTACCAAGAAAGTACCGATAGACTCTCCTTCCCCGGAATGCTATAATGAGGTAGAAATAGGGATTCTGCGCATCATCCATGTGAGAGGGGAATGAATCCTTGTGAATCGCATCGTTGCCAAAGACTGGCTGGCGCCCACCGTGGCGCGTTTTGAAGTGGAAGCCCCCCTGACAGCACGCAAGCGCCGCGCCGGCCAGTTTGTGATCCTGCGCGTGACGGAGTCGGGCGAGCGGATCCCGATTACGATCGCCGGCTCGAACCCGGAAGCAGGAACCATCACCCTGGTCGTGCAGAAGGTGGGGAAGACGACCTCGGATCTTTGTGCCCTGGAACCAGGGGAGTATTTGAGCGATCTCGTGGGCCCGCTGGGCCAGCCAACGCATATCGAGCGCTGGGGGCGCGTGGTGTGCGTGGCTGGTGGCGTGGGCGCCGCGGTTATACTGCCAATTGCTCTGGCGGCGCAGGCCGCCGGGAATCAAGTGGACACCATTCTTGGCGCGCGTTCGAAGGACCTTCTGATCCTCGAGAAAGAGTTGGCGGCTGCCAGCGAGCGCCTCCATATTACCACCGACGACGGATCTCGCGGCGAGAAGGCCCTCGTCGTAGCGCCGCTCGAGCGCATCCTGCAGGCCGGGCCGGTGCATCAGGTTCTGGCGGCGGGCCCGCTGCCGATGATGCGAGCCGTGTGTGACGTGACTCGTCCGTATGGCGTGAAGACGGTCGTCAGCCTCAACCCGGTGATGGTGGATGGCACGGGGATGTGCGGCGGCTGCCGGGTTACGGTTGGCGGCGAGGTCAAATACGCCTGTGTGGATGGCCCGGAGTTCGACGGCCACCTGGTCGATTTCGATGAGTTGCGCGCCCGCCTGGCGGTCTACCGTCCTCAGGAGGAGACATCACGCGGCCGGTGCCGGAGCAACCCCGAGCCGCTGCGCTAGCCCGCGATAGTTGCAAAAACAGTGCAAAGGAACCTGCGCTTCGCCGACCGTCGGACGGAGCGGCACTCGCGATGGCCGTGAAGGCGCCTGGCGGAATGCCCGGATGAGTGGCACCCTCTCGCCCTGCGAAGCGTGGCGAGGGTCTCAGGTTGTTTTTGGTTGAGGATGGTAAGCGGATAATGGCGAACGATAACAAGAGACGACTCGCGATTCCAAGGCAGCACATTCCCACCCGGCCGGTGGAAGAGCGCATCCGGGATTACGAGGAGGTCGCCATCGGGTTCTCGGAAGAAGAGGCCCGTCGGGAGGCAGAGCGCTGCCTGCAATGCAAGCACGCCAAGTGTATGGAGGGGTGTCCGGTCAGCGTCCACATCCCCGCGTTCATCAAGGCGATTGCCGAAGGGCGCGATGACGATGCAGTCAGCATCGTGCGCGAGCAGAACCTCTTTCCGGCGATCTGTGGCCGCGTCTGCCCGCAGGAGACGCAGTGCGAGCAGGTCTGCACCCTGGCCAAGAAGTACGGCGCGGTCGCCATTGGTGCCCTCGAGCGGTATGTGGCCGACCACGCCCGCAAGCGCGGCGCCAACGGGAGCAAGGTGGAGAAAGCCGCGCCGACCGGCCGGCGCGTCGCTGTGATTGGTTCGGGTCCGGCGGGGCTGGCCGCCGCGGGCGACCTGGCGCGTCAGGGCCATGACGTGACGATCTTCGAGGCGCTGCATCGCCCGGGCGGCGTGCTGGTCTATGGAATCCCAGAGTTCCGCCTGCCGAAGGCGATCGTCGCCGAGGAGATCGCCGCGCTCCAGGCCCTGGGCGTGAAGATCGAGACGAACGTCGTGATCGGGAGAACGATCACGATCGATGAGCTGTTCGCCGAGGGGTATGATGCGGTCTTCGTCGGCTCGGGCGCCGGCCTCCCGATGTTCCTGGGCATTCCGGGCGAGAACCTGTGTGGCGTCTACTCGGCCAATGAGTTCCTCACGCGCATGAACTTGATGCGCGCCTTCGACTTCCCCAACTACGATACCCCGATCCAGATCGGCAAGCACGTGGCGGTGATCGGAGGCGGCAACGTGGCGATGGACGCGGCGCGCGTGGCCCTGCGCATGGGCCCTGAGAAAGTGACGATCCTATACCGGCGCTCGCGTGCCGAGATGCCCGCGCGCCTGGAGGAGATCGAGCGCGCGGAGGAGGAGGGAGTCCATTTCGAGCTGCTGGTGGCGCCTACGCGCATGCTGGGTGATGACCGCCGCTGGGTGACCGGAGTGGAGTGCCAGCGCATGGAGCTGGGCGAGCCGGATGCCTCAGGTCGGCGGCGACCGGTGCCGGTGCCGGGGTCCGAGTTCGTGGTGCCCGCGGATACCGTGGTGGTCGCCATCGGCAACCACCCGCACCCGCTGGTGCCTCAGACCACGCCTGGCATGGCCGTGACCAAGAAGGGCACCATCGTGGCCGATCCGGAGACGGGCGCCACCCCGCGGCCGGGCCTCTTCGCCGGCGGTGATATTGTGACCGGGGCCGCGACGGTCATCCTTGCGATGGGCGCCGGCCGCCGCGCCGCGCGCGCCATCAGCGAGTATCTCAACACGTTGCCCCCGAAGAGTGATACCTAGCCGGCACGGTTTTCCTGTGATGTGGGCGGGCTGCCTGTAGGTAGCTCGCCCCTTTTCCTCATACGCCTGATAAGCAGGGCATTCCAGAGGATGCGTCGAACTACCGAAGAGGGCGAGACAGCCGGGAATGCGCCTTCACCCGTTGGCGTGCCTCTCCTGTGCGCGAGTCTACGGGCAACCCCCACTGGCCTGGCAAGCGCTCACGCTGTATCCGACGCATTGGTGTTGGAACACGTTGCTTTGCGAAGTTCCCAGCTGGGCCAGGAAGACGGGAGATGAAGTTGAGCAATGCCTCCACGCGGCTGATCGATGGGATGCCGCGCCTGATCCAGGCGGGAATGGGAATCCATATCTCCAGCGCCCGACTGGCCAATATCACCTCGCGCTTGGGTGCCCTCGGTGTGGTATCGGGCGCGGGCCTGCGCCACGTAGTGGTCGAGCAGGTGCGTGCCGGTGCCACCGAAGCGATTGCTGCGGCGCGTACCTTCCCCTTCGCGCGCTATGTCGAAGAGCTCCTTGCTTTTGCGCCAGGCGGATCGAAACACCGCTCGGCCGTGCCGGTGGATCACCCCGAGCCACGCTTGGGCGCCCTGGCAAAGCGGTTGACCACGATCTGCGCCTATGTCGAGGTGGCGATGGCCAAGAAGGGCCATCGGGGCAAGGTGGGCATCAATGTGATGTGGAAGTGCGCCCTGAGCGTGCTCCCGACGATTTACGGCTCGATGCTGGCCGGCGTCGATGCCCTGGTGTGCGGCGCCGGCGTGCCGATGGAGCTTCCTGGAATCGTGGCGAGCATCCGCGCCGGGAAGGACCTCTCGTACACGCCGCTCACCGGCACAGACACACACACGCATCTGAGCATCGCCGAGGATGACCCGGCGCCGGTGCTGGCGCGTATGGAGCCCCCGAAGCTGCTGCCCATCGTTTCGAATTTCGCCTTCTGCAAGCGGATCCTGGATACGTGGGCGAAGCGCTATGATGGCGCGCGGCCTTTCGCCTTCGTCCTCGAAAACCATGCGGCCGGGGGGCACAACGCGCCACCGCGCAATAAGGTGGCGTTCACCGAGACGGATGACCTTGATTCCTACTTCGATAAGGTGCTTGGACTGGGGGTTCCGGTCTACGTCGCAGGCGAGTTCCCTGGTGGGGGATCGCGCCGTGACTACCTCCACTGGCTCGACCGCGGCGCCTATGGGTTTCAGGTGGGCTCGCGCTTCGCGCTCTGCAGCGACTCCGGCATGCGTCCCGACCTGCGTGACGCCGTCATCGAGGCCAACCGCCGCGGAGAATCGGAAGTCGTCACCGACCTCCGCCTTTCGCCGACCGGCTACCCCTTCAAGCGCGTCACCGTGCCCGGAACGCTCAGTGACCCGCGCGTTTATGCTGCTCGACCGCGAGCGTGCAATCGGATGCATCTGGCACGCTCAGTGTTTCAAGAGCAGTCGGATGGCACCGTCAAAGAGGCCTACATCTGCCCGGCGATGCCGGAGAAGCGGTTCCTGAGCCTGGGGGGGGGCAACCCCGCGGATCTGGAAGGCCGCGTTTGCCTGTGCAACGCGCTCCTGTCGACGGCAGGTTTCTACAGCGACGTGGAGCCGCCGATCGTCACGCTGGGCGAGAGCGGCCTACAGGTGAAGGAGCTTCTCAGCGCGCGCCAGGTGATGGAAGAGATTCTGACGCCCGAGTACGTGGCGCAGGCCGAGAAGGAGCTGACCGAGCCGACCTAATCATGAGGCAGGGGGCGCGGGTGGTGCTTAAGGCGCCGCCCGCGCTCCCTGGCCAGCGGCGCCCCGTAAAGCGCCAGACTCCCGCCTATCCCCTCGCTACCCGGCCGAGCACTTCTCCAGTTGCGCCAATCAGTTCCACCGCCAGTGGCATCTGGCCGAGGGCATGCGTGGAGCAGGAGAGGCAGGGATCGTAGCACCGGATCGCCGCCTCCACGCGGTTGAGCATCCCCTCAGTCAGCTTCTTCCCATCCACGAACTCCCGGGCCACCTCGCTCACGGCGCGGTTCATCGCCCAGTTGTTGTGCCCGGTGGAGACGATCAGGTTCACCTTCTCCAGCCGGCCGCGCTCGTCTACCCAGTAGTTGTGGATGAGCGTGCCGCGCGGCGCTTCCACCACGCCAACGCCCACCTGGTTCCGCACCGGCCCGACGGCGAGCGTCTCTTGCGCGCAAACGTCCTTGTCGTCGAGCAGCGCGCGCGCCCGCTCGGCGGCATAGAGGCCCTCAATGGCGCGGGCGAGGTGGTAGAAGAGAGAGCCTTCCACGGCACCGCCGTTGGCGAGCGCCCGGAACCGCTGCCACTCGTCGTTTGCCAGGGGGGTGGAGATGCCCGCGCACAGGTTCAGTCGGGCCAGCGGCCCCACCCGGTAGACGCCCTGCGGGTAGCCGAGCTTCTTGTAGTAGGGGAACTTGAGGTACGACCAGTCTTCCGTTTTCTCGGCGATGAACTCGAGGTAACGGGCCGGGTCGAAGTCCGGCTCCCACGGCTCTAGGTCGGGTCCGAGCAGGCGCAGGCAGCCATCGTACAGCTCCAGCTCGCCGTTTTCCCGCACCAGGCCCAGGTAGCCGGAGGGGAAGTTCGCGAAGGCCTGCATCTGCTCGGCGTGCTCGCTGGCGTAGGCGTTGATGATCCCCACGGCGACCTGCATCCCGGCGACGACGCCGTCCACTTCTCGGCGCAGCGTGTCGCGGCCGGCGGGGGTGAGGCCGTGGTTGATGCCGCCGGGGGATGCTCCGTCGTAGGGATGGATGCGCTTGCCCCCGATCTGGCGGATCACCTCCTGCCCGAAGCGGCGCATCGCCACGCCCTTGAGGGCCAGATCCGGGTTGGCCTGGATGACGCCCACCACGTTGCGGACAGCCGGGTCGGCATCGAAGCCGAGCAGCAGGTCCGGCGAGGCCAGGTGGAACAGGTGGAGGGCGTGCGACTGGATGAACTGCCCCATGTGCATCAGCTCGCGCAGCAATCGGGCCGGGCGGGGCAGCTCCAGGCCGACGATGGCGTCGCACGCCTTGCTGGAAGCCAGGTGGTGGCTGACCGGGCAGATGCCGCAGATGCGCTGGGTGATCAGCGGCATCTCGCTGAAGAGGCGGCCCTCACAGAATCGCTCGAAACCGCGGAACTCGTTGACGTGCATCCGCGCCTCCGACACCTTGCCGGCATCGTCCAGGCGGATGGTCACCTTGGCGTGACCCTCAATGCGGGTCACCGGCTCTATCGTGATGGTGTTCGGCATTCCTCATCTCCTGAAGCTTCCCATCCTCCTCGCCCGCGCACGGTGCCAAGAAGGATGGCGACAAAGCCCGTCAGGGGCGGTGCCGCCCCGTTGCGGCGTCAGCGGCCCCCCGACCCCTAATCCTGGGGGGAGCCCCCCGGCCCCCGCCTCCTGCCGGCGAGACGCCGGCGCTCCGACCGGCCCCCGTCTTCTGCCGGCGAGATGTCGGCGTTCCGACCGGCCCTCGTCACCCGGGAGCCGGTTCCCCCCGGTTTCAGGGAGCCAGGGGGGCCAGGTGAGGCGCCCCCCCGGCCCCCCAATCCTGGGGGGAGCCCTCCTGCACCCCGCCGGTTCCCCCCGGCTTCGGGGGGCTAGGGGGGCCTACCGCCGGTTCCCCCCGGCTTCGGGGGGCTAGGGGGGCCACCTCCCGCCGGCCGCGGCTAGTCGTAGCGCAGGTGCTCGCCCACCGGCGCGGGAATCCGGCCGGCAAGCAGTTCCTGAATCGCCCAGCCGATCGCTGCCGCCGAGGGCGGACAACCCGGCAGGTAGGCGTCTACCTTCACCACCTCGTTGGGCGCCTGGACGCGGTCGAGGAGCTGCGCCAGCTCCGGGTCGGACGGCACCGCGCCGTCTACCGTGCTGGGGGTATCGACGTAGCCGGTGCGCAGTGCCTCCTCCTTGGGCACCAGGTTGCGCATGGTGACGATACCGCCGAAGCAGGCGCAGTCGCCGAGGGCCAGCAGGATCTGGCACTTCTCCCGCATCTCCTTCAGTACCGCGACGTTGGCCGTGTTCGCCACGGCGCCCTCGATAATCCCGACGGTGACCTCCGGCGGGTGCTTCAGGTCGGTGATTGGGCTGGAGGTGATCTCCACCGCTTCCAGCACCTTCACCAACTCCTCGTCTAGATCAAGCAGCGACATGTGGCAGCCGGCGCACCCGGCCAGCCACTCGGTCGCGATCTTCACCTTGGGCATCTCTCTCTCCCGCGCCTCGCGCGCCAGCGGCAGGCAGGCCGCGAGGCGCCACCGGTGACCGGCTTCAGCGGCCCGCCAGCGCCGCCAGGACCTCCACCTCGTCACGCACGCTTTCCGGGGGCGGCACGGCTGCCCGTAGCGCCACCGTCCGGCCCTCGGCGTTGGTGAGGGTGCCCTGCTTCTCCGTCCACAGCGGGGCGGGGAGCACCACGTCGGCCATCGCCGTGAGCGACGAGTGGTAGCTGGCCTGCACCACCAGAAACTCCAGGGCGCCTCGGGCCGGCAGCGCCCCGTCCAGCTCTCCGTCGTCGCCGGCCAGAACGAAGGCGGCGCGGGCGGCCATCAAGTCCACCCCGTTGGCGCGCAGACCGGCGGCCGCCGCGCCCCGGCTGTTCGCCTTCGCCCCCAGGCGCAAGGCGCGTGGCCACCCTTCCTCCGCCCCGGAGACCAGCGGGCCAAGCTCCATCGCCGGCACTTCGGGGCCGAGGATGAAGACCGGCCGCCGCGCGGCGGCCAGCGCCTGCAGCGCGTTGGCGTCCGCTTTCAGGGCGGCCAGCGGTCGGCCAGCGTCCGACACGGCAACCTGGGCCCGGGCGCGCTTCAGCAGGCGCTTGTCGGCCGAGCCGACCACCACCAGCGCCACGCCCTGCTGCTCGACCACGCGCCCGACGGTGAACTCCACCACCTGGTGCGCCGCCCCCACTTCGTTGCCGATCAGCACGATCAGGTCGGCGTTTTCGACATCCGCCAGGGTGGCCGTCGGGGCGTCGTCACTGGCGATCTCGGCGCCAGCGGCAAAGACGTGCGGACTATCCAGCGCCCGCTCGAAGTAGCCGCGCAGCGCCCGCAGCGTCTCGGTAGTGGCGCGGGCGGAGGCCATGCCGGCCACGGCGCCCCCCGCCGCCCCCACCGCAGCCAGGCGGGAGTGGATCCGGCCCAGCGCCTCATCCCAGCTTGCCGACCGCAGAGCGCCGGCCTGCCGCACCAGCGGCGTGGTGATCCGCTCGCGGTCCCCGTTGAGCGACCCGAAGCGCCCTTTCTGGCAGAGGAGGCCGATGCCGCCCTCTGCCGGCGGGGCCGCGTCCACCCGCAGCACCTGCCCCGAGCGGACGGTCAGCTCCACCTGGCAGCCGAGGCTGCACTCGACGCAGGTGGACGACACGACCGTGCAATCCGCCTTCCGGCCGCGGTAGATCGAGCGCCGGTCGAAGATGGCGCCGGTAGGGCAGACCTGCAGGCAGGTGCCGCAGGAGACACAGCGCGACTCCTCCAGCGGCTCGCCGCCATCGGCGGCCAGCATCGTCTCGATGCCCCGCTCACGCACGCCCAGGTTGTGGTTGGCCACCACCTCGCCGCAGGCGCGGACGCACCGGCGGCAAAGAATGCAACGGTTGTGATCCACCACAAGATAGGGGTGCGAGGAGTCGAGGGGCAAGGACGGGTAGAGCGCCGGGTAGCGGACGTGGTCCATGCGGTGCTGGTAGGCGAGCTGCTGCAGCTCGCAATCGCCGCTGGCCTCGCAGAACATGCAGTAGTGGTTGCGTTCCGAAAAGAGGAGCTCCAGCGTGGCCCGGCGCATCGCGCTGAGGCGTGGTGACTGCGTGTCGACCACCATCCCCTCCTCGGCGGGGGTGGTACAGGCGGTGGTGGTACGCGCGCCGCCCTGCAGCTCCACGACGCACATGCGGCAGGTGCCGATGTCGCGGAGGCCGTTGTAGTGGCACAGCGTCGGCACCGCGATGTCGTTTCGCTCGCACACCTGCAGGATGGTGTCGCCCCGCTTCCCCTTCACCTGCTTGCCATCAATCGTGAGAGTGATCTCGCTCATCGCCTGCTCTCTCATTCGGCGTTCCTCCGCTCCAGGTCGCAGCGCAGGCAGCGCCGAGCCTCCGTGCGAGCGTCCGTCTCCGAGAGGACCTGCTCGATCTCCACGAAGCTGCCGGACCGTGCCTCGGCCGCCAGCTCAACGGGCTTCGCCCGGGCTACGCCGGCGTACTCCTCCAGCGAGTAGGTCAGGTCGAGCACGCGGTAATCCGGCCAGCGGCCGTTATCGCCCGGGGCCACCCGCTTCCCTTCCAGGTAGGCATCAACGAGCACCGCCACCCGGTTGCCCTGGCCGACGGCCTCCACCACGGTGGCGGCGCCGGTGACCACGTCGCCCGCGCCGAAGACGCCCGGCCGGGAGGTCATCATCGAGCCATCCACCGCCAGCGTGCGGCTGGTGGTGGCCCCTCCTGCCCCCCCGGATCCGGCGGGGCTAAGCGCCACGCCGTCCAGGTCCGGCACCTGACCGATGGCGGCGATCACCACGTCGACGTCCATGTCGAACTCGGTGCCGGCGGCGGGCACCGGCTTGCGGCGGCCGCCCTCGTCGAACTCGCCCAGGACCATGCGCTGGCAGCG
>LSQX01343841.1_pt1 | contig 21525 bp, 21 predicted proteins | sample 654561 | NCBI WGS metagenome assembly LSQX01 (sample SAMN04489861, study PRJNA283612) | anaerobic digester metagenome | isolation source: 4 biogas reactors fed with cattle manure at either 37C or 55C with and... | place: Denmark: Kongens Lyngby | collected 2014 | reverse complement strand
AAATCTTCATTTAGCTTGTATGGAGTTAATCTATAGCAACTCATGTCAACATTATTACTATTTAGCCACGCAACTGCCGACAATGTCTGTTCGTCAAAATCAGACGCCACTAGAATAATTCTTTGCTTTTCATTAAAGTTCTTCTGTGCATCATTGACCTGAAGAAACTCATTCAACTTACGAATACCTAGTTCAAACGAGGTTAGCTCTCCAAGTTCAAATTCACTTCTGTATTTTTCAATGTAGGGGGCATAAACTTTTTTCACTAAATCATCGGTCTTATCTATTGTTGCATAACTGGCAGCATATCTTATTGCCTGGAATTCAAACGCTTCTTTGCGATGTTCAATATCCTTACGGTCCCTCTTGATTTCAATGAGTACAATATTTCCATTGTTATCAACTGCAGTCAAATCACTTCTTCCATTCTTTTCATTTCTGACTTGTCTACCGACAATGAGCATAGATTCTTCTTCATCACAGATCATATCAATACTGTTTCTTAAAATTTCTTCTATATCATTTTCGGTCATATTCAATTCTGAAAAAGTGACCGGTTCAATCCTGGCAGCTTGTTTCCCTTTAATACTGTACATGTTCTACACCCCCAACATATCAATGCCTATTTCTTCTCAGGACCAATTCTCTCCCACTTTCTGTTTTTTTCAGCTGTAGGCGGAAGTTTATCATCTCCAGGTTCAATTGTTACTTGTCTAGGTTTACTAACTTCTCCACCTCTTGGTCCTCTCTCAATATACTCGCCAGATCGATCAGGTTTTTCACCCGGTTTTTGTAATTTGCTCATCTCTCAACCTCCCTTAAGTTCCATTCCATTCAGTAGATCTCTAAGCTTTTTAAGCTCCTCAGCGCTTAAAGTTACACCTTTACCCATTTTCTCATGTTCAGGTGCCCAATCTCTAATATCATATTTGGGTTCCCTGTCATTCCAGCTGATCAGATTCAGTTCCTTCTTCCATCCCTTGGAGGATTCGGACAGGACCGCTATCCTCTCGACAACATCATATTTGAATTCAGCCATGATTAAACATCCTGCGGGTAATTATCGGACACGATGCATTTGCACTTATATAAACAGTATATTTATCGGGCGAGGTCTCGCGCGCGTATTATGCCGATCACAGCCTGTGATAATATTTATTAGTCCGGCCTGTTCTCTTATTCCATCATGTCATTCTTTGACGAAACCAAGAACTTCGGCCTGACGGTCATTGCCGCCGGTCTCATGATGGTATTGTCCGCCATCCTGTGGCTGACGGACGGTCTCACCGTGCCTCCGGTCGGCGTGCTCATCGGCGGCCTGCTGCTGGCGGTCTTCGGCCTCGGAGCATATCAGGGCGAGACCATGCTGAATATAGGATCCTTATTCGATGAGGGCGTAACATCCAAATTCGGATTGGTCGTCGGATTCGTCATCCTCATCGGGATCGTCGAGTTCCTTCAGGGGATATTCTCAATGCATCCTGAATCGATAGTCATCGGTGTGGTGTTTGTTCTGTTCGGCACACTGATGAAGCTGAAGATCTCCCCTGTGCTGAATAATGTCATATGGGCCGTTCTGCTGATCGCATTCCTGGCGGGGATAATCTTAGAGTTCTACGCTCTTTTCAAAGTCCTTGACGGTGAGGCTCTTGAAGTGCTGTTCTCGGTCCTGAAGACCGTGGCCTATCTCATCATGTACATCATGCTCTTCACCTTCATGCTCTCGCCGGAGGTCAAGAAGAGGATGTCGTTATGAGGCCTGCGGATCTCGGTCCGTAACCCTCCCGCCTTACATTCTCCCCTCGGCCTGTGTGCATGATGCAGAGGGGGATCCGCAGATCAGGGAGGGAGGTCAGGCCCCGGCGGCTGCAAAGGAATCACATGAAACCCTATGTCATGTGAGCTGATCGGAGTGATTCTGCGGAAGGACAGGGCCTGATCCCGGAGCACCGGATTCTGAGGTTTCACAGCCGTGCAGACGGCATATTTCGACTCGGAAGTCTTGTTTCTGCGGGATTCAAGTTTGAAACCACGAAAATGTTTATCATCTCAGTCATGTCTTACAGTACTATGTCATTCTTTGACGAAACCAAGAACTTTGGCCTGATGGCTATGATCGCAGGTCTCGTGATGATATTGTCCTCCATCCTGTGGATGGTGGATGATTTCCAATGGGGATCTGTCGGCGTGCTCATCGGCGGCCTGCTGTTGCTTGTCTTCGGCCTTGGAGCATACCAGGGTGAGTCCAAGCTTAATATAGGATCATTATTCGATGAAGGCGTCACATCCAAATTCGGGATCGTTGTCGGGTTCATCATCATCGTCGGTCTCGTTGAGATCATCCAGGGCTTATTCGCTTGGTATGATCTTTACGCAATCGTGGTCGGCGTCCTGTTGGTCCTGTTCGGCGTGCTGATGAAGATGGACCTTTCCGACATACTGAAGAAGATCATATGGGTCGTCCTGCTGATCATCTTCCTTGTTGGGATTATCTTCGGCTTCCTCGATGTCTACAACGCATTTGGCGGAGAGACGCTGTGGGTAGTTCTTAATGTCCTGAATGCCGTTGCGTATCTGCTGATCTATATCATGCTCTTCCTCTACATGCTTGCACCTGAGGTCAAGAGCAGATTGGCGATGTAAGGTCCGCGAACAGCGATCGATAAACCCTTTACTTTTCTTTCATTTTCTTTGTTAACGGCTGATGGCATGATGTTTCGCAGCGATGGCGTTTTTAACCAGCTCCGCTTACGAGATAAACACATGACTTCGGGATCCCCCTCGCCTGTGCAGGGGAATGTACGTGCGGCAGGGTCGCCGGCAGGGATGTTTTGATGACTCAGGCTCAGATAGCAGCTTCTCTATTCTTGGTTGTGCTGATCGCATTATCAGCATTCTTCTCCGCTTCGGAGACCGCATACACAAGCGTTAGCCGCATAAGGCTCAAGAACATGGCGAAGGACGGCGATAAGAAGGCCGCGAAGGTTCTCAGGATGACCGAGAACTATGACAGGCTGATCTCCGCCATACTGATCGGGAATAACACGGTGAACATCACCGCATCCACTGTCAGCGCATGGCTCTTCACAGTCCTCTTCGGCCCGGTATGGGGTGTGCCGCTGGCCACGGTGGTCATGACCATGGTCATACTCGTCTTCGGGGAGATAGTCCCCAAGAGCCTGGCAAGGATGAATGCGGAGAACCTGTCCATAAGGCTGTCCGGACCGCTCAATGCGGCCCTGAAAGTGCTCACGCCGCTGACGTGGCTCTTCCAGAAACTGACATCCTTCCTGGGGAGGAGATTCAAAATCGATGCGGATACGCCCTCATTCACAGAGAGGGAACTGGCCACGATCGTGGATGAGATCGAAGGGGAAGGGGAGCTGGAGAAGACCGAAAGGGATCTGATAAAATCGGCCATGGAGTTCGACGATAAGACCGTGGACACGGTGGTGATACCCCGTGTCGACATAATCGCTGAGGACAAAACAGCGAGCATAGATGAGCTCAGGGAGACATTCCTGACATCCGGCTATTCCAGAGTGCCGATTTTCGACGGGGATCTGGATAACATAATCGGCGTGGTCTATGCCAAGGACTTCTATAATAAGCATTTCCAGGGCATCGATTTCAAGGTATCCGATATATTGCGTCCGGTCAAGTTCATACCTGAATCTACTACGCTGGCACATGCCCTCGCGGAGATACAGAGGTCCATAGTGCAGATGCTCGTGGTGGTGGATTCCTACGGAGGCACGGTGGGGATCGTCTCCCTCGAGGACCTGCTGGAGGAGCTGGTGGGGGAGATCTGGGACGAGAGCGATGAGATCAGGCACACCGTCGTCAAGGAGAGCGACGGCAGCTACATCATAACAGGTGACGCCAATCTGTTCGACATAATGGAAGAGCTGGACCTGGACCTGGACCTGAACGGGTATGACGAGCACACAGCAGGCGGATTCATGCAGTACATGCTCAACAGGATCCCCATAAAAGGGGACAAGGTACAGGTCGGGAATGCTCTGTTCAAGATCCGTTCTGTCAGGAAACGCAGGGTGCGGCTGATCCAGCTTCAGATCACAGAGGAGCCAGAGAAGGATCAGACAGACCCGGAATGAGCTCCGAGAGGAAGGTCTCCATCGCCGTAACGGCTTTGGCCTTCCTTGCAGGATGGGATACGACCTTGCCGGTTATCGAGATGACGTCCCCTCCCCGGGACATGGCGCATTCCCCCTGGACCGCTCTTTGCTTGTCAAGCCTCATGTACAGGTTGCAGTCTTCATCGATCCGTTCCTCAAGCTCATCTGCGAGCTCGGCGAGCAGTTCAGGGCCGAGAACGGAGAAAAGGCGCTTCGCATCCTTCTCCTTGTTTATCCTGGCACTCATTATGACGATTCTGTTGCCGAAGTGACCCTCGGTCTCCTCAAGAGTCACATTATCCTCTCCTGCGAGGGCATCCATGGCGGCCAGCAGCAGTTCCTCACGTTCTGTGGCGTGACAGATGGTCATCACATCGATCCAATGGAATGTTTGTGCCATGGTGCCTGCAACGGTGTGCCCGTATCTATTCTTTGCCGCATACTGTTCCATTGCGGAGATTCAGACAAAATCTATATATGCGGTTTCAATCTTGACTGACACCCAACAGGGCCCGTAGCTTAGACTGGCTGGAGCGCCCGGCTGATAACCGGGAGGTCAAGAGTTCAAATCTCTTCGGGCCCACTGCGGACGTTCTCAATATTCCGGCCGGACCGGTCATCCCTGTTGCGCTCAGATCTCATATCTGCGCACAGCTTCTACGAAGTCATCCGAAGGGGGCGTGACCTTCTTCCCCACCGGGCATACGGTTATGCATCTGCCGCATGGGGATATACCTCTCCCGGCCAATTCTCCGGACCTTTCAACGCACAGCATCTTATCCAGCCCTCCGGGGTAGGCATCCCCGCTCAGGGCGTTCGCAGGGCATTCCCTGACGCATTTCATGCATTTTATGCACAGATCCTTCTCCAGAGGCTTCCCTGCGGGGAGTTCTGCAGAAGTGATGATCGAAGTCAATCTCACCCTTGGCCCGTGGGTCTCGGTCAGAAGCACGTTGCTGATCCCGAATGTTCCCAACCCTGCAAGGTAGGCTGCGTGACGGTGCGAGAAGAAGGACGAAGGATCCTTCCTCAGACCCGCTATGCCGTGATATCCGTCCCTGGGCACGTATGCTGAGTCATATCCCCTGTCATCGAGCAAGGTCGCGATGCGCTGTGCGGTAATATCCAGAAGCGTGTTCAGTGTTTTGTAGTGCTCCCTGTAGTATATCGACGGTGCGGTATGCAGTATCGTCGCGGACACCGGGACCCAAAGCACAATGACGGACCGGGCAGAGGGCATGATCGCCTTAGGTCTGCGGGCCGCCGGTATCAGAGAGGATACCAGAGGATCCGTATCCCATGCCGCAGCGTCAGCAACAGCGAAGTTCGGCCAGATATCCCGGATCTTTCTGCGCAGATCCCTTTCAACATCGGACATGGGAGCAATGAATCGAATATATGCTATTGAACTTACCGCATCTTCCCGAAATCAGGAAAGCCTGCTCGCAGAAGAGAAGCGCGGATTCTAAGACCCTGCCACAATGTGGCAGGGGTTGTCGCGGTCATCAGTCGAGTCTTGCAGTCAGGAAGAACCCGGTCACCCGCATCGTGAGTTGCCGACCGGCCATTTCTCGTTCAACAGATTTACCTTGTCGTTCCTGTCTTCGCCGCAGATCCTGTCATAGTTATGTTTTAAAATTGGGGTCTCACCTCACTGTAGGTTAATCTATTTCATACTATATATAGTGGACTATTCTACGAAATTCGTATTATTTACATGAAATAATGCATTATACGTAGAATAAATACTGATTCACTTTAGTTCGAACGAATCCTTGGGGTCTCCGCAGACGGGGCACTCCCAATCGTCAGGGAGATCCTTGAAGAGCATGCCCTCTTCTTCCTCATCATAGACATACCCGCATGTGACACAGACGTATTCAGCCATATTATCAGCCGTCAGTATCTCCGTTCATAGTATAAATCGGTGTTTTATCTGCGAGCCCTCACATCCTTCAGGAAATGTCGGATGCAGAGGGGAAATGACCCGGGGACGGGGTCCATCCGGTCTCTGAGCTCCGTGAACAACGGCAGGAGCTTACGGACGCATTCGGATCAGATGATCTTCGTCTCATCCACATCCTCTCTGACCTTGCCTATTTCGTATACGATATGTTCCAGATACCGCAGTTCCCTGTCCGAATCCCCCTTCAGGATATCGCGCAGGAATACCGCTATGTCGAACAGGACGAAGACCGCTTCATATTCCTCCGCGCTTATGCACCCATTGTTCATTTTATCACCTTATGGAATTATGCTCTCTTCGTTATACGGGCGAAGGATTACAGTTAGGCTTACCTCAGCCGTCGTCCGACCCGGTCCTGGGTCGGATCGGACACCGTGTGCCGGAATGAAATGAACCAGGTTCGTGATTTTCACAGAGGTCCAGTTCACTGATCCGCAGGGTGATGCTACGCATATTCTTTACACATCTCAAAAAAACGTTAAATGAGATTAGTGTTTACGGGTACCTATTAAATGAAATCTGACTTGGACATATCCCGGGAGGCTAAGGTTAGGCCCATTGCAGAATTGGCTGAGGAGATGGGGATCCCGTCTTGCGAGACAATACCTTACGGCAGGGACATGGCCAAGGTCCCGTTGGATGCGCTGAGGCGTTTTGATGACAAAGAGGACGGAAAGCTGATACTCGTCACGGCGATAACCGCAACGCCTGCGGGGGAGGGAAAGACCGTCACCACGATCGGCCTCATACAGGGCCTCAGCAGGATAGGCAAGAATGTGGTGGGTGCGCTCCGGGAACCGTCCATAGGTCCGATATTCGGGATAAAAGGAGGGGCGACCGGCGGCGGGTACTCTCAGGTATATCCGATGTGGGACATCAATCTTCATTTCACAGGGGACATACACGCCGTGGGCAGCGCCCATAACCTCCTCTCGGCGATGGTGGAGAACCATATAGCCAAAGGCAATGAGCTGGGCATAGACCCCACCAACATCACCCTGAAGAAGGCGATAGACATGAATTGCCGGGAGCTCAGGAACATGGTCGTGGGCCTCGGAGGCAAATCCATGGGCGGGGTGCCCCATGAGAGCGGTTTCCTGATCACATCCGCATCGGAGATCTCCGCCATCCTCGCTCTCGCTTCTGACAGGGAGGATCTCAGGGAGAGGCTGGAGAAGGTGGTCGTCGGATACACGTACGACGGCCGCATGGTCACCGCAAAGGAGCTGAACTGCGTCGGTGCCATGATGGTCCTGCTCAAGGATGCCATCAACCCGAACCTCGTTCAGACTCTGGAGGGACAGCCCGTCTTCGTTCACGGATTCCCCTTTGCCAATATAGCTCACGGTTCCAACAGCATAGTGGCCACAAGGGCCGCCATGAAGCTCGGGGATTACGCTGTGACGGAAGCCGGGTTCGCAGCGGACCTGGGAGCAGAGAAGTTCATGGACATAGTCTGCAGACAGGCCGGCTTCTCGCCTGACTGCACGGTCATCGTGGTCTCTGCAAGGGCTCTTATGATGCACGGCGGTGCCGACATCAAGGATGAGAGCACCATGACCCTGGATGCCATGAGGGAAGGGTATCCCAACCTCGACAAGCACATATCCAATCTCAGGCTGCACGGCGTCCCTGTCGTGGTGGCCGTAAACCGTTTCTCGCAGGATACCGATGAGGCGGTCGCCGAGATAAAAGCTCACTGCGATTCCCTGGGCGTACCGTCGGCGGAATCCTCCGTGTACGCAGACGGCGGTAAGGGAGGCACAGAGCTGGCTCTCAGGGTCGTGGAGGCGATCGAGGGCGGGAAGGACTTCAGGTTCCTGTACGGGACGGATCTGACGATAAAGCAGAAGATCGAGACGATAGGCTACGAGGTGTACGGGACCTCCATGGTGAACTACATGCCTGCGGCCGAGAAGGTGCTATCCTCTCTGGAAGCAGCCGGTTACGGGAACCTGCCCGTATGCATAGCGAAGACGCAGGCATCCTTAAGCGATAATCCTTCCAGGAAAGGGGCTCCGACCGGATGGAAGCTCACCGTCAGGGATGTTTATCTCTCTGCAGGAGCCGGATTCGTTGTTCCGATATGCGGTCAGATGTCCCTCATGCCCGGGCTCCCTAAGAATCCGGCGGCCGAGAGGATAGATCTCGATGCTGAAGGCAGGATCCGAGGGTTGAAATGAGCCAGAGGGAAGATGGGGAAGATTACTGCGTGGGCATAGACCTGGGCACGATCAATACCGCCCTGGCTTTTATGGACGGCAGGGGCGACCTGACGGTAGACAAGGACCCGGACGGGTCCATGACCGTTCCCACGTCGGTCCTGTTCACGGACATGGGGAAGATAGTCGGCTCCAAGGCTGAGACCAAGGCGCGCACGGAAGGGTACGGGAACTTCCTGTCGGGCTTCAAGAGGCAGATGGGGACCAAGTACACCAGGACCGTGATGAACTCCACATACACTCCGACGGAGATGTCGGCGCTGGTACTGAGGAAGATGCTGCTGCGGTTCGAGGAGAATCACGGCGTCATGCCCACGAAGGCCGTGCTGTGCGTTCCCGGCGATTACGGCATCCCTGAGAGGCAGGCAACGATCCAGGCCGGCAGGATAGCCGGGCTGGAGGCCATAGAGCTGATAAACGAGCCGACGGCCGCCTGCATAGCCTACTGCAAAGAGAACAAGTTCAGGAACGGCAACATAATAATATTCGACCTGGGGGGCGGAACCTTCGATGCATCCGTCGTGAATGTCAACAACAACCGATTCAAGGTCCTGTCCAACGAAGGCAGCAGGAGCCTCGGAGGCAAGGATTGGAACCTTCATCTTGCCAATATCATTCAGAGGAAGGTCATAGACGCCTACGGGATGACCCAGAAGGAGGCGGATCGGAATATGAAGATGAGGCAGGACATAATCGTCGAGGCCAGACGGGTCAAGGAGCTCCTGACCGTCCGGAACCGGGTCACAGACACGGTGGACATCAACGGGACGCCTGTCACATACACGATCAGACGTGAGGAGTTCGAGGATGCCACCTATGAGCTGAATATGCGTCTGATCACGATGATGATGAACGCCTTAAGGTCCGCAGGTCTCAGGGAGAAGGATATCTCCAGGGTCGTAATGACCGGCGGCGAGTCGCAGATCTCAGCCATGATGAGATACGTGGACGATGCTCTTCCGACGGTCAGAACGGACATATTCGATCCGTTCACATCCATGGCGAAGGGTGCCGCGCTGTATGCGGACGCCGTCTTCTCCGACGGGGATGTGATCGTGGAACCGGTCCTGAGCAAGACTCTGGGCATAAAGGCGGGAGTGGACGGGAACGAGACGATATACAACATAGTCTTCCGGAGCACCCCTCTCCCTATGGCACCCAATGCTCTGTTCAGGCCGAAGAGGGATGACCAGGAGACCCTGGAGTTGGAAGTATACGAGACGAAGGCCAATCCCGGGACGTATTATACGAGCCTTCCCTACGGATTCATGATCCGGAAGTTCGAGATCCCCCTCACAGGGAAGATCTACCGGGGCAGGACCAAGATAAATGTGCACTTCACGGTGGACCTGAACGGACTGGTGCAGATGTTCGTGGACTGCAACGGAGAAGTGACGGAATTCGACATGAGCAATGGCATGACCATGCTCCCGACGCAGATAATGCAGTCGAAGAAGAAGGTGATGAACATCTTATGAGCGTGCACAGAGGAGTGGACCCGGCATTCGCATTCAAGAGATCCATGGAGCTGATCAATGATCCTGATATGCAGGAGGAGGCTCTGGCACTTCTGGAGTACTCGGCCGACGCGGGGAATCTGGATGCGGAGCTGGAGTACGGCACGATCCTCTGTGAGGGATACTTCCTGGAAAGGGATTACGAAAAGGCTCTGGAATGGTTCAAAAAGGCTGCGGACAAAGGATCGGATGCCGCCATGTATGAGATCGGGATGGCCTTCTTTGACGGCAAAGGACTCGAGCAGGACAGGAATGAGGCATATTCCTGGCTGCTGATGTCCGCCGAGTTCGGATATTCTCCCGCCCAGATGCAGATAGGGCGGATGCATGAATACGGGATCAGCGTCAACAAGGACCCGAACGATGCTCTCAGGTGGTACTCCCAGGCCTCTGACAGGGGTCTGCCTGAAGCGAGGGTGGCCAAGGCCGACATGATGCTGCTGTCCGGAGGTTCCAATACGGATTTCCATAAGGCGATGAAGCTCTACCGGCAGGCATCCGACGCAGGATATCCTGACGGGGATTACAAGCTGGGACTGCTGTATTTCAGGGGCAAGGGGATACCCCAGAATTTCGTTGCAGCGGCAAGGTCATTCAGGAACGGTGCGGAACTCGGCCATGACGGCTGCGAGTTCATGCTGGGAAAGATGTATGCTGAAGGCAAAGGCGTGGAGACGGATAAGAGCACGGCCATAAAGTACCTGTCAACAGCGTCCAGGAAGGGCAATGCAGCGGCAAAGGAATACCTGATAGATCTGACGTCTAAGGACAATGTGATATGGGATGACGGGAAGCAAGAGGAAGAGGAATTCATCCAGCTGAACACTCCGGACCTGCTGTCCAGGTCACGCATGAAGGTCTCCAGTGTCTCCGATATAAAATCCGAGAAGAAGAAAGGCTTCTTCTCAAGGTTCAGAAAATGAATAATAATGTACATTGTTGAATATTTTCAATACAATATTATATAGTTCCCGAACCATCGCCGTAGAGATGCGCCATGATGGACGATGATCAGCTGCGGATGATACTGGCAGGCCTTTCGGATCTGAAAGAGAGAAGCCCCTTCTACAGGAAAAAATACAAGGACCTGGACCTCAGTGCCGTGAAGACCGCGGAGGATTTCCGGAAGCTCCCTCTGACCGACAAGCACGAGCTCAGGGACGCATACCCTCTGGGTCTGCAGGCCGTTCCGGAGAATGAGGTGGTGAGGATCCACTCATCCTCCGGGACCACGGGCCTGCCCGTGATAATACCCTATACCAGACGGGACGTTGATGATTGGTCCAAGATGTTCGAGAGGTGCTACCGCATGGCCGGTGTAACGGATACGGACAGGGTCCACGTTACCCCCGGATACGGCCTTTGGACCGCAGGCATAGGATTCCAGACCGGAGCGGAGAGGCTCGGGGCCATGGTGATACCCATGGGGCCGGGGAATACGGACAAGCAGATCAGGATGATGCAGGATCTGAAATCCACGGTGCTGTGCTCCACATCATCCTATGCCCTGCTGCTGGCAGAGGAGATAGAGAAGAGAGGCGTGAAGGATGACATCCACTTGAAGAGGGCCCTCATAGGATCGGAGCGCTGGGGGGATAAGATGCGTAAGAGGATCGCATCGGAACTGGGCGTTAAACTTTATGACATATACGGCCTGACTGAGATATACGGCCCCGGCGTGGGCATAAGCTGCGACTTCGACAGCGGCATCCACTACTGGAGCGACTACATCTACATAGAGATAATAGACCCGAAGACGGGGGAGAACCTTCCTGACGGGGAGACGGGCGAGATAGTCATAACCACTCTGTGCAAGGAGGGGGCGCCTCTTATCAGATACAGGACCCACGACCTGAGCAGGATAATACCCGGAAAATGTGAATGCGGGTCCGAGTTCCCCAGGATAGCCACCCTTGTAGGCCGCACTGACGACATGGTCAAGGTGAAAGGGGTCAACATATATCCCGGGCAGATAGATGAGATCATAAGTGATGCCGAAGGTGCCAGCAGTGAATATCAGGTGATGATAGATCACCTTCAGGGCAGGGACATCATGACTGTCTTCTTCGAAACGAAAGCATCTTCGAAGGAGAAGGACGCTCTTGAGAAGACCGTCTGTGACATGTTCAAGTCCAGGGTCGGCCTCACCATAGTGGCGAAGGCCGTTCCGATGGGAGATCTGCCCAGAAGCGAGAAGAAATCAAACAGGATATTCGATAACCGCTACTGATTCACCTGTTGTTGCCGCCCACCATGACGAGATAGGCCAGCAGCGCCTCCAGCTGTATGCGCTCGTTGCTCCCCTCTATGATGCGGAACTCGATCTCCCCGGTCTTGTCCATCAGACGCACTTTATCGCCGTCGCTTATGGCCAGATCGAAGAAAGAGTTGTGGATCTGCTTGATTATGTCCTGTCCGGAGAGCCCGTAGCCGATCATGATCTCATCCAGCATGTTCCTTGCCGAGACGAAGTTCCCGGATATGGCCGTCTCCAGCATGTTCATCACTTCCTCCGGGTTCGCGATGCCCACGGACTGGTAGATCGTATCCATATCGATCATCTTCCCCATGGAGGCCGCCACCTGCAGTGAGTTCACCGCCCTTCTCATATCGCCGCGGGCCACATGCACCAGGCCATCCACGGCATCCGGCGTGATCTTCACGCTCTCGGCGGCTATGATCCTCTCCAGGAAGCCCTTCACGTCATCCTGGGTCAGAGGCCTGAATCTGAAGATGGCGCATCTGGACTGTATGGGGTCTATTATCTTGGAAGCGTAGTTGCAGGAGAGGACGAAACGGCATATGCGGGAGTATTTCTCCATGGTCCTTCTGAGCGCAGCCTGAGCATCAGTCGTCAGGGCATCGGCCTCATCCATGAATATGATCTTGAATCCGGCCCCTCCGAGAGGAGAGGTCCTTGCGAACTCCTTTATCTTGCCCCTGACGACATCTATCCCCCTTTCGTCGGAAGCGTTGAGTTCCATGAAGTTCCCCTTCCAGGAGTCAGAGTACAACTCCTTGGCCAGTGCCAGAGCGCAGGTGGTCTTGCCTGTTCCAGCGGGGCCGGTGAACAGCAGGTGAGGCATGTTCTTCATCTTGACATATGCCTCCAGTCTCTCGGTGACGTGCTTCTGCCCCACGACCTCGCTGAGGGCCTTGGGCCTGTATCTTTCAGTCCAAATCTCGTTCATCAGGATCCGCATCCTCCTTAACCTGGTCCCAAGTGATAAATGTTCCCCGAAAGCGCATACACGTTTATCAATCACGAAACCATACCCCGGGTCATGAAGCTCGGTCAGGCCTATGAGTTGGCTGTGAAGACAGGGATCAAGCACGATCCCAGGTCCAAAGAGGAGATAGACAGAGTTCTGAAGGAGGCCAAAGAGGCCGGGGACGAAGCGAAGGAGTCCGAGAAGTACTTCGATGAGGAGAGGCTCTGGAATCCCTATGCGGACTCCAGGTTCTCCTGGGGGGACAGGGATGCCGAGGTCAGCAGAGTGCTGTGGGGCATCGACATAGGCACGGGGGAGATGGTCCTGGCCGACAGGCTCCGTGAGAAGGGGGAGCGGGTGGACGCGGTCGTGGGACATCACCCCATGGGCCTTTCCAAGACGCCCTTCCCCGAGGTCATGTGGATGCAGACCGATATGTACCACGAGGCCGGGATGCCCATAAACATAGCGGAAGGGATAATGGCCCCGAGGATGAAAGAGGTCCTCAGGAATGTCATGGGATCCAATTACAATCAGGCGGTCGATGCGGGGAAGCTGCTGAACATACCGACGATGAACATCCACACTCCCGCGGACAACTGCGTGCAGAGCTTCCTGGAGAGGAAGTTCTCCAAGGAGGAGCCCAAACGTCTGAAGGAGATCATCGACAGGCTGATGGAGGAACCTGAGTTCAGGATAGCCACGGAGCAGAATTCACCCCCTAACATCGTATGCGGCGACCCCAAGGGACGCTGCGGCAGGGTCGTGATCAAGATGACCGGCGGCACGTCCGGTCCGAAGGAGGTCTACGAGAAGATGTCCCAGGCCGGGGTCGGCACCATAATCGGGATGCATTTCCCTGACAATCACATAGATGAGGCCAGGAAGCACAACGTGAACCTGATCATATCGGGGCACATGGCATCAGACTCCCTCGGCATCAACATAATAGCGGATGTCTGGGAGAAGAAGGGCATCGAGACCGTCCCGTTCTCCGGTTTCATAAGGGTGAGCAGGAACTGATATGTTCCCTCAGAAAGCCTCCGTGGTGATCAAGGACAGTCTCAAACTGTCCTTCGAGTACGTCCCGGAGGAACTGGTCCACAGAGAGACCCAGATGGATCAGCTTCTGATGCTGTTCCGTCCCGTGGTGGAGAGCGGGAGGTCCGAGAGCGCATTCCTCTCAGGCAGCGTCGGGACCGGGAAGACGGCAACGGCCAAGAGGTTCTGTGCCGATCTGATGAGATACGGTGCGGAGAACAACGTACCGGTGGATTATGTCATAGTGAACTGCAGGCAGAGATCCACCGAGGCAGGGATACTGCTCCACCTGGTCCGGCATTTCGATCCCGGGTTCCCTGACAGGGGCTTCTCCCCGTCGGAGATGCTGAGGGCTCTGGGCGGACAGATATCCAAGTCCGGGAAGAAGCTGATAATCGTGATCGACGAAGCGGACCTGCTGCTGAAGAAAGGGTCCGTGGATCTAATCTATCAGCTGTCCAGATTTAACGAGGAGAAGATCAACATGCAGTCCTCGGTATCCCTGATACTCATATCCCAGGAGTACATAATGGACAGACTTGATGAGGCGTCCATATCCACATTCAAGAGATCCAACGCCGTGCGCTTCCCCAAGTACACATTCGCAGAGCTCAAAGGGATCATCTGTGCCCGAGCCAAAGAGGCCCTGAGGGAGGGCGGGATAAGGGATGATGCCGCCGATCTAATAGCTGATATCGCATCGGAATGGGGGGATGCGCGATATGCCATAGAGCTGCTGGATATGTCGGCCAGGAAGGCCGAGATGCTGCCGGCGGGGGTCGTGACCGCAGAAGAGGTCAGGGCATCCAAGGCTGAGACGTACTCCGTGGTGACAGAATCCAAGCTGGAGGTGCTGGACGTCAACCGTCTGCTGACGCTCCTGGCGGTGGCCCGGTCTATAAAGGATCAGTCCTACGTATCCACGGCAACGGCGGAGAAGACCTATTGGGTGGTCTGCGAGGAGTACGGGATCACCCCCAGGAAGCACACCCAATTCTGGTCCTATCTCAAGGACCTGGACCATCTGGCACTTATATCCACGCAGAACATGGCCGATGAGGAGAAGGGCGGCAGGATCTCATACATATCCGTGCCTGACATACCTTCCAAGGAGCTTTCCAAGAAGATAGAATCGATCCTGAATACGGACCTCCCTCCGAAGCTTTACAACATACCCTGACCGAAATGCCTTTATCCGCAATGTTTGTGAGCATGACCCATGGAATGTGACCACTGCGACTCCCCGGCCGTTTCATTCATAAGATACAACGGCTCCCACCTATGCGCAGAGCACTTCAGGTCCTACGTGGAGCGCAGGGTCAAGAAGGAGATCAGGATCCAGGCGGACCTCCGGGCCGGGGACAAGGTCGCCGTTGCGGTTTCAGGGGGGAAGGACAGCATGGTCCTGCTGAGCATAATGTCCGACGTCTTCGACGGCAGGAACGGGATAGAACTGTCCTGCGTGACGGTGGATGAGGGCATAGACGGATACAGGCCCCCGAGCGTGGACATCGCCGAAAGATTCTGTGCCGGGAAGGGAATAGAGTTCAATGTGATCTCATTCAAGGATCTCTTCGGTCTGACGATGGACGAGGTCGCCCCTCTGTCCGAGGCCGGCAGCCCGTGCACATACTGCGGCGTCTTCCGCAGGAAGTGCCTCAATAAGGTAACGAAGGACATAGGTGCGAAGTACATAGCCACAGGTCATAACCTGGATGACATGGCACAATCGATCATGATGAACTTCGTAAGGGGCGACGTGGAGAGGCTGGCAAGGCTGGGGCCGCATAACATAGTGCAGCCGGGCATGATCCCGAGGATCAATCCCCTCAGGTCGCTGCCGGAGAAGGAGAGCCTTCTCTATGCGATGCTCTCCGGCATACCGTTCCATGACGGCATATGCCCGTATTGGGAAGCGGCCCTGAGGAACGAGTACAGGGATATCATCGACGGGTTGGAGGCCAGGACCCCCGGCACACGTCACAGCATATTATCGTCCTATGACAAGCTGCGTCCGATGATACAGGCAGGACGCGGCCCCTCTGAGATGAGGGAATGCGGATGCGGCGAGTCCACATTACGCGAGAAGTGCAAGGCCTGCGAGCTCTCCGAGAGGATGCTTGAATTGATCAGAGGTCCCTGAACGGGACCAGGTCGCAGCATCCGCAGGCGAAGCACATGGTCCTGAATCCGGAAATATCAAGACCGTGCTTCATGAGGATCCTCTTCTGGGTCTTTGCCAGTCTGATCACCCTCTCGGCATCTGTGCCTGCCGGTATGCCCACGGCGTCAGATATGCGCATGAGCTCCTCCGGACCGGCCTTGAGCGGTCTCAGCCCGGGCACCACCCCCATTGCGCACAGCCTCTCCAGCATGTCCTCCACATCCCTGTCCGTCTCCCCGAGGCCTATGATGATATTGGATGCCACTTTCCCTCTGCCGAATACGGAGACAGAGTGTTCCAGCATCCTCAGGATGATATCCTGATCGAGGCCCGGGCAGGCACGGTCGAATATATCCCTGCGGGCAGCCTCCACATTTATCTTCATCTCGGTCACGCCCGCATCCCTGAAAGCATCGATCTGGCTCTCATCATTGACGTACGGCTCCGCGCCAATCGGCAGATCCGGGAACTCCCTATGGAGAACGGAAACGCAGTCGATCATGTCCTTCACTGTGTCCTCCACACTTCCGAAGACTCCGCTGGTGACCGCTATACCGCCTACGTCCGCATCATCCGGCAGCCCGCGGATCATGGAGGCCATCGTCTCACCGGACACCCTGCTGCCGTTCTCCAGGTTCGGAGATTTGCAATAGACGCATCGGAAGATGCATCTGTTGTCCATGTTGAAGAATGCCTGACCCGGGGCATGGAACACTACCGGCTCCATCGTGACATTGTCTATGAACGCATCTCCGCCTCTGGTCAGGGACAGGCCGTCATCATTCGCAACCAGTTCGAAATCGCCGCCGGAATTCACGATCCCCTTCTTCACCCTGGTACCGCCGAAAGCGAATACCACCCCCCGTTTCCCGGCTCCGGGGCCCGCCGTGGATCTTGAGATCCTGAAAGGTACTCTGAACCCTTCCGGTATGCGTATGTCCCCTCCCAGGATGAGCTCCGCCTTCTTCCTGACTAGGCTCTCTTCCATTTCACACCGTCCGCGGTATCCTCCAGGACGATATCCGCATCCGCCAGTCTGTCGCGTATCTCGTCGGCCAATCCGTACTGCTTGCTCTTCCTGAGCTCGCCGCGTATGGCGATGAGTATGTCCATGACCTTATCGAGAGCATCGTCAGAACGCACCTCGGATGAGAATATCCCGAGTATGCTGTTCGCCTCGTTCAGGAAGGAGAGCACTGTCTCAGCGCCCTCTGAGGACATGGTGCCGTCCGCCATCGCTTTATTGGTCTTCTTGGCGAGCACGAACAGCGCCTCTATCGCGCCGCGGCTGTTGAAATCATCATCAAAGGATTCCGTGAAGGACCTGCGGGCCTCCTCGGTCTCCTTCGCCATATCGGAACCTGAGGCACCGGCCTTGGCCCTGGACTGCAGTTCGCGATAGTTGTTCACCAGCCGTCTCAGGGACAGAGAGGATTCCTCAAGGGCCTCCTCACTGTATATCAGGGGGCTCATGTAGTGCGTGTTGAGGAAATAGAATCGTATGGTCTGCGGGTCGTATTTCGAGGCTACGTCCTTCACTCTGAAGAAGTTCCCCAGGGATTTCGACATCTTTTCCCCTTTCACCTGCAGCATGCCGTTGTGCATCCAATAGTTCGCCAGAGGCTCTCCCGTGCACGCCTCGGTCTGCAGGATCTCGTTCTCGTGGTGGGGGAATATGAGGTCGTTGCCGCCTCCGTGTATGTCTATCTTGTCACCGAGATGGCTTCTGATCATGGCTGAGCATTCGATGTGCCAGCCCGGTCTTCCTTTGCCCCACGGGGAGTCCCAGGCTATCTCACCGGGCTTCGCGCTCTTCCATATGGCGAAATCCATCTGATCCTCCTTCATGGGATCCTCGGCTATCCTGCCGGACGATTCCATATCATCAAGGCTCCTGTGGGTCAGGCGGCCGTAGTCCTTCACCTTCCTGACGGAGAAGTAGACGCTGCCGTCCTCCGCCTCATATGCGAAGCCGTTGTCCATGATCTCCTGAACCATGGCGATTATGACATCCATGCTCTCGCTGGCCTTTGGGTATATATCGGCTTTGCCGATCCCCAGGGCCTCTGCATCCCTGAAATACTCCTCTATGTACCGTGCGGAGAGCTCCAGGGGCGGGATCCCCGCCTCGTTGGCTCTGTTGATTATCTTATCATCGACATCTGTGAAATTGGTGATGTGCGTGACCTCATATCCCGAATATTTGAGGTATTTGACAACCGTGTCGAAGACGATCATGCTCCTGGCATGGCCCATGTGTATGTCGTCGTACACGGTCACGCCGCACACGTAGATCTTGACCTTCCCCTTCTCAATGGGGACGAAATCCTCTTTCTTTCCGGTCAGCGTATTGTGTATCTTCAGAGACATGGTCGCTTTCGGACATTCACTATCGGTTTATAAAGTGTGCTCGGAGACCCATGTTCAGAGTTATCTCTCAAGATCTTCCAGGCGTTTCCTGAGATTCCTGATCTCATTCTCAAGTTCTGAGAATTTCTCTTTCACAGGGTCCGGCAGGTCATCATGCCTCAGTGCCATCTCGACAGAGACGCCCCTGCGCTTGGTTATCTTGCCAGGTACGCCTACGACGGTGCAGTCGTCCGGCACATCCTTGACCACCACAGAACCGGCTCCTATCCGGACATTGTTCCCGATACGTATGTCCCCGAGGACAGTTGCGTTGGCGCCTATCACGACGTTGTTCCCTATCGTGGGGTGTCTTTTGCCCTTGCTGGTAGAGACTCCGCCCAGGGTGACGCCCTGGTATATCATGACGCAATCGCCTATCACGGCGGTCTCCCCTATCACGACCCCTGTCGCATGATCTATGAAGAATGATCTCCCTATGGCGGCACCGGGGTGTATGTCGGCTCCCGTGGTCACGTGGGCCTTGTAGTTTATGGCCCTCGCCTCCTTCTTCCTGCCCTGCACCCAAAGGTCATGGCTCTCCCTGTACATCGCCACCGCGTGCAGTCCGGTGTGATAGTTTATGGCGTCTTCCTCATCTATGATGGCCGGGTCCAATTCCATTACCACGGCCAGATCCTCGGGGCGTATTCTCATATCATTCATTCGAACATCCCTGTGCTTATATATCTGTCTCCGCGGTCCGGCAGGATGGCCAATATCTTCCTGCCCCTGACCTCCGATGCCATGTTCAAAGCGGCATGCACGGCGGCACCTGAGGATATGCCTGCGAATATCCCCTCTTCCTTCGCCAGCCTCACTGCGGTCCTGACGGCATCATCCGTGGAGACGGTCACAACCTCTTTGATGAATTCCTTGCGGTAGTTCCCGGGCACGAAATCGGCACCTATGCCCTGTATGCCGTGACGGCCGTGCGTACCCTTGGTTATCATGGGGCTCTCAGCCGGCTCCACGCCTACCACGAATGCCTTCGATCCGTAGAGCCTCAGTCCCTCACCTATCCCGGATGCGGTGCCTCCGGTGCCGATCCCCGCCACCACAGCATAGACATCCGGGACCTGTTCCAGTATCTCCTTCGCCGTACCGGTCACATGCGCTTTGCTGTTCGCCGGATTGGAGAATTGCCTGAGGATGATGCCGTTCCTCTCTGCGGCCAGCTCATCCGCCTTCTCTATCGACCCGGTCATGCCCTCGGAACCCGGGGTCAGAACGACCTCTGCTCCGTAAGCCGTCATCAGGCTGATCCGCTCGGCGCTCATGGTGTCCGGCATGACGATGACCGCCCGATATCCCTCGGCCGCGGCCAGCATGGATATGCTTATGCCGGTGTTCCCTGAAGTGGGCTCGATGATGGTACCTCCGGGACGGATGAGGCCTTTTGCCTCTGCGTCCCGGAGCATCGATAAAGCGGCCCTGTCCTTCCCGGAACCGCTGGGGTTGGCACCCTCGATCTTAACGAGGACCTTGGATGCCAGTCCGGCCGAGAGATTCCTCAGCTCGATGACCGGCGTGTTCCCTATGAGACCCGCTATGCCGTTCCCGATCATATCAGCTCCTCTGAGAGGAGGATCAGGACATCAGGCCGACAGCCCTGAGCTCCGCGGCTATCTTGTCAACGGCACGCACTACGTCCGGAGGGATCTTCGCCCCTGTGCATACCATCTTGCCGGATCCGAACAGAAGGACCACGACCTTGGGGTCATCCAGTCTGTAGACCAGGCCGGGGAACTGCTCAGGTTCGTACTCCACCTTCTCCAATCCGAGGGTGATGGCCACCGTGTTGAGGTTGATCTCCTGTCCGAGATCGGCGGATGCAACGATGTTCTGCACCTCTATCTTCGGGTCGACCGTGATGAAGATGTTCGCTTTCTTGAGGTCCTCTTTCACCTGCGCTATGGCCGCCTTAACATCCAGGTAGCTCTTCGCTCCGGTGCAGACGACCTTGCCGCTCCTGAACAGCAGGGTGGCGGTCTTGGGTTTCTTCAGTCTGTAGACCAGACCGGGGAACTGCTGGGGGTTGTATTCCGCTCCGTCGAGGGCATCCTCGATAGCGTTAAGGTCAAGTTCCTGCTCCAGGGAAGTGGAGGCCACAACATTCTCAATATTCATCTTTGACATCTGATCACCTTTAAGAGTGTATTTAAAGGGTATTTATATACATTTGCTAAGGATGGCCTGCGGGCGTGACTTTTGAAAAGCGGTATCATACGAACCGGGCGGAGCCGGGGAAACGTATTTTAATGACAGTTTGATGAAGGGCCGATAAACATGTCCGAAGGATGCCCGATAGAGATACACGGTCTGAGAAAGGTCTACGGCAGCTTCATCGCCGTGGATGACCTGAATCTCAATATCGAGAAGAACAGCTTCACGGGATTCCTCGGACCTAACGGTGCGGGGAAGAGCACAACGCTCAAGATCCTCACCAATCTGACGAAGGCCACGGAAGGCAACGTCTACATCAACGGCATAGATGTCAATGCGGACCCGAAAGCGGCCCTCAGAGGCACTGGCACAGTCGTCGAAACTCCCGAATTCTATACTTACCTGACGCCTGCGGAGACCTTCCGCTACATAGGCCAGATAATCGGGATGAGCTCCGAATCCATAAAGACCCAGACGGATGAGATCCTTGAAGAGGTCAAGATGACCGAATGGAAGGATAACAGGATAGGCACATTCTCCAAGGGAATGAGGCAGAGGATCGCCATAGGGCAGGCGCTTCTGGATGATCCCGGCGTCATAATCCTGGACGAACCGACATCCGGCCTGGATCCCAGGGGGACCGCCGAGATGAGGCAGATCCTGAAGAACATCAGGGACAGCGACAGGGACCT
>LSQX01010630.1_pt1 | contig 21526 bp, 15 predicted proteins | sample 654561 | NCBI WGS metagenome assembly LSQX01 (sample SAMN04489861, study PRJNA283612) | anaerobic digester metagenome | isolation source: 4 biogas reactors fed with cattle manure at either 37C or 55C with and... | place: Denmark: Kongens Lyngby | collected 2014 | reverse complement strand
GACATGAGGACTTGAATATACGCAAGATTCCTGCTTTCGCAGGAATGACGCGGGTGCTGGCGAGTCTTTGGATAATATTAGAATAAAAAAACTTATGTGGCTTTTTGAGTAAACTTCTTCGTACAAATAATGGAAGTTAACGGATAGTAATACAGCGCAGCATAGCCGCAAGCAAAGTGTCATTTCTTTGGTTTCACCACAATGGGCACGGCATGCCGTGCCCCTACCTGAACCACGTTCCACTGTATCTCCTATCACCTATCACCTAAGCCCTATCCTCTACTCCCATTCAATCGTTGCGGGAGGTTTGGGGCTGATATCGAGGAGGACGCGGCTGATATGCGGTATTTCTTCGCAGATGCGCAGTGTGATTTTCTGGAGGATGTCGTCGGGGATGGGAACGGGTTGTGCTGTCATGGCATCAACGGAATGGACAGCGCGGAGTGTACAGACTTCTTCCCAGACACGTTTGCCGTTTTTGATGCCCACGCTTTTTACAGGAAGAAGGCAGACGAGGGCCTGCCAGATCTGATCATAGAGTCCGGCGGCGCGTATTTCCTCAATGAAGATGGCATCAGCTTCGCGCAGGGTATCCAGGCGTTCTCTGGTGATGGCGCCTATACAGCGCACACCGAGTCCGGGGCCGGGAAAAGGATGTCTTCCCACAAGAATCTCGGGGAGCTTGAGTTCTCTTCCGAGAGCGCGCACTTCGTCTTTGAAGAGGTCGCGGACAGGTTCGAGGAGTTGTATCTGCATGCGCTCAGGGAGGCCGCCCACATTGTGATGACTTTTCACGGAGACGGCATCGCCGCTTCCTGTGACCAGGCTTTCAATGATATCAGGGTAAAGGGTTCCCTGAGCCAGGAAATCCATGTGTCCGAGTTTTTTGGCTTCTTCCTCGAAGATGTCGATGAAGAGCGCTCCGATGATCTTGCGTTTTTCTTCAGGTTCGCTGATGCCTTGAAGCGCGTGGAGAAAGCGGTCTTCGGCGTTGACGGCAATGAGTTTTATTTTGAAGGCCTTGTCGAAAAGTTCTTTGACGAGATCGGCTTCCCCCTTGCGCAGGAGTCCCGTATCAACAAGCACACAGGTGAGCTGGTCGCCTATGGCCTGGTGGATGAGAGCTGCGACAACGGTTGAATCGACGCCGCCGCTGAGTCCGCAGAGCACTTTTCGGGAGCCGACCAGCCTGCGTATCTCTTCGAGTGCTACGGGCAGAAAACGGTCCATGGTCCAGGGCGGTGCCTGACAATAGATCTTTGCGAAATTTTCCAGCAAGGTCCCGGCGGTTTCATCGTCAAGAGACTCAAAGTTCTGAATCAGGACATGAAAGGCTTCGTCCTGGCGAACAAGTATGAGCGGGTACTCCGCTTCCGTATCCGTGTCTTTGTCGCAGTGATCTTGTGTCGGGCCGAAAAGTTTTTCATTGACTTTCTGCGAGGGTCCATAGTCTGGGGTGGCCTCTTTGGCTGTATCGGCCTGAAGCTGTATGAAATGGCGCACCGCTCCGCCCAGAGCGAGGACGGGCCGCCCGAGAGTGATTATCCCGGGTTGAAGCGGGGGCTGCTCGCTGCGGTACTGATCGGCATCACAGAGGATGAGTCCTGCTGGATCAAGGTTTCTGAGGGCGTCAGTACTGACAGAGGCGGGCACAATGAGGCTGTAAACTTGTTTTTCCCTCAGGAGCCGTACAAGCTGGCGGCTTCGTGGCGTTCCAAAATCCAGGATAACAAGAGGCTTGAGACTCTTTTTCATGGTCCCTGTCCTTCTCCTTTTCTTCAGGAAGGAATCTGATAATTGGGTGCGTCTTCTGTAATGGTGACGTCGTGGGGATGGCTTTCGCGGAGCCCTGCGGCGGTCATGCGAACAAAACGCGCCTCACGCTGCATGGAGGGGATGTCCCCACAACCGCAATATCCCATGGCTGCACGCAGTCCGCCCATGAGCTGGAATACATAATTTGCCAGATTGCCTCTGTAGGGGACCCTGGCTTCGATACCTTCGGGAACGAGTTTTGCCGCATCCGTTTCAAATTGCATATAACGGGCTTTGCTTCCCCGCTGCATGGCTTTGAGGGATCCCATTCCCCGGACGAGTTTGTAGGTTCGGCCTTCGTAGAGGACTTTTTCACCCGGGCTTTCTTCAGTGCCTGCAAAAAGGCTTCCGATCATGATGCTGTCCGCGCCGGCCGCGATGGCTTTGGCAATGTCGCCGGAATATTTGATTCCACCATCAGCGATGACGGGGATATCGGCTTCACGGCATACAGAAGAGACATTCATGATGGCTGTGAGCTGGGGAACACCTACACCGGCAATGACGCGGGTTGTGCAGATGGCGCCGGGCCCGATACCCACTTTCACGGCGTGCACCCCGGCATCGATGAGATCTCCGGCGGCTTTTTCCGTCACGATATTTCCGGCCACGAGCTGGACAGAAAGAAAAGACTGTCTTATCTGTCGGACCATTTCGATGACGAGTTCGGAATGTCCATGGGCTGAATCCAGCACGAGCACATCCACTCCGGCATCAATCAGGCCTTTGGCGCGATCAAGTTCATCTTCGCCCACACCGATGGCCGCGCCCACGCGGAGTCGTCCCATGGCATCGGCGTTGCGGTTGGGGAAATCGCGGGCTTTCATGATGTCTTTGATTGTGAGCAGTCCGACGAGTTTCCCGTGGTCATCGATGAGAGGGAGTTTTTCGATGCGGTGTTTGTGGAGCAGTTTTTTGGCCTCTTCCATGTCCGTATTGGGTTTCATGGTAACGAGCCGTTCCCGAGGTGTCATGATGCTTGCAATGGGGATGTCCATATCCTCTTCAAAGCGCAGATCACGGTTTGTGAGTATCCCGACAAGAAATCCTGATTCGTCTGTGATGGGTACGCCGGAGACGTGATATCGCGACATGAGCGCTTCGGCATCGCCGAGTTTCTGGTTGGCGCGCAGCGTAAAAGGATCAGTGATGATTCCGGCCTGAGAACGTTTGACGCGATCCACCTCTTCGGCCTGTTCTTCGTTGGAGAGGTTCTTGTGTATGATTCCCATCCCCCCTTCCTGGGCGATGGAAATGGCCAGCTTGGATTCCGTGACAGTATCCATTGCAGCACTGAGCAGGGGTATGTTGAGCGGCAGACTTCTGGTGAGTCGTGATTGAATCTGCACATCCCGGGGCGTATATGCGGAGCGTGCCGGAACCAGAAGTACATCGTCAAAGGAAAGACCGTCTTGAATTTTGTTTTCGAAAGTCATAGCGCCTCGATGGAAGTTTTGAGTTGCTGTTGCTGTTGTGTCTGAACCAGAAAGTATAAACCACTCAGGAAGTCGGGACAAAACAGGCGCCGTCCGGGTAGAAACGGCGCCTGCACATTATGTTCAGGGGAAAAGATATTCCACGACTTTATCAGCTTCCTTGAAATCGGGCACGAGAATATCGGCACCGGCTTTCATGAGTCGCACACGCTTGGCCTCATCCCAGCCTTCTCCCTTGACTTCGTCTGAAGCGATGCCCAGAGCGATGCCGCCTGCATCACGCACATTCTGAAGTTCCACGGGACCATCACCGATGGCGAGTACCTGGGGCCCTTCGAGTTTATGCTGGGAAATGATTTCGCGGATGATTTTTTCTTTGGAGTATTCTTCAACACTGGGCAGGGCACCCCAGATCTCATTGAAATGGGAGGCCACACCGAGACAGGCGGCTTCATTGCGCACATCTTCTCTGTCCGTCCCGCTGAAGACATACATGGTCACATCGAGTCTGGAAAGGAGCTCAAGAAAGTGGAGTGACCCTTTGACAGTGAAGGATTCACGTGTGCGCTCGCCCTTTTCGATGGCTGCCAGACGTTCGCGGACGGGAACCATGAGCCTGTCGTTATAGACTTCTTTGTATTCTTCGGGTGTTCTGATTTCACTTTCGGGAACGAAACCATGGCTGCGTACCATTTCCTGAAGCCGCTGCATCTGGAAAATGGTCTGGATACCCGTGGTCTCGTCAATCATGACATTGACTTCTTCTCTTATGGCATCGGTGGGTTGGGTATCGCCGCAGATCATTTCCACACATACGGGCGCCATGATGGCCTGCCATCCTTCGCGCAGCAGACTGATGGTTCCATCGAAATCGAAAAGAATATGTTTGATTTTTCCACGCTCCACCTGGCGGATGATTTCGATCTGTGTTCCCTGCAAATACTCTCTGGTCATGTCGCTTTCCTTGCATTTCAATTTCAGTTGAAGTTTCTGTTAAGAAAAAACCGCAGCGCCCGCCTGATATAAGGGCGCCCGGGCTTTGATTGTTTCGGGAAAGACGAGTCTGCTGATCGGACGACCGCTCCTAAAAAGGAGGAGGAATATCGTCTTCTTCTTCGTCATCGTCTTCGTCGTCCTCATCATCGCCCCCAAGCTCCTGGCGATAATACTCTTCGATCTCGTCCACCGTTTCTTGATCCAGCCCCAGTTCTCTGTAAAAGAGTTCCGCCTTGAGTCCGGCCTCCTTCATCACCTCTTCGGCCACATAGATGGGACATTGAGTACGTACACTGAGGGCGATGGCGTCACTGGGACGGGCGTCTATACGGAGTTCCTGAATGACTTCCTCCTGATCATTGAACTGTTCCAGTCTCAGATAGGCATAAAAAGTAGCGTCTTCAATTTTATAAACAGTCACTGACCGGAGCACTGTATTGAGTCCGCTCAAAATATTGACAATGAGATCATGAGCCAGGGGCCGTGGCAGTTTATGCTTTTCCAATGCCAGCTGTATGGAAGTAGCCTCTGCGATTCCGATGGAAATCAGCAGCACATCATCGGAACTGGTCAGGACAATACTGGGTGATCCCGGTTCCGATACTTGAATAAGTCCTCTTATTTTTACTGGCACCATGACAGTCGCTTTCTGATCCCTTTGATGAGTTTCCGCTCTATTTTACCTTATACAGAGGGATGAGTTCTAAATAATATCGTTTTGCGGTGCATAGAGACAGAAAAAGCCGCGGCAAAACCGGTCTGGTAGTGGCGCGGCTGCATGAACACGGTTTGTAGCGTTTCAGGAAACTTTGGCGGCTGTCTTTCTGCTTCTGAAAGCGAGCAGTGCGAGCAAGGCCAAGGCGGGGAAGAGATCGGCCAGAAGTCCGGATCCTGACCCGCCTTCAACAGAGCCGCAGCCGAAGACAGCGTTCTGTTTTTCATCCGGGATCACCTCTCCGCTGCCAACGTAGCGGAAGGCATTGCTTTTTGAAGTTGCACCGGCGAGGGTTTCGACTACAATGGCGACCCGGCCTTCAGCATGAGGCGGGCTCGTCACTTCTATATGCCCGCTGTTTATGAATACGATTTCCGTAGCGGCAATACCGCCGAAAGTTATTTTCTGGGGATAGTTCAAATACTGGCCGCGAATGGCAACACGTGTTCCACCACTGGTGGAGCCCTGAGCGGGCTCAACGCTTGTAATCACGGGGATGCTCACGATGGATACGGTTGCGGAAGAGACGGCCGGCCCCGAAATGCCGGAGGCACTTTTAGGATATACCAGAAAATACCATTCATCGCCGGGTTGGGTCACATTGGAGGGTATGGACAGCCTGTTTGTGTAGGCGGTACTGATCAGGCCCTTGTTAAACCAGAGAATAAGTGTTTCTCCTTCACTGAAAGCTTCCAGGTTATTCTCCGCAAGAGGATGCACATAGGTGTATGAGCCGAATAAAGGTTCTCCGGCCAGAGCTGCATGATCCTCACGTGGGTCAGCACCACTGGTGTAACTTTCAATTTCCAGATCAACAGCTCTTGGAAGGAGGATCTGCGGATCGGCTGCACGTACATCCAGAATGAGATCCTGAAAGACCCGCTCTTCACCGTGAATGGCGACGATGCGCAAGAGATACAATCCGCTGTCCGCCCATCCCGGAGTCCATTGGAAAAATCCGCTTCCATTGCCCATATCCGTGAAAGGCGCTTCGCCGGGGCCGGTCCACAGCGCATGGAGTTCGGGCGTTCCTGAGAGGAACAGAGGCATTTCGACATTGGCCTCTATGGTGATGGTTTCCAGAGGATCAACCATCGGCCAGGCTATGGGCTCGAGACTGATACGCTGAGGGTTGTTTGGCAGAGACAGGAAAGGCATCCAGTCATAGGCGCCGCTCAGTCCCATGCTCGGATAAAGTGCGCCCGGTTCCTGAGGAATACCACGACCGTCGGAAATACCCACAACCCCGCTGTTCATGGCGCCTTCGAGCCAGGTCATGCGTATGTGTCCGCTGAAGAACAATTCCACTTGTGCCGTTACTTTGTCGGGATTGATGGCACTGCCGCGTGGTTTGACAGGCACCTCTTCGAAGGTGAAGACGATCTTCTCTTCAAAGAGACGTGCCCAGATCTTTCCTCCATACTCAGGCTGAAGTGCTGTATTGAAGAAGGCGATACGGGGTTCGGAAAAATGCTCCTCATCCATCATGGCTTCATTGAAGGAATCGCTTTCCGCACTGCCACCGAGAGCAATATAACCATTTGCACTGAGTCTGATGGTTGCATAACGCTTTCCGAAGAAAGGGAAGAGAAAAGAGGTCTCTTCGTTTGTGAGGAAAAGGGGCAGGAGAACATCGTTGGTCAGGGGCAGGTCCAAGGCAAATCCGTCTGCGTCGCTTTTGGCTACAGGCAAGGCTGTCACATCCGCCAGGCGCGTCACTTCATAATCGGCATAAGTCATATCCGACAGATCGTCCGACAGACTGGGCGGGTCGGCCTGAACAGGGCGGAATTCCACCTGAGAATAGTTCAGATCAAAGGGATTTGCCGCATCGAACAGTTCCGTATATACGGGCATGGGCTCATCACAGGCCACGGCTGTGCTGATGGCAAAGGCTTCGGGCGCGAGAACATTGTCTCCGGCGACTACCGTGTAAAAATAACGCTCACCGGAAAACACATTCTCGTCCAGCCACGTGGATTCTTCAGCCGTACCGTAATGGACAATCATGCCATCACTGACGTCGTTTTGGAGGGGATAATCGTAAACAGAACGATAAATCGTGACCGGCTCCCCAACAGAGAGCCAGGTGAGGCTGATATAGCACTTATCATCTTTATCCCGGGCGGGAGTGGCACGCAGATTGAGGTCTGTTCCTGAACAGGAGCCTGATACCGTATCAGAGATGAAGTAGATGGTCCCGTGTACGCCGATGGCCAGTGTGTAGTAATAATCAACGCCCAGCACAACATTCTCATCGATCCAGAAGTTTTGTGATGTTGTCCCGCTGTAGACAAGCTCTCCGCCACTTCCGTCATCTCCGGGATAGCTGAGTTCTGAGCGGTAAATGGCCACGGGCTGGGGCGGCAGACCATTGGCAATCAAGAGTGCTTCCACATCGAGCCAGAACAGCAGGAGCGCACAGGTATCTTCCTCAGAGAATGCTATGACCTGAAGGTTCAGATCAAAGAGTTGCTTTTCCATGAGGGCGGCACTGTCGGATGCCCGGGCCTGAACAGCCATGAAAGCAATGATCAGGCTGACAGCCACAGATACAGCCAAATTTGCCTTGTTTGCGCGAAACGCCTTGGTCTCAGGCATCATGATTCTCTCCCGTTGGACGTCACAAGCCACTGGCCCGTTTTTATGCGAAGCCTGCGATGCGGCCCGGTGGCATGTCCGCCAGCCTCATGGGTTATGGCCCAGGCATACCGTCCGACGCCCGCAGGCACCTGGAACATTACATGGAGCTGTAGACACGCTGCCAGGGCGTATCTTTCTGAGCCTGCAGTTCACGTTCAGCCAATCGCTGCAGGTGTCCTTCAAAGTCGGGGATACGTGCGCTGACAATGTGCGCTTCAATGGCGAAACGCGTGTCATCGGACAGATCCTGCCTGAATCCCCACTTGGGTGTTTCAGCCGTGCCTGTATTTTCGAAGCTGCCTATACCTTTGCCGTCCAGAGAACGGTAGTATACGGCCCAGTTACCGCGCATGAGACATTCGGCCCAGCACATGGAGGTGTGTCCGAAGCGGTCGGTTACGGGAACACAGGCGAAGAAATAATCGTTTGCACGGGCCAATTCCAATTCTTTGAGATAGAGGCTCGTGTATTCATTCTGCAGTTCGGGGGTGACCCATCCGGCTTGAGCGGCATTTTCACGCAGCGCTTCCACTTTCGCCAGGCGGGTGGCATAATCGTATTTTTCCGGTGTGAGGGGAATGCTTTCTTTCACCTGAATCACAAGCCGGTCAATATTATGTTCGAGCGCTTCTTTGGTGGCGATGCGTCGGGCATTGGCTTCATCGAGCTCGCCCACATAGCCGGTGAGGCGATCCACTTCGGCGATGAGTCCACGCTGACGCGCCTGCACGATAGCGGTTTCGCTGCGCAGTTCTTCGAGGAATTCGCGGGCCGCAATGACTTCATCATTACGTTCGCGCAATTCTCTTTCCACAGAGGTCAGTTCGCTCTGCTGTGCGGAAAGGGTCGCTTTGGTGGAATCGAGCTGCCCTTTGACAGCGTCGAGTTCCTGGGTACGCACGAGAATTTCATTTTGCAGTTCGGCCACACGCTCAGGGCTGATATCGGCCGGCTGCTCGGGTGTCGCCTGCAACTGCTGCAGTGTATTGATCTGACGGTTCAGATTCGCGATGGTGGAATCTTTCGTCTGCATTTCAACCATGAGGGGGTTTCCGGGCACAAAGGACAGGTATCCGGAAAGGGGTTGCGATGCGATCATTCCGACTCCAAGCGAGATGAGTCCGATGAAGATGACCATGAGCGCCCCGGCACCCTGTCGTTTTCCGGGCTGTGCACCGGAGGCTGACGGTCCGCCAGCGGCTTCGGCGGCCATGGCTTCAAATTCTTCAAAGCCTGTTCCACCGGCCATTTGAGGCATGGGAGTTCCACCGGGGACGGCACCGAAACCACCGATCTCTTCGCCTGTATCGCCGAAGTCTTCAAAAGTGGGTGTGGGCATGGCCTGGGTGGCCGTATCGCCCAGTCCCGGTGTGAACAGATCACCACCGGAACCGCCGAAAGCGCTGTCGTCCCAAATGGGCGTGTCCAGTGCGGCTCCCGGTCCGGGTCCGATATCGGGCGTTTCAGGAGAGAAATCGCTGTCGGCGGCCAGATCCTGGAATCCGCCGATGAGAGGCCCTGAATCCTGCTGTCCGCCCGGTGCCGAATCGGCCTGCAGACTGAAGGCGCCTGCATCGAAATCGCTTGTCAGATCGCCCCCTCCGAAGGGGATGTCTGCAGCGGGCTCGCTTGGCGGCGCATCCAGCGTGGTATCGCGCGATTCAAAATCACCCAATGGCGGCAGGTCGGAATCTGAGTCAAAAGTGCCCTGCGAATCGAAGTCGCTCAGGGGCGGCAAATTTCCCAGTCCTCCCGTATCTTCAGCACTGCCAGTGTTGTCTTCATTTTCGATTTCGGGGTTTTCGTTGTCAAACTGTTTATCGTCGGCCATTGAACCCACCTCCGTATTGGTGACGGTTAGGAGAAAACACTACTCTCATACTGCGCATTCTATCATGAACGCAGCTGCTTGTCAAGTAAACTCTTTACAAAATTGCACAGACATTCTCAGATTGCCAAAAGGTGGCTTTCACCCGGGAGTCGGCCCGGGCTTCCATCAGGTCGGGACCCGGCTGAAAAGCAACAGTCCCACGGCTAAAAAGAGCACGTTGGCTGTCCAGGCGGCCACGGGTGGCGGCAAGGTGCCCATATAGCCCAGACCGGCGCCCAGCGTGAAAAGCACCAGATAGGCAATAGCCACCATGGTGCTGATTCCGAAGCTGATCATGATGCCGCCTTTGCGCAGTCGGATCGCAAAGGGAATAGCCAGCCATATAATGACAAAACAAAGGGCCGGCTGCGCAAATTTCACATGGTAATTGACCAGATGATCGCGGACAGGCACACCCAGGCTCCGGGCATCTTCAATATCTTTTGCCAGATCTGTGGCGGTTTTTTCCTGTGCGGAAACGGAGAGGGCGAAAAGTTTTTCCGGCGCTTCCTGAAAAGGCGCCTCTTCCTGGGTGATCCGTGTGGAGATGATTTCCCATTCTTTGTCCTGATCGAAGACGGCACGGCGTCCTTCTTCAATAAACCACCTGCTTTGAGATTCGTCCCAGAAAATCCGTTTCGCCCGGATCTCTTCCAGTCGTTTGTCGCGGAAAGCGTGGAGGTATACATCCTGGCCGCTGTTGGCTCTGGTGTTGAATTTGAGAATATGGCAAGTCCAGCCGTCACCCAGATTGGTCCAGCTCACGCCATGTCTGGTGCGGTCGGTGACCTTGGAAAAGAACTTGCCCTGAATGTGGCGGTGCAGCTTCGAGGCACTGACACCGTAACTTTCCTGAACAGCAAAGACCAGGAAAGACACGAGCAGGGCGACGAGCACAGGTGCCCGGACAATACGCCGCAGACTCACGCCACCGGCCAGCAGCGCCAGTATCTCATTGTCCTGGGCTGCGCGGCCCAATACAATCAACGCGGCAACGAGCAGGGAAATGGCGGCCGCATGAAATTCAAAAAGGATCGTAGGGGCAAAGGTGAGATAAAACTGAAGCACCACCGTCCAGGGCACCTGATAACGGACAATGACATTTTGACGGGTAACCACCAGATCGATGAGGCTGACGAGAAGCACCAGCGACAGGACCACTTTGATGAAAGTGGATAAAAGACGTCCGGCAAGATAACGGTCCAGTACAGTCATACTCTGTCCACCCTCCACAGCAAAGTCAGACCCAGAAGACACAGAAGCAGATTGGGGGTCTGTCCCAGCGCAACAGTGAGAGCCAGTGGCAGCAGCGCTTCCAGCTCCACGAGTTTGCGCAAGATGAAATAAGCTCCGATAATACCCAGACCTATGGAAAAGGCATAGGACTGTCCGGCTTTCCTGGAACGTGCTCCTATGGGCGCTCCCACAAAACTGACGGCCAGACACATGAGCGGAAAGGCGAGACGGTTTTTCACTTCCCGCCGCAGGTTGCGCAGCTCCACGCCCACAGGCAGCGCACCCGTTTCGTCAAAGCGTTGTGAAAGCCGCTTTTCTTCCGACAGGAGATCGGCGAGAGTCATCCCTTCTCCGGAGAGGGCGCGTTTGAGCATTTTCGGCATGGGCGCGGCCTTTACCAGCGATTTGAACATGAAATGCTGACGGGGATCGCCCGGGATGAAATAGCCGTCCTGCAATTCGAGATGGAGCACCCCTTTTTTCATGACGAGCCGGGCACGGTCCGCATAAAAGGCATTGGCGCCCTCTTCCGAAGGCTGGAGAATGACAATGCCGTGCAATTCCCCTTCCTCCGTTCTCTCGGCAATATAAACACGCCAGTCCCCCACTTCGTGCATCACACCGGCCGGGAGCGATTCCAGAGTCATGCGCATGGGCAGTTCCTGGCTGATGAGCCGGACAAGACGCTCATAGGCCCAGGGTTGCATGCGGTCGGCAATGAAGAAAGCGGCCACACTCAGAAGCAGCCCAAGAATGACCACGGGCATGACGATTCTTTTCAAAGAGACTCCGGCGGCTTTCAATGCGGTGAGCTCGTTGCTCTGGGCGAGACGACTGAAGACATACATGACGCCCATGAGGAAGGTGATGGGAAAGATATAGCCCCAGAGGGTGGGCAATACATACAGACCCAGCCGCAGAATATCCAGCACGGCCATCTGGCTCACGGGCACGCTGTCGGTGATGGCGCGCATTTCCGTACGCACCGAGCCGCCCACCACCACAAAGCTGATGATGAGTGCAGCGAGCAGAGCCGGTGGCCATATTTTTCCGAGAATATATCTGTCAAAGAGTTTCACGGATGAATCCTGAACAGCACCAGAGCTGAAGTTGATGTCATGACTGCGCTGTAACCACAAAGGACAGCCTGTAAGATTATACGCCCAGGGTATGGATTACTTGTAACATATCAGGGTCAAAAAGATTGCGGCTTGTCCAGGTCTCTTCAAAAGGACGCTGAACCATGACGTTATTCTCCGAGGCGATCATGACGCCGGACGCACCATCCAGGAGGCTTTTCACAGCGACAACACCCATACGGGATGCCAGAATCCTGTCGAAAGCCGTGGGGGTGCCGCCCCGTTGCAGATGACCGATGACGGCCACACGGCTGTCTTTGAACTCGGAGAGCTCCGCCACTTTGGCCGCTACGTCGTAGGCGCTGCCGCCGTCGCCGCCCTCGGCAACAACGATGATCATGGAGGTCTTGCCCCGGGCCGCACCGGTTCGCAGGGTTTCCACCAGCGCATGAGCATCAAAAGCTTTTTCGGGAACGAGCACCTCTTCGGCACCTCCGGCAAGACCGCTGCACATGCCGATGTATCCGTTATGCCGACCCATGACCTCCACAAAGAAGGTACGGTCGTGGGCCGCCGCCGTGTCGCGCAGTCTGTCGATGGCTTCCATGGCCACGTTCAAGGCCGTGTCGAAGCCGATGGTATATTGCGTGCCGCCGATGTCGTTGTCAATGGTTCCGGGAATCCCCACACAGGGTATGCCGGAATGTTTCCACAAATCATGAGCGCCCCGATAGGAGCCATCGCCGCCGATGACCACCAAACCTTCAATGCCATGGGTTGCGAGCATGCGCGTCGCCTGTTCACGGCCCGACTCTTCACGGAAGGCATCGCATCGGGCTGTGCGCAGAATCGTGCCGCCATGATGGATGATACCGCTGACAGAGCGCGCATCCATGGGGATGATTGCGCCATCTATCAGGCCCTGGTATCCCCGTTCAATACCGTATATTTCCACCTGGTGGGCAATGGCTGTCCGGACAACAGCGCGAATGGCCGCATTCATACCCGGCGCATCCCCTCCACTCGTGAGCACAGCGATCCGTTTCATCTTTTCTCACTTTCCTGCTTCCCCGCCTGTGGGGGAACATTTTGTATGTCCTTCAGGCGGATCAGGCGCCCACCTCTGCAACAATTTCCATGAGCCGACGGCCATAATCGGTATAGGACTGATACAACTGCTCTTCGCTGCCCGCTTTCTGGCCCGTATGAATCACGGCGGCCAGATGAGGCTCAATGGACAAGCCGCCGTCATAGCCCTTTTTCAGCAGATCAGCCACGACCTCTTTCACATAGCCGTCGCCGTCGCCGCACATGCAATAGTGATCCACACCGTCTATTTTCTTCGCGTCTTTAATATGTATATAGACAATGTCCTCTTTGACGGCTTCATAATACTCCCAGGCGTCCTGACCATAGGTGACGGGGTTGCCTGTATCAAAGACGACTTTCAGGGCCGGGCTGTCCACTTCGCCCAGAAGAATATTGCTGTTTTCTGCGGAGAGACCGCCCCAGCCGCTGCAATTTTCGTGAACGAGAATAATGCCGTTGTCTTCGGCGATACGCGCCAGTTCTTTCATGCGGCGAATAGCCTCACGACGCCAGCTCCCTTCGTCAATGGGTTGATCGGGATCGTTGGGATAGCTCATGACACGGATAAAAGGCGTTTTGAAACGATGCATCCGGGGAATGGCCTGTTTCAAGTCGTTGATGTCGATCTCTTCCGGGCAGGTGATGGGCCGGGCCCAGTTGGCGATGGCGCTGCCGAAGCACGACACCTCCATGCCCGCCTCGCTTACCGCCGCATAGACGGCGTCAAACTCCGCATCGGGCAGCTGGGTGAGATTCACATTGTCCACAAGACGCAACTCAAGATGCTTCCAACCCAGTTCGCGATGGGCTTTGATCTGAACAGCAATGGGCTGACCGGCTTCGTCAGAAATTCCAGAATAAAACATAAACCAAGCTCCTTATGTGAAAATACGGCATGAATCAGAAGGCTACAGCTCTGATAGTACGCAATGACCGGCAAGCGGTGCAACTTGACAGCGGATTTTGAGGGACGAGGGGCGGGCTGGTAGGGGCACGGCATGCCGTGCCCATTTGGTTCACTTGGTCCATTGACCCTGCATGATGCCCAGATTCCAACCCCGGCCCCCCGCACATCCGACCGATCCGACCGATCCGACCGATTTCCTCCGGATACTGCTGAGGACTCGACCCCGACCACAGCCCCTCGCACATCCGACCGATCCGACCGATTCCCCAGAACACTGCTGAGGACTCGACCCCGACCACAGCCTCTCGCACCTCGCCCCCTCGCAGCTCGCACCTCTTCCCTATCTTCAAATTCTTGAAACTATAACCACCCCTTCATGCGTCTATAAGAATACAGGAAGATTTTCTTTTGTATTACATTGAGGAAATAAACATGAAACTCTCCCCCTTCTTTTTGTCCCTGTCCATTTTGCTGGTTCTGGCGCTCTTTGCCCACAGCCCCTGTGTATTCGCGGATTATCCCCATGCCCGCGCCACGGAAGGACTGACAGCGCTGGACCGTTATGTTGCCAAGGAGGATGATAATTTCGCCTGGGATCTCGCTCAGACCGATGAGACCGAAGAAGGTATTCAGTGCTATACCCTGAGCATGACCTCTCAGAAATGGCGTGACAGCAGCGAAGTGAACCGCACTGTCTGGGATCACTGGGTAACCGTGTGTATCCCTGAAACAGTGACCCATAAAACAGCGCTCATGTTCATAGACGGCGGCAGCAACCGTCCTCGCCAGGAACCACGAGAGGCGAGCCGGGTGATCAAAGACCTGGCACGGCAATCCAATTGCATTACCGCCACAGTCTATATGATCCCCAACCAGCCGCTCACCTTTTCCGATCAGATGGGAATGGGCCGGGGCGAAGATGCTCTCATCGCCTATACGTGGAACAAATTTTACCGGACAGGCGACGAAGAATGGCCTTTGCGGCTGCCCATGACCAAAGCGGTCGTTCGTGCCATGGACGCTGTACAACTCTTTGCGGCATCGGAAAAAGGGGGCGGGCATAAAGTGGCGGACTTCATTGTTGCCGGAGGTTCCAAACGGGGATGGACCACCTGGACCACCACCATTGTGGATGCCCGTGTCCGTGCGCTGGTACCTTTTGTCATTGACCTGCTCAACGTGACCCATTCTTTCCGCCATCATTTCGAGTCCCTCGGCCGCTGGTCAGCCGCTGTGGGTGATTATCAGGCTCTCGACATATTGAAATGGCTCGGCACTCCCGAGAACGATGCGCTCATGGATATCGTGGATCCCTTCAGTTATGTGGATCGGCTCACCATGCCCAAACTGATTGTCAATGCGGGCAACGACCAGTTTTTCCTGCCCGATTCCTCGCAGTTCTATTGGGACACGCTGGAAGGGCCCAAATGGATCCGTTACATGCCCAATGTGGGCCATGGCCTGAACCGTCGTGAAGCCTACAACAGCCTGGCTTCCTTTTTCATCGCCAATATACAGGAGCAGCCCATTCCGGTATACAGTTTTTCCTTTGAAGGGGAAAACGGGATCCGGATACAGTTGCTTCCGGCGGCCAATGGTGAGGTCTTGCAGCCTGTGAATGTGGCCCTCTGGGAAGCCTATAATCCCAAGTCCCGTGATTTCCGGGGACAGGTCATCGCCTATGAGCCCCGTACTCTGGAAGCAGCGGAAGAGGGAGTCTATGAAGCCTTCATCGACGTGCCCGAATCAGGTTGGAAAGCCTGCTTTGTGGAACTCACCTTTGAGGGTCCCCAGGAAGACATCCCTTATAAATTCACCTCTGGCGTCCGTATTCTGCCGGAAACAGGCGTGAAAGAATATGTGCCCAGTTCAGCACCGCCCAAAGGATTCTTGAGCCAATAGGAACGAAGAAGACCGGAAGATTATCTTGTTATCTCGAGGGAGTCGGTCGGATCGGTCGGATGCGCGATGGGCTCGGGTTGGAGTCTGGACATCATGCAGGGTCAATGGACCAAGCGAACCAAGTGGGCACGGCATGCCGTGCCCCTACCTGCCCGCACCCCCAGCTCTCGTCCCTACCTCGCCCCTCGCACCTCGCACCTATTTCATCACACAAGTGCTTTTATCCGGCCTTTTCCTATACAATTCAAGAATGCTGAGTCCTGATACAAAAATCTTAACCGTTTCACAACTGACCCGCACCATCAAATCGCTGCTGGAACAACAGGTGGGCCGGATATGGGTATCCGGTGAAATCTCCAACTGGTCGCGAGCCGCATCGGGTCATGCCTATTTCACCATCAAAGACCAGAGCAGCCAGTTGGATGCGGTCATCTTCAAGGGTCGGCTGAACCGTCTGAATATCAAGCCTGAAAACGGTCTGGAAATTCTCGCTTGTGGCGACATCACTGTCTATGAGCAGCGGGGCCGTTATCAGATTGTCGTGACGGATATGCAGCTCAAAGGAATGGGCGCCCTTCAACTGGCTTATGAAAAGCTGAAGAAGAAACTGAAGGAAGAGGGGCTCTTCGACGAGAAGCATAAAAAGCCGCTGCCCCTGCTGCCGCGCCGTATCGGTGTTGTGACTTCCCCCACGGGCGCAGCCATTCGCGATATTCTGCAAGTGATCCGCCGCCGTTTTTCAAATGTGCACATCCTCATTTATCCGGCACGGGTACAGGGCACCGGTGCGGCTGAAGAGATCGCCGCGGGGATTCGTGTACTCGACACGATGGATGTGGATGTCATGATTGTGGGTCGTGGCGGCGGCTCGCTGGAAGATCTGTGGGCCTTCAATGAAGAGGTGGTCGTACGTGCCATACACGCTGCGAAAACTCCCATCATTTCCGCTGTGGGCCACGAGATCGATGTGACGCTCTCCGACTTTGCAGCCGATAAACGGGCTCCCACGCCCAGTGCCGCGGCGGAAATCGTTGTGCAGGAACAGGAAGCGCTCAGCAAGCAACTGGAACAGAAGGGGCATCGGCTGCAACGGGCCATGACCCGGGTGATCGAACAGGCCCGGCACCGTCTGAACCGTTCGGGCCAGCATTATTTCATGGAAAATCCGGAGATTCTCCTGCGGGATTCACGTCAATTCCTCGATGAGTTGCAGGCTATGATGGGGCAACTTATTCAGATCAGGATGCAGCAGGCGGGCCACAGGCTGCAACAGAATACCCGGGCGCTGACCCTGCTTTCGCCAAAGCGGCGCATCCAACAGCAGCGACAGGCCATGACGGCGCTCGTGGAACGTTTTCGGCGCATGAGCGGCACCCTGATGATTCCATACAGAAACCGCATGGCTCCCCTTATGGCGCAGCTCAACAGCATGAGCCCGCTGGCCGTGTTGTCCCGGGGCTATGCGCTCATCTGGAAAGTTCCGGAAGGAGAACTTATCCGCCAGGCGGAAGATTTACAGGTTGATGATGAAATTACAGCTCGTTTTGCCTCCGGTCAGATCAAGGCCAGAGTCACAGAACGAATCAAGGAAAAAGAGGACGAAACCTCATGACACAGGACAAGAAAAAGCAACCGGGTTTTGAAGCGGATCTGGAAAAGCTGGAAGCAATCGTGCAGCGCCTGGAAGATGGCAACCTGCCCCTGGAAGAGGCGCTCAAAGAATTTGAGGCCGGTATCGCCCTGACCCGCAAATGTGAAAAGACCCTGAAATCGGCGGAGCGGAAAATCGAAAAACTCGTCCAGACCATGGACGGTGATTTTGAGACGGAGCCCTTCGACGAGGACGCGCAAGAGGGTACAACCGCAAAAGCAGCCCCGGCCGCACCCGCCACACCGAAGCAGCCGGCAAAAGAAGCGGATTGGGTTGAAGAAGAACCCGGCGACACTATGGATGATCTCTTCTGATGTCAGTCTCCGAGTTTCTTCACGACAAGTCACAGCAGGTGGAAGCGGCCCTGGAAGCCGCTTTGAATGAATGCGACAAAGTACCGTCTGCTCTGATGGAAGCCATGCGCTACAGTCTGCTGGGTGGTGGAAAACGATTGAGACCCGCTCTGGCTCTGAGCGCCTGTGAGCTGGTCTGTGGTGATGCATGCCCGGCCATCCCGGCGGCCTGTGCCCTGGAGATGGTCCATTGCTATTCGCTCATCCACGACGATCTGCCGGCCATGGACGACGACGACATGCGCCGGGGCAAAGCCTCTTCGCACAAGCGCTTTGGCGAAGCGACAGCCATTCTTGCCGGTGATGCTCTGCTCACTCTCGCCTTTGAAGTATTGGCTCAGAGCGGTGATATCCGGCAGATTCTCACGCTTGCGAAAGCAGCCGGGCCTGAAGGGATGGTGTGCGGTCAGATTCTGGACATGCACGCCGAAGGCAGGCCCCATTCTTTTGAAAGCCTGTGTCATATCCATGCCTGCAAGACGGGCGCACTCATCCGCGCATCGCTGGAACTGGGCGCACTGGCTGCGGGAGCGCAGTATGATCAGCTGCCACCTTTCACCCGTTTCGGCGAACATCTCGGACTGCTCTTTCAGATCACCGATGATATTCTTGATGTGGAAGGCGATGCGGAGCTGCTGGGTAAAAGCATCGGAAAAGATGCGCAGAATGAGAAGGCAACCTATCCGCAGCTGCTCGGCATGAAGGAAGCCCGGCGCCTGGCTGAAGATGCCGCCGATCAGGCCCGGGAAGCGCTGGCTCCCTTTGGCGAGCGGGCGAGAATATTCCATCAGCTTGTTCTGTATATTCTGCACCGAAACCATTAGTACAAAGGAATTCGACGGCATGTCCCTTCTTCTTCTGGCTGTGCTCAGTGTGCACAGTGTCATTGATCTGCATCCCTCACCGCAACAGGCAAGCCTCCAGGACCGGCGCTTTTGCGCGCTCACCCGTGATCTGGTCCTGGTTGTGCAGGAGGATGCCCGCAGAGATTTTCTGGATCTCTTCACGCCTCTGATGGAGAGCCTGGGCTTTGAAGCTCCCTTTGCGCCGCCACGGCAATTCGGCAAAGGCCTGGCACTTCATGCGGGCACTGTGGAGAACACACGCAACTCGGGACACAAGGTCTTGAAACGCTATCTGTCGCATGTATCCAAAATGCCTTCAGGCGGCTATGTGCTGGAGGTGTCGAAAAAACAGATTATCCTGCTGGGCGCTGACCGGGCCGGGCTCATCCATGGCTTACAGACGCTGGTGCAGATGATTGAAGAAAGCCGCAAGCTGCGTCTTGCCATGGACGGCATCCCTGTCATTCCCTGTGCCTATATCCGCGATTATCCCGAGACGCCTCTCCGGGCCGCCTGGGTGCAGGGAGCTCTTGCGCGCCCTCAACTGGAAAGCTATGCAGCCCTGAAATGCAATATGCTGTTCTTTGAAAGCGATGACTTTTATGATCTGGAAGAAGATCTGCTGCTGCAATGGCAGGAGAGGTTCCGTATTGCACGGCAATTGGGTATCACTCCCGTTCCCATTTTCGACTTCTTCAACGTGGGTGACAGTCTGCTCAGAAAATTTCCCGCCGCTGTGGAAGGGCGCGCCCGTGTGGATCATCTGACCATGAACGGCGAAACCTGGGTGCCTCTGTCAAGAAGCAATCTGATTTACAGCGATACGAGCCCCATCCGTGTCCAGTCGGGTACCCGGTGGCTCGATCTCAAAAAAGATCTGGAGCTGGAACAGGGCGGACTTCAGACTCCCTTTCTGGACAGCCTGAGCAAGCCCTGGAGGCTGCGCCCGAATCCCGAGTCCGCACTTTCGCAACGGGCACAGGTGTCCATTACCTACAGCCATGCACCCGCTTATTCCAGAGCTCTCTGTCCCAATGCGCCGGAAAGTGAAAAGGCTGTCCGGCATGCTCTGGAAATACTGGTGGAAGGATTGAAGCCCGACTATGTTCATTGTGGCGGATATCAGATCAGCCGGATCAACCAGGATTTGCGCTGTCGTGATGCGGCCCGGCCCACTGGGGAAACCTGGCTCAAAGCCATGTCGCTCATCCACGGCTCTCTGCGCGATTTGGACAGCAAAGCGGAAATGATCTTCTGGGCGGACCATCTGTTGCCCCGGCCCGACCAGCCCTCGGACAAAGCCTCGCTCGACAATGCGGCGACACAACTCCCCGGGAACCCGATCCTCTTCCCCCGTTTTGTGTTTCATGAAGAATATCCCCGGGAAGCGCTCCCCTTCGCACTGCAATGGATGAAAGAACGGGAACTTCCCTTGAATCTGGCTCTCTCCGGTCCGGCGGCCCACATCCATGCCGCACTGGAGGAACAGGCCTCACAAAAAGGGCGGGCCACAGGCATCTGTGTGCTGGACCAGGATCCCCACTCGCTGCGGGTACGTACAGCCTTCGACCGTGCCTGGTCTGACACGGCGCCCCGTCGTGCCTGGCCCGAAGGACTCAACCGCTTTTTCGATTCCCTCTTGTGGACGCCTTCCTTCAATGAAATCAAAGCGGTGCAGATGGACTTTCTTGACCGTGAAATCGTGAGAGGGAAAAAACCGGCCGACCTGCGCAACGCCTTCCGTTCTTTCCTCGCTTCCCTCCCCAAGGCGCTGCAACCCCGGGAAAATCGGGAAGCAGCCCTGGCGCAACAGCTCTTTGACGTGCTCACACGTTTTCTGGAAGAGGAATATAATTTCAGCACGGGCAAAGAAAAGAATGCCCTGTCGGCACTGCTCAAACTTGTGAAGCAGTATGAGGCGCTGGATCTGGATCTGGAGGAAGGGCGCATCAGCCGCATTCAGGAAACCGTCAAAAGACATCAGCGTTTTGTTCCCGCCTCCATTCTTTTCGGCCAGAGTCTCGCCTATTACAGGCCCTATGTGCTCGATGATCAGAGCCCGCCCTTTGAGTTGCCCGCAAAAACAGACTATGCCGATGAACGGGGACGCAGTCATGCCGAGCTCGATTTTTTCGTCACCATGGGCCCCGTATTCCGCCTGGACTTTGAAACACTCGGAAACAGTCGCGTGACATTGCAGGCCAGCGACGACGGTATCCGATATCAGGAGGTGCCCGTGAAAGATCTCCTGCCCGGTAATATATCCAGAGGGCCGGTACTTATCGATCCGCCCGTGAACAAGCGGTATCTGCGGCTCCAGGTGGAAACGACGGGAGAACAGGCCGTCCTTCGGGAAGTGCGCGCCTTCGCCCGCAAAAACAAGCCTGTCGCCTTCTGTCCCTTCATCATTGAAGGTGCCTCCGGTCAGCAGGTCTGGCCGGCGGAAGGCAAGGTCAGCGGACTCGTCTCACTGGAAACAGGACGCTTCGCCAAGGCTCCCACGGAATTCAGGCTGGCCAGAAACAACACCCATCTCTATATCGGCGTCCAGGCACAGGATCCCACGCCCCATGCGGCTCTCGTAACATTGGAAGAACACGATCAGCCCCTGTGGGAAGAAGAGTCTGTGGAAATTCTCATCAAGCCCGGAAATCGTGCTACACGCCGTTTTGTGATCAATCCCAAAGGGACCCGTTACGACGCCATGGACAGCCTGGGCAACAGCAACCAGTGGGATCCCGGATGGGATGGTGACTGGCGTACCCAGGCCGAAACAACCGAGTCAGGATGGACCGCCACAACCGTGCTTCCCTTCAGTATTCTCGGGGGGCTCCCTCAGCCCGGTGAAGACTGGCGCATCAATTTCATACGCCACCGGAAGAACATTGAAGAGGAACACAGCCTCTGGGCTTTGCCTCCCTTCCCTGAATCACCGTCCTTCGGTGAATTGCGTTTTAACTGATTCGTGAGTTCAAGAACGAAACGCAAT
>LSQX01225820.1_pt1 | contig 21529 bp, 19 predicted proteins | sample 654561 | NCBI WGS metagenome assembly LSQX01 (sample SAMN04489861, study PRJNA283612) | anaerobic digester metagenome | isolation source: 4 biogas reactors fed with cattle manure at either 37C or 55C with and... | place: Denmark: Kongens Lyngby | collected 2014 | reverse complement strand
CTTGGAAAGATTCGATGGCACCGATGATTTTCCCCAGGGAAATGATGGGATAGGTTGAACAAAGCAGAGTTTTTTTGATGTTCCCAATTTGGTGTTCTTTGGTCATATTAATGATTTTTTTCCCTGACTTAATAACTTCGGTAAATGATGATTGGGGAAGTATTTCTTTAGCTGGTTTTCCTATCACTTCTGAGGGGTTCATTTCTAACAGTTTGCCCGCTTGTTGATTAAAACAAGTGATATTTTCATCTTCGTCAACGGCTATGATACCGTAGGGGAGGTTATTGACTATAACATCAAGTTGCCCTTTGGTATATAATAGCTTTTTCATAACTTGTTTTTCTGACACTTTGCTCGACAGCAAACTAGCCATATGCATGATAAATTCCATATAGTTCTCAGTATTGCTAATCAGGGTTTTTTGCTGTTGCTCATCAAACCCCATGAGATTGATAATCCCTATGCATTTCCCCTCATAGTTGATAGGGCAGAAAATGCCCACTTTGCAATAGCAGTTGTTTTTCAATTCACATACTTTGCAAATCTGATGTGACCCGGGATTAGTCAGGATAAAATGCTGGCCTGTTTTAAGAACATATTTATTGACATAACCCCAACGCTGCTTTGGCCCCAATTTTCTCACAGAGCCAGTTCCGCCTACCCGGTATTGTTCATTATCGATAATTTCGACTTCAACTTTGAGAATTGCAGATATTGCATCTGCTACTTCCTGTACTGTGTCTGCGATTTCTAATAGGTAAGACAAGGCAATTCCCCCTTATTGCTTTCCACTCTATATTATACATGAGAAAGTATCTTAATGGAATAAGCAAAGTCGATAATATTAGCAGCAATGATTATGTATTAATGAGAAATTTATTATTCAACATTGAGAAATGAATATACCCCATTTAGTTCAACGGTTTACACAAGATTGTATTTATCTGTGCTTTATCAATTGTGAGAAATTGAGTTCTATCTATTTTTTGGGAATGGCGAATAAATGCTGCTGTTATCGGGTTTTTCACTGTCGGTCTAGACAAAAATGAATTGGTATGTATTTTGCTTTTATCATTTGAGCAGTAAATTTATCAAATTGTTTATTTATCAAATTAGGAGGAGGATTAGTTTATGGTAATTAGTGGTGGGTTGCATGGTGGACAGTATCAACCATTGTCACAGGAACAAATATCTCAAATACACAAGGCAACACTTGAAGTGTTAAGTAATACAGGGGTTGAAATCAGTAATAAAACAGCCCAGGAACTGCTGGCGAACGCCGGTGCCAGAGTTGAAAAGGAACGAAACCGTGTTTATTTGCCCGCTGAACTCGTAGAAAAAAGCATAGGAAGTGCTCCTTCTGAAGTCTTGCTAGCCGGCAGGGAGGAGAAAAATGATTTGCTGCTAAGAGGTAAGCGTGTTTATCTTGGTACAGGTGGCACCGCGTTGAACGTGCTGGATCTTAATAACACAAGAAGGCCATCTACCTTGGAAGATTGCCGGAATACCGCAAAATTGGTGGATGCGCTGGACAATATTCACTTTTTTGTTCTACCTGTTTACCCTAATGAACTTCCTAAGGAGGAAGTTGATGTTAACCGTTTTTATTCTGCTATGCAAAACACCACTAAGCACATCATGGGTGGTGTCTATACAATTGAGGGGATTCGCAAGGTAATCAAAATTGCTGAAAAGATAGCAGGAGGGCCGGATAAGCTAAGGGAAAGGCCATTTATTTCTATGATAACCTGCATCATGAGTCCCTTAAAATTTGATGATACCTACACCGAGTTGATGCTTGAAGTAGCCCGACAGGGGATTCCCTTGGCAACTCCTCCTTGCCCGATGGCAGGTGCCACAGGGCCTGTTACATTGGCAGGCACCTTGGTCCAACAAAATGCAGAAGCATTGGCAGGGATTGTGCTGACCCAGCAGGTCAATCCAGGCACTCCGGTGCTCTACAGTGCGGTACCAACAACTGTTGATATCCGTACTATGGATTTCTTGTTTGGAAGTGTTGAGATGGGACTTCTCAATGCCGCGATTTCTCAAGTGGCTCAGTTTTATAATCTTCCTATCTATTCAACTTCAGGTGTCACTGATTCTAAGATACCAGATGTTCAAGCAGGTTATGAAAAGGCAACCACCGCCTTGCTCTGTGCATTAGCAGGAAGTAATTATGTGCATGACTGTGCGGGTTTAATTGAGAGAGGGATGACGGTCAGTTTCGCCCAGTACGTTATTGATAATGAGATAAACGGGATGGTTATGCGTGCTGTACGGGGTATTGATGTGAACACAGAGTCTCTTGCTGTGGATGTTATTAACAAAGTGGGGCCAGCGGGTAACTACATTGCTGAGCAGCACACCTTGAAATATATGCGCAGTGAGTTCTTCTTGCCGCAAGTTAGTGACAGGCAAACCTATCACCGATGGAAGGAGCAAGGGGAAAAGGACGGTTGGCAGCGTGCCAATGAAATCGCTGAGAAAATCCTGGCAAATCATAAGCCCACTCCTATTCCAGCGGAAATTGAGCGGCAGCTGGCAGAGGAAATTCCAGAATTAAGACTGTAGGTATCATGATAAATTTGAAAGAAGGAGGAACAAAATGTCTTTATTAGACGAATTGAAAGAGTTAGTGGTAAAGGGAGATATGGTGAATGCGGTTGAAAAAACCCAAAAAGCATTAGATGAAGGTTTGGTACCAGGCAAGTTAATAGATGAGGCGCTTATTGCTGCGATGGATGTTGTTGGTGAAAAGTACAAGAGTGGAGAGTTATTTGTGCCTGAAATGCTTATTGCTGCCAAAACTATGCAGGCTTGCATGGAGAAGCTTGAGCCCCTAGTTGCTGCAGATGAATTAAAATCTGCGGGCAAGGTAGTTATCGGAACTGTTAAAGATGATTTGCATGATATCGGTAAAAATCTTGTAGCGATGATGTTAAGGGGTGCTGGGTTTGAGGTTGTTGATTTAGGAGTTGATGTGGCGGCTGAAGAGTTTGTGGCTAAAGTGAAGGAGCTTAAACCTAATATTTTAGGGATGTCAGCATTGCTGACAACAACAGTGCCTCAGATGGAGTTGGTTATCAAAGCTCTTGATGACGCTGGGCTGCGCAGCCAGGTGCAGGTAATTGTAGGTGGGGCAGCGGTTACCCCTGAGTTTGCAAAAAATATTGGTGCTGATGGTTATGCTCCGGATGCAACTGGAGCAGTGAACTGGGCAAAGAATTGTATGACTGGCAGCAAGTGATTTATGTGTCATCCGGGGTATGGCTGATCATCCCCCCATACCCCGGCTTGTTTATATTATAAAGGTAATTGAAAGTGGAGGAGAGAGCATGATTTTTATATTTGAATTTTGATAATGTTTACTTTGCTAAACACAAAATCGGATTTTTTGAATTATGACAAAGGAGGAGAGTCTTTTGGTAGCTAAAACAGCGAATAAAGATGAGGGGTTTCATATCAACTGGTTGGCGCTGATTGTTTTGTTTATTGGCGGAGGCATTATCTATCTGTTACCTTATCTTCGCGGTACATATTATCAAACACTCCAGCAAGCACTTGGCGTTACCAACACACAGTTGGGGGTCATTCAGAGTGTTTATGGTCTTCTCACAATTATATGCTATTTTCCCGGTGGGTGGTTGGCTGATAGGGTTTCCCCTAGGAAATTGTTGACTTTCTCCTTTGTAGCAACCGGGGTAATGGGGTTATACTATGCTGCGATTCCACCATACCCTGCTGTTGTAGCAATTCATATTATTTTTGGAATAACGACTACGGTTACTTTTTGGGCAGCTTTTATCAAAGCTACCAGGCAGTGTGCTTCTCCGTCAGCACAGGGGAGAGCCTTTGGTATCCTTGAAGGTGGTCGAGGTCTTACTTCAACGATCTTATCTCTTGTTTCTGTGGCTTTATTTGCTAAGTTTGCGAGTGAAGTAGCTGGGATGAAAGCGGTCATTGTTTCATATTCAGCAGCTTATATTATCATCGGTATTATTACCTGGTTTGTGATCAAGGATGATATGGGAGAGGGGACAGAAAAAATAACCTTGGATGGGGTTAAGAGAGTTCTTTCTATGCCTGTCGTTTGGTTAATCGCTGCAATTGTTTTATGTGCTTATATACCCTTCCGGAATAGTGACTTTATCACACCCTATATGACCGATATCTGTGGAGTCGGTGCTGCTATGGGTGCTATCTTAGGCACGATTAGGTACTATGGGATGAGACCCGTGGGGTCTGTGGTAGCTGGCTTTATTGCTGACAAAATCAGCTCCTCGAAAACGCTTATTTACTGTTTTATTGTTATAATAATAACAAATATTCTCTATGTGATTTTCCCGGGCAGTCCAAAGCTTCTTTATTATGTAATTACCAACATGGTAGTATTTATGACAGTCTGTTTTGCTACAAGGGGAATCTATTTTGCCTTACTTGAGGAGGGGAAAGTACCTATAGCTCTATCCGGAACAGCTGTAGGTGTTATCTGTACCATCGCTTTCACTCCTGATATTTGGAGTCCGATTCTTGGTGGCTACTTCCTGGACACCTTTCCAGGAGTGGCTGGTTACAGTTATGTCTTCATAATAACGGTAATCGCAGCTGCACTGGGTATTGTTTTTACCTATCTATTTAGAAAAACAGTAGAGAAGATGTAAATATAGTGCCTGGATTGCCCCCCTTTACTTTTGCACCACTAACAGAGCAGCTAAGAGTATTATTATGGAAACTTTCAAATCATTGTGACGGCACAAAACGCAGTCCTACCTAGTGGAAACAATCGCACAAGCCACTTGTAGAATTGGGGGGCCTAATCAGGTAATGAAACCGTTCAATAAACTACTTTCCTGAATATGCGTTTTATAGGTTAAAAGGGGTGACTTTTTATGTTAAATGGTGGTCTGGAAACAGATGTTTTGAAGATTTTGTCCGACGATGACATAAAAAAGATTCACAATGCTTCAATGAGGGTGCTAGAAGAAGTTGGAGTACATGTAGATGATGAGGAAGTCCTTTCTCTATGTGAGCAAAAAGGCGCTCGAGTGGATCATGAAGCCCAAAGAGTATACTTTAACGAAGAAATAGTAATGGGAGCTGTAAAAACCGCACCTTCCACGGTGGTTCTTTACGGCCGGGATGATGATGCTAAAAATATAGTTTTGGGAGGAAAAAAGGTTTATCTTGGAACCGGGGGTACGGCTCTTAATATTCTGGATTTTGATCGCAAGAGAAGACCTACTACTGCCGCAGATATTGCCAAAACTGCACAGCTTGTGGACGCCCTGGAAAATGTTCATTTCTTTGTGATTCCATGTCATCCGTCTGATGTGGAATCATCTGATGTCGATGTCAACCGATTTTTCCATTCCATCAACAATACCACCAAGCCGATTATGGGTGGAATTTTTACAGAGGATGGGGTGGATCGGGTAATCGAGATGGCTGCAGAGGTTGCTGGTGGTCGCGATAAACTGGTAGCAAAGCCGTTTATCTCATTTATATCCAGCATTTTAAGCCCCTTAAAGGTTGACAGCCTGCGTGCGAAGATTCTGATCAAAAGCGCAAAGGCGGGTATTCCTCTAGCTACATCTGTTGCGCCTTTAGCTGGAGCTACATCTCCGATAACCCTTGCCGGGACTTTGGTGCAAATGAATGCCGAAGCTTTGGTGGGGGTTGTTCTGACCCAGTTCGTCAAGACTGGGGCGCCTATTCTCTATTCAGTAGTACCCACGATTATGGATATGTCTACGATGTCATTTCTTTTTGGTAGTGTAGAGTCGGCTATGATGAATGCAGCTGGAGCTCAACTTGCACAATTCTATAAACTGCCTATTTATGCCACAGGTGGTATCAGCGATTCCAAACAACCTGACCAGCAGGCAGGATATGAAAAGGCAATTACCGCACTTATGCCTGCCCTGGCTGGAGCGAACTTCATTCACGAAGCTGCAGGTCAGTTGGATAGTGGCATGACTATCAGCTATGCTCAATATGTTATTGACAACGACATTAACGGATATGTCATGAGAGCTGTCCGGGGGATCGAGATAGATGAAGACACTTTGGCAACGGAAATAATTGCCAATGTAGGCCCGGGTGGCAATTTCTTAACTCAAAGACAAACTGTTGAAAAAATGCGCACTGAATTTTACTATCCTAAGGCAGCCACCCGGACTAATTATGACGGTTGGGTACAAAGCGGTAAGAAAGATACCTGGACACTAGCTGAAGAAAGAGCAAAAGAGATTTTAAAAAAACACAAACCAAAGCGGATAAATGAAGAGATCGTAAATAAAATAAAGGAAAAGGAACCAGGAATAGTCAATGTCTAATGGTGCCAGTTTTGGCATAAATGTCTTCGGATGGAATTTAGTCAGAGCTGTATAATGGGGAGGCCGTGGTGCTATAAGTGCCACGGCTTTTTGGTTCGCCTAGCATGTCTGCTGAGCCGGTGGGTTGAAAGAAACCCACGCCGCCTAACCAGCGGGAAGGCAACCCGTAGGCAAGGGCGTCACTGGTAACGGTGGGGTCTGAAGGAAGCCGAAGGGAGAATTCGGAACATAGCGAAAGCGAACCAAGGCTGGCTAATCGGGTGGGTAACCTTGCGTAAAATGGGAAAGCCCAAAAGCTGGATAACCTGATGAGTTTTGACGGATGGCTTCGAATTCAGGCAAGCAGGCTTAACTGGGGAAGCCCTGAATCATCTCATGACGAAGAGTAAACCCGAACAAGCGGAAACGCAAGGGAGGGCATAAGTGGTGCAGGGTGGCAGATGAGCCCGTAGTAGCTATTAACCCCGAAAAGTGTTGATGAAGGATTTGAAAGCCTAGAAGAGGCAATCAAAGAGTACGATAAGGCAAAGTTGGAAAGCCTTGATGAAGTATTTGATAGGATAGGGCCATATATCAAAAACCATCGAGAACTCTTGTCAGTCTCGTTAAAATCGGTTGAAGACTTCAATTCTATTTCTGATGACGATTGTGTTGCGAAAGTAAACAATGTACCTATATCTATCGCCGAAATAGAGTTTATGAAAGGTTTAAAAGATGCGTTTGAAGAGAGAAATTCTAGTTTAGTTGACGAAAAAGTGGTTTTCGATTACGCAATGAAAAATGACTTAATTCCTTCAAAAAGCGAAGTAAATGAATTTATAACCTGGGAAAAGGATAGTTATGAGAGTGATACGGAGTATCAAAAAGGTGTTAATATGTTTTGTGAAAAAGCCGGTATGAGTCTGAAAAGTTAATTAGCCCAGATAACCCGGACAGTGCCGGGTCATCTGGGCTATATACAATCGAGTGCCTGCTTATGCTCCGAAAACTTCTTTTGCTACTTTGACTCCATCATCTGCAGTGGTTCCGAAATAGTCTGCTCCACAGTACTCTTTAACTTTTTCATCTACATAATTACCGCCGATCAGAACTTTTACATCCAGTCCAGCATCTCTAACAGCTTTAATAATGTCTCTCATTGGGTCTTGGCATCCGGTCAGTAGTACGCTCATTGCCAGGAGAGGCGCCTGGTTCTCTTTTACTGCGTCAATAAACTTTTCAGCAGGCACATCGACACCTAGATCGATCACATTGTAGCCGGCTCCTTTAAGGAGCATGGCCACTATATTTTTGCCGAGGTCATGGATGTCGCCTTGTACAGTGCCGATTACGATATTGCCTTTGTATTCTTGATCAACCCCGGCGAGTTTAGGCTCGAGCAGAGCCATGGCTTGTTTCATGATCTCTCCGCTCATAATAAGCTCGCTGAGGAAGTACTCCCCTCTAGCAAACCGGTCACCGATTTCCACCATACCCGCCTGCAGGTCTTTCACCATGTCCATTGGGTCTACCCCTGCATCCAGGCCGGCCTTTACTTTATCAAGCACCTTATTCATATCAAGCCCAACAAGGGCATCTTTCAATCCATCAATCTGATTGGCCATTGAGTGATTCCTCCCTTTATTTATCGAGGTTAGGAATAAATCTCACAAACTACCTCTGTACCCACCACCAAATATAAACATAAGCAAAAGCCTCTAACTTTTCCCATTCGCTTTTGATAATATCTTCATCTCCGCGAATCTCTCCGATATCTTTCACCTTTTCTTCCCAGGGAAGGCAGACTCCTGGGGGTATTCTTTTGCTGTCCTCTGTCGCCATCGCTTCCAGCCTCCTTATTAATAAACTCCGTATTCCAGAGTTGTTTCGATCATGGCGCGGACGTTCTCAACCTTGGCATCCCATTGGACAACCCCTCCGGCATCCATGATAAACCCGCCGTCACAGGCCACCTCATCGATAAGCTTCTTACAGTAATCGCTAACTTCCTCGGGTGTCCCATAGGTCAGCAGGGTGTTAGGAACATTACCGCTAAGGCAGAATCTGCCGCCTAAAATCTCTTTGGCCTTTTTCATATCGGTCATATCTACATGGAAGACGATGCTTTTATCCGGGAGTTCTGCGATTTTTTCCAGATAGGGGGTCCAGTCTCCTTCCGCATAGAATAGGGTTCTCTTGCCATGTTTCCATAGCCCTTCGATGACCTTCTTAAGTGTTGGCCAGTAGAACTTGTCCCACTGTTCCGGATTGAGGAAGGGGTAGCTTCCCCTGTGTAGCGGCATAAAGAGAGGCAGTGTTGTATCACCTGCAGCAGTAGCCATACCGTAATATATATTGTGGTCCACAAGCACATCAAGGGCTGCCAGCAGTTTATCAGGACACAGATGCATATCCATCATAATCCCATGCAGGCCCCGCAGAACATCACCCAAAGTGTCAAATGGCGCCTTGCTCATTCCGGAAAAAGGAGGGAATATTCCGTATTCCTCAGCCCAGCGTTTTCCAGCCTCTGCCAGCATTCCCTGATTCATAACCATGCCAGCTGCGCCTTTGATCAGTGAAAGATGTGCTCTGTAGGGGTCTTTGAACTCTGTGTGTAGACGAGGAAGAAGAGTAGTTAAAATCCATTTGGTAGGGTTCTCAATGAAGTCATCATAATCTTCTGCTTTCATATAGTCGGACTCAAGGAACTGAAACTGTTTGTCTTTATCCAATTCACGGCCGGCAAACTTCAAATACTTTGCTCCTGTCGCGTCATGGATACCGCCCATCCACAGACTGGGTGGGCCTGGCACAGTATCTACATCGAAATCTTGAATGAATTTATTTGAACTTTCAATGTTTTTGTCCATCTGGTAGTAAATCTCTTGTAGAGTGTATCCTGCATATTTGGCCAAAAACTCACTCAGATTCAAACGAATTGGCACCCTGTCTGGTTTACCAACATCCATCGCCGTAACATACCGGTTTAGACGCTCTTGGTAAAGTTTCTTCTTATCACTCATTAATTTACTACCTCCATTGTAAATTTTACCGATAACCTGAAAGTCGACTATGCTCGGTTTTCCTTAAACCACCTCCTTTTTTCGACATGCTTTGATCTGATTTCTCAGCCTGTAAACAACTGCACCATGACCCTTTTGATGTCTTGTTATCCATGCCACATACCAAAAATTATATAACTTTATTTTTCTTTAACAAAAATGCAAGATACATACCAATACAATATATATTTCCATCTAAATGCTCGTTATCGTTTTTATGGATAGGCCTATTTTGCTTAATGCTGTTCCTTTGAGGCACTAAAATACCGGTAGCAGCGATGGTATTAAGCTTCGCGTAGTGAACCAGAATCTAATGATACACTAAGGCAATCCTGTATCAGATAAAATATTGCCAAAAATACGGGGCAGTTTGACGTAATTTCGGAATGTCTTATTTGCAGCACTGCTTCAATATCGCTAAAAGCCTATAAATACGGAGAAAAGGGGCATATGGTAAATTCCGATTCTACGAAAAATATTCCGAAAATTCGTTAGAAAGCTTTGATCGATCATAGGTAGGTTTTATTTATGTTAGGACATAATAAAGCGATACCCTGTATTGGGAAGGAAAAACCCGGATAAACCGGGTTTTTCGATTATTATTAACGGATGAACATTCTGGTTATGGTTCCTGCGAGGTTCATTACAAGTCTAGGTTTTTTCGAAGTTGGTTTCTTCAAGAATACACTCCAATATAAAGTCCCTACAAAAATAGCACCACCAATAATGTTGCCAAGTGTTACAGGGATAATGTTTTTAAATATAAAGGAGCTCCAGTTTAGATTTGCCAAAACAGAAACCGCTCCCACAGGGTCTGTTCCTAAAGCCGGTGCTACAGCAGATAAAACTGAAGCCTGGCTCTTTAAGAAAATACCGGCAGGGATAAAGAACATATTGGCGATACTGTGCTCAAATCCGCAGGCAACAAAAGCCGTGATAGGGAACACAATACAGAGAATCTTACTGACTCCATCCTTGCTGGCGCTTGCCAACCATACTGCTAGACAGACTAGCCAGTTGCAGAGAATGCCGCGGACGAATGCTTCAGTCCATGTTAGATTGACTTTAGCATTTGCGGTCATTACTGACTTAGCACCGATCAGTGCGCCGTTCATTTTCCAAATCCCACTGAGGTAAAAGAATGTGGCGATCAGGATTGCACCTAAAAAGTTTGCGAAGAAAACTATCGTCCAGTTTCTCAATACTTGCCTACCCTGTATTTTTCCTTCCAACCAGCCTGTTACCATAAGTGTATTACCAGTAAAAAGTTCAGCCCCACCGATGACAACGAGGATCAAGCCAAGTGAGAAAACCAGGCCACCCACTAATCTGGATAGTCCGTCCCCTACATATGATGCCAGATCATTTGTAACAACTGTTGATAAGGCTCCAGCCAATGCGATATAACATCCGGCCAGGATCCCCAATACAAGTAGGTTGAAAAGAGGGGATACCGCCTTTTTTTCTGCATTTCCTACGGTAATTGCTGCAACCGCCTTGGGTGTGTCACAAGCATTAGGAACAACCACCGGTGCTGGCTGAGGCTCAGGTTTTGGAGTTACTGCATCTCCTACGGCAAACTCCATCTTTTGTTTGCAAATTTTGCGTTTTTCGGCGGTACACCCCATTTTTTCTAACTCGTCCAATGTTAGTTTGTGTCCAAACGCCGCAATTTCACAATAACTGATAGGCCCACTGATTGAATCATACTCTTTCCAATGTTCGCAATTAATAGACATTTGCTGATACCCCTCTTCTTAATACTGTTGTAAATGTTGTTTGATTAAATGTTAAATCTATATACAACATATAGCAAAAAACATGCCAAGACATAAAAAATCCTTCAAGAAAAAACAAGTTGCTAGAAAAACTGTGCTGCGGGAAATACCAAAGATAACCCTTTCATCCTGTCCCTGTGTGCCGAATATAACCCTATTCCCCTTAAACAGTTATAACCCCAGTAGGAAACCCTTTCCCGAGTTGCTGGTTTAAATTCGGATTTATAATCGGAACCAGCATTTCTGCTGCTGAATATTATATCTTGGGATGATAGCAGAACTTACCAGTGTAAGTGAGAAATATATGAGGGGGAGGGGGTGGATGTGGATTGTCATTGCTATTGAAAAAGTTAGATTTTACACTGGATCAATATGCTGCATTATGCAGTACAATCAAAATGTCCAAATACCAGGCAGTTACAGTGAGAGATTATTTAGCAGGGGTTCAGCGGGATAAATATTTGATCATCATGCGCCATGATGTTGAAGAAGATGCCCGTAAAGCTTTAGACATGGCCCGGGTGGAACACAGTTACGGCATCCAGGCCACTTATTATTTCAGGATGAAAAACAAGGTATATGTTCCTGATATTATTGATCAAATTGCATCCTACCATCATGAGATCGGCTACCTATACGAAACCCTGGATAAGACCAACGGAGATATGGAAAAAGCCATCATGCTTTTTGCAGTGGAATTAGCAATGCTGCGGGAGAGATATGATATTAAAACGGCCTGTATGCATCCTTTGACCGAATATGATAACAAAAAGATTTGGGAGAATTGCAAGCTGGCAAAATTCAATCTCCTTGGAGATCCTTACTTCTCTATGGATTATAATCAAATGCTCTTTTTGTCTGACAGCGGAAGAACATGGTTGGTAGATACAAATAAGGTTAATGACAGAACGAGTTCAACGCTTTCTCCCATAGATAAGGTTGAGCACACAACTGATCTGATCGATTTAATCAATGATGGAAGGTATGAGAGAATCTGTATTTTGACACACCCTGAAAGCTGGAGCAAAAATATAGTCGATTGTTTAGGATTTTATCTGCTTGGTCTTGCTTTAAATGCGGGAAAAAGACTGCTGTCTGTATATCGGGGTCTATTTAAGGGGAGCTAATCGAAGAGAATTTTTTAAATGATGTTGTGTCCTTCCTTTTTGCCACTCCAATATCATCATATTAACCCATTAAAGGAACATACTGCACATTTGTTATGCTATCCGCGTAGTATATGTAAAGGTAATCCACAAAAATGATCCGCATGTCAAAGGAGGTGCAGTAAATGTCCATACAAGCGATGATTGATGCGGCCCCACCTGGCGGAACGGTTAATGTGCCCCCGGGAACATACTTTGAGCAACTGGTGATCGATAAACCCCTTACCTTGCAGGGCCCTCCTCCATCAATAGGTGTAGCAATTGTAGATGCCGCTGGTCTGGCAGCTGTCCCTACCTTGCAGATACTATCTAGCCAAGTAACCATCAGGTTTATGACATTTCGCAATGGACCCCACCGGGGTATCCTTGTTGGGTCCACTGATTTCTCTGATCTGGAAGATATACTCATAGAAAACTGCACTATCCAGGGACACGATTTATCAGGGATCATGAATCTCACTCACTCTGCAATGGATGTGGTAAATAGCATTATTGAAAATAACGGTAGTGCTGTTAGCTTTGAAAGAGCGGGAATCTATTTACGCGAGCACAAAAACACAAACATAATAGGAAATATTATTCGCAACAACAATGGTGAAGCGATATATGCACAGGGGGGCAACGAAGGGCTGCTAATCAGAAATAATGTTATGGAAAACCATAATTTCGGTGGAATAACCCTGTCCCGGGATCAAAAAAATGTGACCATTGAGGGCAATACAATTAAAAACTGTGGTTTAGGTACTGATCAGTTTCAAGGCGGCATCGTTATATTTCAAGCTATGGCGGAAAGGATCGTTGATAATACAATAACTAACTGCTATAGGGGAATAATGTGGGGGTGGGTTCCTCAGACGGGACCCCCACCAGATCTAATTCTGATCTCATCCAACCGGATTAGCAATAGTGCGACCGACGGAATATTTCTTTATTCCCAAGGGCCGGGCGGTTTTGATCCGCCTGATCCTTTTCCCCTCAGACCTTTGATCAGCGGAAATCAAATCATTGGCAATGGCAATGCCGGGGTCTATTTAAGTAATTCGTTATTAGGGGCTTTTCCTAATAATGCTAATCCCCGTCTGGATTGCAACAGTATTGAGGGCAATGTGTGGGGGGTCTTAAACCAGACTGCTACTCTTATTAATGCTGTGAATAACTGGTGGGGAGACAGATCAGGACCCTTTCATCCCGTCAAAAATCCCGCTGGTACAGGAAATCCGGTAAGCGATAATGTTGATTTTATACCCTGGAAGATACAGCAACCCATGCCACCCCCAACAATGATCGACTGCGTTGAAACCACGAAAGTATACATGACCTGCAAAGAGTCCCGCATAAAAAAACAGATAATAGATGTTTCGGAAATAGCTCAAGGGGAAGTTGTTAATGTGGCATGCATTGAGGTCAGGCAGGTAGTTGACCAACAGCATTTTGCTGCAGTGAAAAAAATAGAGGGGACAGATATGGCACTGGTAAGTTTTTATTTCGAATATAAGATCAGATTTCAGGATGATACCGGATGGAAGGAACTGACCAGTCCGCCTCTAATTTGCCGGGAGGCTGTTTTGATGCCCTCTCTTATTCAGGATCATCGAATCAATGTAACTGCAGATATTTATCCTCAATGTATGGAGTGTTTTGTCTCAGGCTCTCAGCAAATTACCTGTTTGATATGTATAAATATGTTGCTGCATCTTACCTCACAGGTGCGATTGTCAATACCCACTTACGGATTTTCTTAGAAAAACTGCCTACAGGTAGGCTCCCGATAATAGCCGGTATGCTTGGCTATTATCGGGAGGAGACTTTGCAAGGCAAAGGACTAGATGCCTAACTGGTTCTACTTGTTTCTCGTATTAAATAAAATGAAAATAAGCGGCCCTCCTTTTTCACAGTGCAAGGGCTATGAAAGTGGCATTTTTAGGTCTAGTTCATATAATAACCAAGCAAGGAAAAATAATCAATTGGCCAAACAAGAGGAGGGATTGCTTTGGATACAACAGCTCAAGATAAAGTGTGTTCAGATTGCTCAGTTGAGGAGCAAGGGGAAGAGAAGAATGTAATAGAGGGAAACGCTACTTCCGAACAAGAACCCTGCTGTCAGGATGAACAAGCAGCAGTAGATATAACTGAACAAGAAGATGAGCTTGTACTGAATGTGGAAGAAACTTTTATCGAAGAAGATGTTGATAGATGTCAGAATGAAGTATCAGAGGTATCTGACAAGGGTCATTCCTCTGAGCTTACTTATGATCTTTTTCATGTACCTGTTTCTGAGGTTACACTTACTCATATAGAATTGTCCCGGCGTACTGCGCTTCCGCAGGAAGTTGTAAATTATTATAAACAATTCGGGCTTGACGAGAGAATCATAAAACTTATCTTTCAATTGCAACCTACAGCTATGCATCCGGAATATCAACGGGAGGGTTCAGGCTGAGGGAGGTCTTGCCTATAGCGGCGGTCTGCCGTTATTAGTAAGAGGATTGATGTGAAACCGGAGGGGAAGGAGGGGGAATAGTGGCAGGTTCAGTAATGAAAATGAAAATAAGTTCATCACACCAGGTCGTTTTACCCGATTATCCGGTTTCCTATAGGGTTGCTAATCTTAAACTTTTTGGAGAAGTTCTTTCTAATGGGGTCTTGTTGGTTTATGGAGGATATGATCTGGTTTTTTGCTGTAGTTGTAAGGATAATCAGGAAGTATTATACAATACTGTAATCATTCCTCGCACCTTTGTGAAAAAATATTTGCCTGAGACAACAGGATTTAAAGGGAAAGAAAGAGTACAGATCATAACTAATTATCCTCTCAGCATTCAGGTAAGGGCTGGGAAGCCATCAAGGGTCAGTTTGTGGAAACGATTAGTAAGCATTTTCAGAGATAAAACATGGGTAGAAGTTGATGTTGAGGGGGAAATCTCTGTTCAGGAAGAGAGAATCTTTCAAAATGAGATTGAAGAAAAACAGCCTAGCGCAAAAGAAATACCTAAGGAGAGAAGCATTAACGAGAAAGTAGCTAAAGTGCCTGAAAACTATCAAGAAGAAAAAAACGACCTGCTGGATAAGCAGCTTTCTGTTTTGCCCAGCTCGAATAGCATAACCTTGACAATAGACACTCTAGCGGATCTGCTAATCAAGGTTATCCAGCAGCGAGAAAAAAGCCTTTCCCTACCAAACAAGCCTGTGCAGGAATTAGGTGCTAAAGAAAAGGGTGCTGATCTGTTTCCATCTGCAAATACCGAGGAAGATATGCTCTCAGAGATTATGCACCGCTATGCCGCCCAAGGAAAAAAAGAAAAAGGACAGCAGATAAGGGACCAACTAAAAAGGAAAGTTTATACGGAATACGACCTGTCCTCTATCCCTCTCGAAAAAATTCCAAGCCGGCCTGGGCTGCAGCAAACCTTTGTTCAGAAGGCTCCCCCTCCAAAACCTCCTGAACATAGTGGCTGAGGAGAAAGAGCTGAGGTGTCCAGTTGGGCAAAACTCTGCTCATTGCTAAATGATCAACCGATATACCCACCTCGTAAACCATATTCTCCTGAGGAACAGACCAAAACAAAATAGAAGGCTCGTCAAGGCAGCAAAATATCAGCTGCCTGTTTTTGTCTGCTTAAAATGGTGCATTTGCTTATCCGTAGCAATGCTGTTTTTTCTTTTACGAGGGGGGCTGTGTATTATCTTATTATGATGAGCAAACTGAAATGAGCGTAAAAGGAAGAAGGGATGTCCAGTTCTGTAAAAGGGATAACGCCGCAGAAAGCTACTGCGGCGTTTTTCTATTTTAATAGCTATGGAGTAAGTACACCGTTCTGTATGCCGTCGATAAACACATTAAATGTGGAGCCTTCTACCCTAGTAAACTGCAAAGTGCAAACAGTGTTGCTGTCATGCAGTGTCCCTTCTGTATCAGTGAAAGTGGTGGTCACAGTAAAGGACAACAATGCTTGGGTAGTTGGGTCAACAAATTGCACTATGTCTCCGGCTACAATAGCGCCGAGAGTTGTGAAGGTGGCTGTTCCATTGGCATCTGTGAGTACAGTGGTTGTTGTGCCGGCCCGAATAATAGAAACATTTACGTTTGGAATCGGCGAGTCATCTGTCTCTTGTAATATAACTACCGGCGGCTCCTGGCAGCGCTGAGGCGGATAGAGCGGTTCGTCTCCTGGACAAGCGTATGGCAGTGTCACTGGAGTGCATGGATCCAGTTCGCAGAAGCCATAACTAGGAACAAGCAGTCTGACCAGGGCCTTGATTTGAATCTCTTTACAGACATAGACTCTGCAGCAGATAAGCTGGTCTCCGGTAACCGGGTCTGTTGTCAGATCGCAAGCGCAATCTCCGACAGCAATAATCTGACACTGGACAAGGGTACCCGGAGGTGCCCACATTTGGAACTGGGAAATGCCATCAATTCTTGTAGTGAATGGTCCGCAGATAGTATTACCGGCAGCATCACTGACAGTGATTTCAACATCTAATTGGCTTTGGATCATTACGGGTCGATAAAATGGCGGGTTATATTCACCGAAACCGATATGGAAGCAGCGAGCAGAGTTAGGTACTACATTACATGTAATCACAGCATCAGCTGGTATGGGATCCGAGCAGAATTCGCTTGCTAATACACATCTACCCAATAATTCTTCTCCAGCGCACTGGTCGTATATTTTGAAAACTTCAATACAATCTTTTTCTGAGTAAGGCGGGCAGTTTGGTACCCCGTCAACTTGGGGGCATTTACCTGGAGTAATTGGCATATTGTTACCTCCTTTTCTTTATTTTCTTGTCGAACTTAAGGGGATATCCCCGTTTGTCTTTGCAATATATAATATGGGAATATAGGAAAAATGTTACTGGCATTAAATTATTATTTTTGAAACCTTTTCATCGTTTTTATTATTTTATGTGTTCGAACAGGAAATGGTTTGCGTTGCACCTTGACAACTGCGGCGGTTTATGACAATATGTAAGAAAATTAAATATTGAACGGCACCACGGGAATGGCAAAAAGGACGCGAAATCATTGGGATGCGAACCAGTACATTAGTGCTGGTTTTTTTATTTCGTTGTCAAAATGAATGGAGGGGATGCCGTTGCTGTTGTTGATTGACAATTACGATTCTTTTACCTACAACCTTGTCCAGTATCTGGGTGAAATGGGGGAGGAGGTAAGGGTTTTCCGCAATGATGCCCTAAACTGCAGCCAGATCGCCGCTCTCCAACCGGAAGCCCTGCTTCTTTCACCTGGGCCTTGCACACCGAATGAAGCAGGGATCTGCCTGGAGGCGGTAAGGTTCTTTCAAGGGAGGATACCTATTTTGGGAGTTTGCCTTGGTCACCAGGTTATCGGGCAAGCGTTTGGGTTGTCCGGGCGGAACGCTTGATGCACGGAAAAACCTCTCTGGTTTATCATGATGGCCGCACAATCTACAAAAACATGCCTAATCCTTTTGTGGCGACAAGATACCATTCACTGATCCTCAAGAGGGAGACCCTTCCCTCTTGCCTGGAGATTTCCGCAGAGACCGACAGGGGCGAGATAATGGGTGTCAGGCACCGTGAGTTCCTCATTGAAGGGGTGCAGTTTCATCCTGAATCCATTTTGACCGAAGGGGGTAAAACTTTGCTGCGTAACTTTCTTAACATTGTTCGGGAAAAGACGCCTGCTGGAAAAAGTAAATGTACGAGAGCGACTGGAAAGAAGGGGATCATAGTCAGCCGGGGGGTGGCCAATCTTGATTATTAAAGAGATCGACTTAAAGGATTCTCTCTCAATTTTTGAGTCTTTTCGCAGCCGGCCTTTTCCTTTTCTATTAGACAGTGGCATGGATCCCTCGCGGCTGGGGCGATACTCGATAATGGGAAGCGACCCCTTTCTGGTGATGCGGACAAGGGGAAGGGATGTGGCGTTTTTTGACGGCAAGAGTTGGTTCAGGAAAGAAGATGATCCCTTTTCTGTTCTCCGGCAACTGCTGAGCAGATATCAACTATCCGGTGACCATAACCTGCCTGTTGTGGCTGGAGCATTTGGTTATTTCTCCTATGACCTTGGCCGGCTGTTGGAAAAACTTCCTGAACACTCTGTTGATGACCTTAAAGTGCCAGATCTCTATCTGGGTTTTTACGACAGCTTGGTGATTATTGACCAGCTGGAGGGGCGGGCATTTATTACATCTACCGGTCTGCCTGAGGAAGGAGTAGAGAGGCAGAAGAGAGAAAAACAGCGCTTGCAGGAACTGGAAGAGCTTATCGCAAATAGCAGAACACCGGTCGATCCGGTAAAACATGCTGGTTTCGTAGGAACACCAAGGATTTTTGGTCATTTCACTCGTGATTCGTACTGCCGGGCGGTGCATAAGGTGAAGGACTATATTGCGGCAGGGGATATTTTTCAGGCCAATCTGACCCAGCGCTTTTCTTGTCCCCTTGAGATAGACCCCTGGCATCTTTACCTCCGTCTTCGTTTGGTAAATCCCGCTCCTTTTGCCGCATACCTGCACTATCCAGAGTTGGATGTGGTCAGTGCTTCTCCGGAGCGCTTTTTGCGCGTGCGAGGTCCTTTTGTAGAAACCAGGCCGATTAAGGGAACCCGGCCACGTGGAAGGGATCCGGAAGAGGATATGAGGCTGCAAAACGAGTTGTTACAAAGCGAAAAAGACAGAGCGGAGCTGACAATGATCATCGACTTGGAGCGTAATGACCTGGGGAAGGTCTGCAGCTATGGGAGTGTGCATGTCCCAGAGCTGATCTGCCTAGAGAAATATGCCACTGTATTTCACCTTGTTTCAACTGTCAGGGGGGTACTGGCACCGGACCGAGACCTGGTTGATCTTTTGTGCGCTACTTTTCCTGGAGGGTCTATCACCGGAGCTCCAAAGATCCGGGCGATGGAGATCATTGATGAACTTGAGCCGATGCGGCGGGGGATATATACGGGCTCCATAGGTTATCTGGGGTTTGACGGAAACGCCGATTTGAATATAGTCATCAGAACATTTATTGTTAAAGATGGGATGGCTTACTTCAACGTAGGAGGGGGGATTGTGGCTGATTCAGACCCGGAAACGGAGTATTGGGAAACCATTACTAAGGCGAGGGCTTTGTTAAGAGCGCTGGGATATCACCGGGAGGAGGTCGCGGTATGTCTGGAATAGCCTGGGTGAACGGGGAGATCGGCGAGCTAACTCATCCTTGGTTCGGAGTGTTGGAAAGGGGGGTTCTCTATGGTGATGGAGTGTTTGAAACACTGCGGTTGAGAGATGGCCTCCCCCAGGATTGGGATGAGCACTGGCGCCGGCTTTGTCAAGGGTGTTCAGTTTTAAAAATACACTGCTCCCGAGATAATGTTGAGGCAGGAGTATCAGAAGTTGCAGAAAGGATAGGGAATGGTGTTCTAAGGGTTACAGTAAGCAGAGGAGAGTCCCCTAGGGGGCTTCTGCCTCACCCCGACAGCAGGCCTACTGTTGTAGTGGTCGGGCAGGACGAAGATCCTTATCCCAGTGATCTCTATGAACGCGGGATCCATGCCTGCTTGATCAGTTTTCCCCGCAACCCTCATTCTCCCCTGGTCAGGATCAAATCCCTCAACTGTTTGGAGAATATCTTGGGACGCATGGAGGCTGCAGCTGCCGGTGCACAGGAAGGGATCTTCTGTAATATTTGGGGAGAGGTGGCTGAGGGCACGACCAGCAATGTCTTTTTTGTCATCAAAGAGAGGATAGTTACCCCCTCCCTGGATTGCGGTTTGCTGGCTGGAATAATGCGTGCTAAAGTGATCTCACTGGCCGAAGAGCTGGGAATTCCGGTAACCGAAAGGAGGGTTCTACCCAGTGAATTCTTAAGGGCAGAGGAGGCCTTTTTGACCAATTCTTTAATGGGTATTATGCCCCTTGTTTCCGTGGATGGGAGGAAAGTGGGTAAGGGGGTTTCCGGCCCGGTCACCGATTTATTGCGCAGGAAATTACAGTTTCCATAAATAATTTTAAAAAAGTATTCGAAGAAATTTTTATGTATAATTAGAAGAGGGGAGGAAGAGAAGGAAGATTTCAGCAGAGGAGGAACTCCAATGCGCAGGATAGGTCTGAAGTGGCTGCAGCCGGGAATGATTTTGGAAAGACCGGTGTATGGAAAGGGTGGACGGATTCTCTTAGATAAGGGAATAGCATTGAAAGAAAGCTACATCAGGAGACTGGCGGATTTTGGGGTAACTCATGTGTATGTTTATGATGAACGTGTTGCCGAAATTATTATCGATGATGTGGTTAATGAGGAGACAAGGCTTGAGGCAGCAGAAATCGTAAAGGAAGCAGTGAATAATATCAGGTTCGGTAAAGAACTGAATGCAAAGGTTATCAAACAGGCTGTAACAGAGGTTATCGATGAAATATTGAACAACAGGGATGCTCTTTTTCATCTATCTGAGCTTCGGATTGCCGGAGAAAATCTGTTTCACCACTCGGTTACAGTCGCAATCTATGCAATCCTAACCGGGTTGAACATCAATTACAATAAGGAAGACATGCTGAAATTGGGGACTGGGGCTCTCCTTCATGATATTGGGAAGAGCAGGCTCCCGGAATGGATTGAACCAGGTTATGAAGCAATGAAAAACCATACTGTTTATGGTTTCGAAATTCTGCGGCGTGATAGGGATTTCAGTCTATTGGAAGCACATGTTGCTTACCAGCATCATGAAATGTTTGATGGAAGTGGCTATCCACGTCAGCTTAAAGGCCGGAACATCCATGAGTTTGCCCGCATAACAGCAATCGCCAACACCTATGATGCCCTTGTTACCGGGCTTTATAACAAAAGGTTACTTCCTTATCAGGCTATTGAATATATAACTGCCCAGGCTGGTGCTGCCTTTGACCCGGAACTGGCGAGGGTTTTTTCAACAAATATTGTCGTTTATCCTTTAGGAAGTTTGGTAAGGCTGAATACAGGGGATAAGGGTTTTGTGGTGAAGATCCCCAAGAATTATCCTACACGACCAGTTGTGCGGATTATTGAAGACTCTATGCAGAGGAAATACCTGAAGGATTGTCCGGAGATAGACTTAATGAAGGAATTGACTGTTTTTATTGAAGATGTTATCGAGGAATAAAAACTTTAAATAAAAAATCTGGGAATTAGCATAAAGAAAAACCCCTTTCGAATAAATACATATCATGTATGGAGATGCTAATTGGTAGCAG
>LSQX01018743.1_pt2 | contig 21530 bp, 19 predicted proteins | sample 654561 | NCBI WGS metagenome assembly LSQX01 (sample SAMN04489861, study PRJNA283612) | anaerobic digester metagenome | isolation source: 4 biogas reactors fed with cattle manure at either 37C or 55C with and... | place: Denmark: Kongens Lyngby | collected 2014 | reverse complement strand
CTCGGCGCTTTTACCGCGACCAAAGCTGCGCCCGTGCGGCACTGCCTTTTCGATAGCACGACGAATCGATGCCAGATTATCCGGCAAATCCTCTGCCATTAATGAAGTACGCACCGCCATCATGCCGCAACCCAAATCAACGCCCACAGCGGCAGGAATAATAGCCTTCTGCGTGGGAATGACACTGCCGATGGTTGAGCCTTTACCCAGATGTACATCCGGCATCACCGCCAAATGACTAAAAATAAACGGCATTTGTGCGGTATTGAGCAATTGCTGCTTAGCTTCTGCTTGTACCGGCACGCCCTGCGTCCAAAGCTTAATAGGTACACCTTGGTGACTGCTTAATACTTGATAACCAGACATACTCTTACCTCAAAAACAGATGAAACATGACACAAACACTTAAATAATCGGTCTTAAACCATTGCTATAGCTTTCCTACTAACAACTTTTTGATGGAGTAGACTATGAACCCTTTACTTATCCTAGGTTTGGCCATAACCGTTTTTTCAACAGCTGTTTATGCCGATACCTACAAACTAGACCCAGACCACACCAATGCGCGCTTTGCTATTGGTCACTTTGGCACCAGCACCAATCATGGTGGTTTTTATAATCTAACCGGCGATATCACCGTAGACCCACAGCACGAAACGGGTCAGCTCAAGGTTATTATTCCAGTAGCGAGCGTTAATACAGGTAACCAGCAGTTCAATGAACACCTAAAAAGCGCTGATTTATTTAACGCAGAACAATACCCCACCATGACCTTCATCAGCACTCATTGGGACTATATCGATGGAGTACCGCACCAAGTAACAGGCGATCTCAACCTGTTAGGTCTAAGCCATCCAGTGACCCTGACCGCCACGCAGTTTAATTGTTATGCAAGCCCTAAATTCGATGGTGCAACAGTCTGCGGTGGCGACTTTGAGACGGTTATCGATCGCACTCAGTGGGGTATGGATTTCTTTGTGGCGCTAGGCATCCCCAAGGAAGTTAAGCTCAGCATCCAAGTGGAAGCCATCAAACAGTAACAAAGCTCAGGAAGAACAGCATAAAGAAAGGCGCTGTTACTGTGAGGATTAAGCCACTAATAATAGCTGTGGGTACATACTCGTAGTTGCACGCCTTGCGCACAAAGGGCAGGGTAGTATCCATAGCCGTTGCGGCGCATACACCTATGCTGCTGTTGGAATAATTACGCCCCAAAATAAATACGACCGTCAGACCAATTAATTCACGCATCAGATCGTTCAACAGCGCAATACTGCCGTAAGCTTCGCCTAGATGCTGTCCAGCCAAAGCGCCTGATAAGCTAAACCAGCCAAAACCCGTGCTGAGCGCCAATGAAACCATTAAGCGCTCACCCGTCATCCAGCTTAACAAAACGCCTGCCAGCATCGAACCAAGCATCACCACGGCAGGAATCACTAAGACACGCGGTGCAAGCCAAGAGCGGTTAATCGCCACCTGAGCCAAATCTAAGCCGATGAAAAACAACAACACATACAGCCAGTAGGAAATGTTAAACAAAACCTCGCCTACGGCATGCTCATGCCAGTGTAAACGGTAGAAAAAAGCACCTAGCAATACCAAGCTAAAAGCAATCAGGCACTCTTTAACCGGATACCAGAGTGCTTGCCAAGCGCTGGTATCCTCTGTTTCAGTTTGGTTTTTTTGATTGAAGGGCAAAAGCAACAAAAAAACCACTACACTGATGGTAAACGCATAGATGGCGGCTTGTTTTAAAACGCTAATCCCTGAAGCAAAACTGCTAAAAGCCTCACCCGACTCCATGCCAATCACAAACAAAATCACCCAAACCACGGGCGTGATCGCTTTGACTAACGAGCCAATTACAGGCTTGGTCAGTCGTTTGCCCAATAGGTAGCCTGCTAACAAATAAAGCAGTATCGGCAGTACAGTAGTGAGTATTTTGGTCAGTGGAGCTAGCACGAGGTATCTCTTGGGGAGCTGATTAAATTGAAGTCAGTAGCCCAGTAATTCAGTGCGACAAGAGATCACGCTGGGGCTGGAGGGCCTAGTATAGCAGGTTCAACCGCGGGGAATATTTGTCAGCTCAGAGAAGAAAAGCAATTTAGCCGACAAATTAATATGCTAATTTGTATACTCTAGCTATTCATTCGCTTTAAAAAGGTACGCTGGTATGAAGGTCGCTCGCTGGTTAAGCCAAAATCTTAGCTTAAGTATTCCGCTGTTTTTATTGCTGGGTCTGGTTGCCGGTTTTTGGCTGCCGAGCGCAAACCTCAGCGTGCTGATCACACCACTCACCTTGCTGATGGTTTACCCGATGATGGTCAATATCAAACCCAAGCAACTGCTTGAGTCTGGCCATGGCAGCGTGCAGTTTTGGGCGCTGGTGATTAATTTTTTATTTATCCCTTTTGTCGCTTTTATCCTAGGCCGTTTATTTTTTTCTGATAAGCCCGAGCTGGCGCTAGGTCTGCTACTAACCTCACTATTACCCACTAGCGGTATGACGATTTCCTGGACAGGTTTTGCCAAAGGTAACGTACCGGCCGCGATCAAGCTCACCTTGGTCGGTTTATTCCTCGGCTCATTGCTCACGCCTTTTTATGTGCACCTTTTATTGGGTGCTCAGTTGCCCGTTAAACTGATGCTGGTGTTCCAACAAGTTCTATTCTTTATTGCCATTCCTTTGTTTGCTGGTCAACTGACGCGTGCGGTTCTGTTACGCCGTTATGGCCAAGAAAACTTTCAAAAGCACCTAGCACCTAACTTCCCAATCCTCTCCAGCATTGGCGTCCTCGGGATTGTATTCGTAGCCATGGCGCTTAAAGGTCCTGAGCTTATTAAGTCGCCCAGTTTGGTGGTATACATCATTGTGCCGCTGGTCTTGTTGTATGCCATTAACTATGCGGTGAGTACCTTTGTGGCGCGCAAATCACTTTCGCGCGGCAATGGCATTGCTTTGGTTTACGGCACGGTAATGCGTAACCTGTCGATTGCTTTAGCATTGTCCATGACAGCCTTTGGCGAGGCCGGTGCTCAAGCAGCGCTATTGATTGCCTTGGCCTATATTATCCAGGTGCAATCTGCAGCTTGGTATGTAAAACTCACTGAACACCTGTTTCCCGCTGAGCCCGAGCAACAGTAGCCGATAAATTTAAGGCAGTACCCAGTCCAATTCATGGTGCGCCGCAAAGGCTTCTGGGTGTAAATACTCTCCTCTTAACAGGGGCTGCTCAAGCCAACTCCAGTTGATGTTAAAGGCTGGGTATTCATTTTTTATCGCATCCGCCAAAATCGTGGTGCAATACAGATGCTGCTTATCACGCGCAGCTAGCACAAACGGCTTGCCCAGCTCAGCCAATAGACTGCGGCTTATATTTTGACGCTGCTCAGCGCTTAAAAACTGTGGCCGCGCTACAGCAACACGCTTGGCTAATTTCACATCGGTAAACTGCTGCCAAGTAGAGAGTAATACTTGATTGCTGAGCGCTTGTAGATCATCGGTGGTTGCATGGAGTATTTGTATTTCTGGCTCAACCTCAACCACCATGCCGATATGGGAAAAATCACCTGCACCAAAGCTGGCAATCAAATAGCTTTCCAACGAGGTTCCTTGCCGAAAGACCCAGTCACCCACAGCAAGCGCCGGCGTATCTGTTATGCCAGTCGAGTCAGCGTTATCACGAGCAACGGCTAAGCCGTTTAACAGCAGCCAGCTAAGTAAAAGAAAACATAAAAAAAGCCATCTATGTCTTACCCAGATGGCTTTTTTATTATTCGGCAAACAATGCATTACAGCTTAACTTTCCAACCATCCTTAGTGCTGATCAGGTTAACGCTTTCTTCTTCGCTCGTGCCGTTTTTAAATTCCAACTTAACCGCAACAGAGGCCATTTTCTTATCACTGCTGTATTTGGTAGTGGTGGACTTAATGGATTTAACACCACCAGCCAACTCAGCTGCAGCGGATGCGGCTTTAAGCATTTCGCTCATTTTGCCCTTCATCATATTGAACTGCTGTTTTTCTTCTTCAGTTAAATGAACCACGGCCATAAAGGTTTCAATATCGCCGTTGATCATGGCGCTAACATACTTCTCAGCCACTTTCTCTGGACCTGATCCCGAAGAACAAGCAAACATAAATACAGCAATGGCCAGTACAAAAAAGTGCTTTACTTTATTCAGATACATGAGGGTTCCCTATTAAATTAATGTGTTAATTTTTCCAAAACCTACCTCAGCGCCGGCCTAAACAAAGCGCCCTGAACAGCACATGGTCTTTAACGGCCTTGCTAATGCATTAGTTAGTCGCGTATAGCTTACACACTTAACTAAGGCAAACCGTTACCAAAAACGATACTGTCATTTTTTTGCGAACTAACTCACAAAAAAAAGGCGGTCACAATACTTAATAGCACTACCACAGCAAAAACCTTGTAGTGGGTGCTAAATAGCGGTCGTTTATTTGATTCGTTCACATCTCTAGTCATAGCTTCCAACTCTGCTGCTCTGTCGATTCGTTAACGAGCACTCTGCTCAAAAATCACCCCACAAATGCTGCGCTACTGTCATTGCAGCTATGGGTGCTGTTTCTGTTCTTAATACTCTTGGTCCTAAGCTAACCGCCTGAAAACCTTGAGTTAATACCTGTTCAACCTCACCCGCACTTAAACCACCTTCAGGCCCTATTAATAGCGCCAGCGTTTGAGGTGCGGCGTATTGGGCAAAAGGCTGAGCTTGCGGGTGCAACACCAGTTTTAAGTCAGCGTTGAGCTGATCTGCCCAAGTGGCAAGCTTTTCGATTGGATGAATAATAGGGATTTGGCTACGACCACACTGTTCGCACGCACTAATAGCAACTTGCCGCCAATGCTCGAGTCTTTTTTCTGCACGTTCTTTATTTAAACGCACTTCACAGTGCTCGGTGAACAATGGCGTGATGTGTGTGACACCTAGCTCGGTTGCCTTTTGAATTGCCCAATCCATGCGCTCACCCTTGGAGAGCCCTTGGCCTAGGTGCACCTTTAAGGGTGATTCTGCTAAACCCGCTATTTTTTCAGTGAGTTGCACAGTTACAGATTTTTTACCCACCCGTGTTAGCTTGGCTAAAAACTCATAGCCACTGCCATCAAAAACCTGTATCCGAGCGCCAACATCCAAACGTAATACTCTGGCCATATAATGTGCAGTTTGCTCTGGCAGTTCGTGCTCGCCCAAACTAAGTGGCTGCGCCACATAGAAACGCTGATACCCCATGTCGCCCACTCGTATGCAATTAAAAACCGTGAAACCATAGCAGATTCCATGGCTGCTCGACCATAGCGCTGGTGTGATATGTGGATGTGTGATGAGTTATAGCAGGTTGCGGCTATGTGTTAGGTGGGTTTCTACAGGTTTACAAGCAACTTCCTTGCCGCCAACACTGAGCCAAGTTTTAAGCCAGTCTCCTATTGAAGCGTAGCTTCTGTGCGAGGCGGATTATACAACCAGCTCAGGCGTTGCTGGAGAATCCATCGCGCAAGAGTTGCGCTCCCACAGAAGCTGAGCCTGCGCGCCAGCTGGCTATAAAATTGCCGGACGTCTACTTAGTGCGCAAGCTCATCATGTTCGATTACATCGCCCTCATGTTCCATGGATTCATGCTCATGTCCTGCATCTTCTTGGCCATGCATCATCTGCATTTTGTCACCGTGTTCAGCCGCGTGCTCATGGCCCGCTTGAGCGATTTCTTTCAGTACCGCCAAATCAATTTGCTCAAAGCTTATTACACGTCCACCACGATCATGCGCCAGCTTTTCAGCCGCTGCTTTATCGCTGTAGGACACTAACGAGGGTCCCATAGCGCCAAGCATGTCAGAACCCACAACATACCAAGCTTTGCGTGCATCGATTAAGTGCTCATCTTCTGGCGTATCCCAATGTGTTTTAGCCATATCATGCACATAAATCTGCGCTTGCAGGGTTTTGTTTTCTGGCTGCAACCACCAGCTAAACATATCCACAGTAGAGCAAAATTTATGTGTTTCGCCATTTTGCTTATTGATTGACTGACCTTTTGCGCCCGGCCATTCGGTAATCAACATACCGCATACATGGCACTCATCGCCCGCATGAAAGGCGACCGGATCAGTGCTCACTTGTGGTTTATTTTCTTCTGTACAAGCAGTTAACCACAGCGCTGTGAAAAGTACTGCGCCAAAACCTAATGCTTTTTTTATTGTTTCTTTCATGGGTACAACTCCTTTAATTATTTTAAGCCGCTCGCTTAGTCAAGCGCCAATGGGCTAAACCCAGTACTACGCCAGCCCAAACCACCAAACATAACCACAACGCTAACTGACCAACCGGCAAGTCACTAGCCAATGCCATAACTCCAAGCCCCTGACCGCCAGCTTCAAAACCACCCAGATTAATCAAACGGTAAATATCGGTAGGGTTAAGCAACAACAACCATGGCAGTAATTCGGGATTAATTCGTCCTTCAGTCACCACCAGCAAGGCTAATAAAGCCAAGTCAAATACCAGTACAAACAAAAACCAAATACCCAGCGCTAACCCTGCCGCGGTAGTTTTTTCCTTTGCTTGGCTGCTCAGTACATAGGCAAAGGCTAAGAATACTAAGCCAAGTAAAGTTGATGAGAAAATAAAGCGACTAAATGCAAACAGTAGCGTGCTGTAGGAGACATCCTGTACCAACAGCGCAATCGCCACTGCGGCGCTACCAAAACCAATCAGCGTTGCCATGCCTAGAATACAACCATGCCCAACGAACTTGCCTAGCAATAACTCACGGCGCGTCAGCGGGTAGGTAAGCAACAGCATTAACGTGCCACCTTCTTCCTCGCCTACAATGGCGTCATAGGCTAATAACAAAGCAATTAGCGGCATTAAAAACGTGGCCAAGCTTGCCAAACTGGCAATGGTTGCTGGGATAGAGGTAAAGCCCACCTGCCCTGAAGCAGCGGCACCAAACCAAGCAATACCAACCGCCAATACCGCAAATAACAGGCTAATCGCCAACATCCAGCGGTTACGCAAACCATCACTAAATTCTTTTCGGGCAATATGAATTATTTGCTTCATTGCTGTACTCCTGCAATACCCACGGCACCCGCTTTTTCCATGTAATAACAATAGATGTCCTCAAGCGAAGCTGGGCGCACTTCTAAATCCTGCGGCTGCAATTTAAGTATCTCTCGCAGTATGTCGAGTTTGGCGGCTGGCGTTACGCTCAGCTCAAGCCACTGCGCAGTGAGTTGACGTTGGGAATGAATTTCTGGGTGGGTAAATTCGCTCGTTAACCCTTGCACCCGTATCTGCACTGGCAATCCAGCTTGGTTACGCAGCTGATTTAGATTGCCTTCAGCCTCCAAGTATCCACGCGCCAATACCACCGCTCGATCAATATACGACTCGACGCCGGGCAACACATGGGAGCAAATAATAATACTGGTACCCGCATCTTTGAGCCGACCAATCAGCCGGTACAACTCTTGCGTAGCTATGGGGTCAAGTCCAACGGTTGGTTCATCCAAGATCAATAACTTTGGCTGCCCCAATAATGCTTGCGCCAAACCTAATCTTTGGCGCATACCTTTAGAATAGGTTTTCACGCGTTTAGTAGCAGCGGCGGTTAGGCCCACTTGCGCCAGCAGCTCATCTACCTGTGCCAATGGTGCGCCTTTCAAACGCGCAAAGTGCTGTAACGTTTCACGACCTGTCAGTTGCGGGTAAAACATTACGTTTTCCGGTAAAAAACCAATCTGCTGGCGTACGCGTGACTCGCTGGCCTCACCACCTAATACACGCACCTCACCGGATGATGCTTGAATTAAGCCTAAGATTAGGCGCACGGTAGTAGTTTTTCCTGCACCGTTATGACCAAACAAGCCCATTACTTCGCCTGCGCGTAATTGCCATGTCATATCGTGCAGCACTTGCAAGTCGCCGTAGCTTTGCTGCACCTGTTTGAGTTCTACCACTACTGTCATTGTTGTGTTCCTTGTGACGCTGCCGACAACCCTTTTGGTGGTCGCATTAAAGGATAGCTATCTTGTACGCCCGGGTACTTAACCACGGGAAACGCCCGTTGTACCCAACGTAGCAGTTCGATACTGGGGCTGTGCATCAGCAAACGTACTTGCGGATAAGTCCACAGCAAACGGTCTACGTTATCATTAGGTTCATAGGGCACATCGCCTATGCCATCCTCGTTACGATCCCAGCCTAAATAGTCGCTCCAGTAGTTGCCACGACCTTCATATGACCATTCCTGATAACGAATGGCGACATATTTAACCTGCTGTTGGTTATTGATAAAGGCGTTGTCGTAAATTTTATTATCCTCAGAGCCCGCAGTCAGATGCACACCCAAGGCGCTGTTGACAAAAGAGTTACCCGACACGGTATTAAACAGGGAGTTATAAATAAACAGCCCTTTACCCTCGGCACCACTGATATGCACACCATCTCCAGAGCCTGGCTGCACATCGGTGGCGTAATTATTCTGGATAGTCGAATTAATGATGTAATTGAGCAGCACGCCATAGTTTTGGTCGTGGTCAGAGCGGTTGTTAAGCACGGTTAACTGGCGGCTTTGCATCAGTGCGTAGCCTGTCCGAGTGCGTGCGGTGCTGTTATTGGTGACATGGTTACGGTTAGAAAACATGTAGTGAATGCCGTAGCGCATATCACGTAAATTATTGGCGTCGATAATATTGTCGTTGGAGGCTTCTATATAAATCCCATCACGCACATGCCAGATTTCATTGCCTTGAATAGTGGCATCACGCACCGCAAAAAGGTGAATACCGTTGCCACGGTCTTGAGTACGCAAGCTATCATCACCTTGGACTTGGTTGCGTAAAATGCTGACCCCTCGTGTTGCATCGACCCAAACGCCAAAAGCCTTACCGTACAAAGAGTTTTCTATGATTTGTGCATTAGTTGCTGTGCGCTCGACAAAAATGCCAGCGTCCATATCGGTCAAGTTTTGCCCCCAGTTTTCGAGTCGACAATTTTTTAGGGTTACATCTTGAGCGCGAATATTAATGGCGTTTTTAAGGCCACCGGCATCAAATACTGCTCCTACTGCGCATTCAAGGTGTAAAGGAACATCAATCACGAAATTGCCTTGGTACTTACCAGCCGGCAAACGCCAAAGCTGGTCATTAATTTGCTCTATTGGGAGTGTGGTTATGGAGATGAGGGTTGTATCTGCATCGGGCGCTGCCTGAATAGCATGCAGTTGTAAATTTTTAACCGCTTCTGGAACTTCAACCTTGTCTGCGTTAGCTACACTGCTCGCACAGGCAGCGACAAAGCAAAACACAGTACGAATGAAATGTTTTACACCCATGCATAAGCCTTACTTAATTAAATTTAAAACCATACGCCCTTAACAAGGGCGTATGGATTATGGCAGCTTACTTAGCTGGTTTTACTAACATGCGACCGACCATTTCCATGTGCAGTGCATGGCAGAACCATGTGCAGTAATACCAGAACACGCCAGGCTTATCAGCAGTAAAGGTTACTGATGAGGTTTGCTGTGGGCTGATTTCCATACTGACACCGTGGTTTACCATACAGAAACCATGTGAAACGTCTTCGATGATATCAAGGTTAGTGATGATTACAGTCACCTCATCACCTTGGTTAACAGTAAACTCGCTCATACCGTAGGATGGTGCGTAAGAAGTCATATACACGCGAACTTTCTTACCGTCACGGATGACCTTGTTATCTTTTTCTAGATCGATGCCGTCTTTCTTCGCCATAGCACGGGTAGTGGCGAAAAATGGATCGTTACGATCCCAGATCTTTTTAGTCTTGATCTGGTCACGGCGCGCCATAATACAGTCATGTGGCTCGGCGAAGGTAGGACCGTCATGAACCAGCTTCATCACATCACCGGAAATATCAATCAACTGGTCATTCTCTGCGTGTAACGGACCTACTGGCAAGAAGCGGTCTTTAGAGAACTTACTCAATACTACCAACCACTTACCGTCTGCTTCGCTGGACTCAGTCAATGAAGCGTGGTTGTGGCCTGGCTGGTAATGAACATCGAGCTTTTGCTTGATGTAGTTCACTTTTTTGCCGTTGTATGCCTGAATGGCTTCTTCGATGTTCCACTTAACTACTTGGCTGTCAATAAACAGCGTAGTGTACGCATTACCGCGTCCGTCAAAAGTAGTATGCAGCGGTCCTAAACCTAACTCTGGCTCAGCGACAACTACTTCACGCTCATCTTTGAATTTGTCGTTAAACAGATCGTCGAGTCTATCAATTGCAATGATAGTACAGGTTGGTGATAGCTTACCGTTGGCAATGAAGTACTTACCGTCTGGCGAAGTGTTCAAGCCATGGGGGTTTTTAGGAGTAGGAATGTAGCGAGTTACGCGAGAGTTCTTGCCGTCTTTTTTACGGCCATCAACTACAGGTACTTTAGAATCGCCTAGAGTAATAAAGTTACCTTTTTTAATTTCTTCTTCAATGCGTGGAATGTTGAAAACCGTTACCCAGTCGCGCTCATTACGCATCATACCGGCCAAGTCAGTAGCCGCTTCTGAGTTATAACATGTGGCAGCAGCGTATTTACCTGTGTAGCACGCATCCGTATTGTCGAGGTTACCATCAACAATTACTTGCCACGCAACTTCCATGGTTTCCGCATCAATTGCGTTATACATGGTGTACTTGTTGGACTTATCCCAGTTGTCAAAATCGGTTTTACCATCATTTGGGTGCGGAATAATAAATTCGGCGTTACAGAATACATACTTTGTGTGAGGTACTTTCTGCAAACGCAAACCGTGAATAGCCTGTACGTTTGGAACCGTGGTGATCTTGTCACACTTCATGATATCCAAACGAATACGAGCAACACGAGTGTTTGCTTTATCGTTAATGAACAGGTATTTACCATCATATTTACCATCGGTCATGGAAATATGTGGGTGGTGAGAGTCACCGTTTAGGTACTTAGAGCTATCGCCTAGCACTTCTTTACTTTCGTTGGTTAAGCCCCAACCAGTAGCAGAACAGGTATTAAATACCGGAATACGCATCAACTCACGCATGGATGCAATACCCAATACGCGAACTTCACCTGAGTGACCGCCACTCCAGAAACCGTAGTACTCATCCAGCTCACCTGGACCAACATGAACTTTATTTTGTGATTCTTTTACCGCTGCAGCCCATGACTCGCGTGTCATTACTGAACTACCCAGAGCTGTAGCACCGGCTAAGGTGGCGCCTGTTACTGCAGTGGCGCCGAGAAATCCACGGCGACTAAGGCCTGTTTTCTCAACTTCTGTTGTTTTTTTATCACTCATGACAGACTTTCTCCTAAATTAAACCCTTACTCTTCTAAGTCAGGGCGAAACATCCAGCTGTACGGCTGGAATGATTTGCGGCTCCTCAGGAGCTGCTTTATTACGTTGGCGGCGTTTCTTTTTTGCCACCAACGGCGGGCATCGGTCGTCGTTGTAGTAGGTAACCTGACAATCCAGACAGTGGTGACACTCGTTGGCATTAATATGCCCATCTGGGTGAATCGCCTGAACCTCACACTCAACGGCGCATAACTGACAAGGCGTACCGCACTCTTTGCGACGCTTAAGCCAGTCGAACAAACGTAATTGTGTTGGTATCGCCAAAGCTGCACCTAAAGGACAGATGTAGCGGCAATACACTTTGCGGGTAAAGATATTGATTACCAATAAAACAACAGCATAGAGAACGAAACCCCACTCACGCACAAAATGCAGCGTAATAGCGGTCTTGAATGGCTCAACCTCAGCATATTTTTCTGCCGTGGCAATGGAGTCAAGTGACAATCCGAACAGAGCCAGCAAGATAATGTACTTCACCGCCCATAAGCGCTCGTGCACAGCCCAAGGCAACTCATACTGCTTAATTTTTAACTTGCGTGCGGCTTCATTAATCAATTCCTGCAGGGCACCAAAAGGACAGAGCCAGCCACAGAACACTCCACGACCCCAGAGCAGAATACTCACCGCCACAAAGCTCCACATAATAAATATCACGGGATCAATCAGAAACGTCTCCCACCTAAAGTCACCCATAAATGAGTGCACAAAGGTAAACACGTTAACCACTGAGATTTGACCCAAGGCATACCAGCCAATAAACACCACAGTGAAGGTCAAGTAAGCGATTCGGATTGTGTGCAGTAAACCCGGACGACGCGCTAGGAAGTCCTGCATAAATAAGATTGCTACCAGTACAATCAGCGCTATTGAGATAATCGATATTTGGAAGCTTTTTTGATACCAAACACTCAGCCACAGCGGACGATTAGCTTCATCAATAGCGGCCTGCTCTGAAGCGGTTAAAGCCGGTCGATCAATGTATTCTTCAGGTAACTGGTAGCCCAGTTCAAAGCTGGTAAAAATGCTGTCTACGGGACCGGTTTGACGACGCACCAACAGCTCAAAGCTTAGAGGGCTGCCCGGGTCCACGGCGTATTGTGAGCGCGCAATAAAAATACCCATCTCAGTAAAATTTGGCATGCCTTGCGCATACACATCACTGAGACGGAAGAAATCCAAGTCTCTAAAGCTGATAACTTCACCAAACTGACGCATCTGGATACGGTCGAAAATACCGCCACGCACATAACCCGAGCCTTTAAACGAGTAGTCACCATTAGCCACAACCATCATGGCATGATCGCCCTCGTTAAGCTCTTCCATAATCGCTTGGTATTGCTTGTCGCCCAGAATATTGCGGCCAATGGTTGGCACTGTTAAGTTAGCTAAGTACAGATCAATAAAGGGTGTATCTCGTTGGTCCTCAGCAACCGCCTCAACACCTTCAGCTTCCGTACCTATAAAAGCATCATCAACCTGTCCATGATCGAGCAACATACGTCTTATCGAACCGTCACCGGTCAGCGTATGCCAATCTGATGGTCTGAAATAGTCTTTGAGGATAGTAGCGGGCTTAGATTTAATCTCGCTGTGTGCTTCAACCAGACCCAGCGACACTGCCACTCGGTGTGCAGCGCGCATGACGATCTCGTTAACCACCATCACCGTTACGGTTGCACCACTTACTGCATCAATAGTTACCGCTGTTTCATCTTTAGTACGCCCGATAACTACGCGCTGCTCAACATTAATTCCTTGATATTTAGCTGCAAAATCGTGCAGTTTTTGTTCGGGAATACCGATCAGCAGAATGGGCTCATCATGCTGGAGTACATAGGCATCCAGAATCGTACCTTCTAAATCAAGTACCACCTGCATATTGATAGGCTTGCCCGAGTAGGCAGGGATATTAACGACATTGATACTTTCGAATGCGTAGCCCTGTAATTCGTCGCCTTTTTTTAGCGTTCTTACGCCGAACTCTTCTGTCGGCTCTGAAATAACGTTCACTTCAGGCAGCACTGTAGCAATACGCTGCCTCTCTAACGGGCTCAGAGGCTGGGCAAGTGCAAAGCTTGCCCAAAACATTAACAACCAAAATAAGATGCTTTGGCGTAAGTATTTAATTCCTGCGCTTTGGGGTGCCGCAACCGTCATAGCTTTCCTGCCTTATCATTTGTAACTTAATTCATACTAACCCAGCCTATGTGTGTGCGGCGCATGATCGCAATCAATTTATTTTTTTATTAGTTTACAAAGAATGAAATCTTTGAAACACGCACCTCGCTCAATCCCCCCCTACTGGTGCTACGCCTTTTTAGCATGCAATACACTGATCCATGACAACACTTGTCCAGATGCCAGCATCAATACTGCCTAACCCAGCAAAGAAGACTGCGCCAATTCGCTATAATCATGATGGCACAATACCTGCATGGTTATCTGGCAGTTAAAATTTTGACTCTGGTTCACACACCTATCTGCCTATAGCACGTGACCAAAACCAACTCTAATAATTATTGGGTGCCACTATGAAAAAATATATTTCCGACGTCATACAGGCCATTTTGCGCGGCATAGGGATTCGCAGCCTTGATAAGCAATTTTTGTTTTCGTATTCACTTATTGCCATTTTCACTGTTGTTGTAGCTGCACACCTATTAATCTCCCACAGCGATGATGCGACCAGCATAAATGTGGCGGGGGCACAGCGAATGCTTAGCCAAAAAGCAGCTAAAGAGGCGCTGCTTGCAGGCGCAGGCTTAGAACAAAAGGCCACTGTGTTCGCCACCCTGAAGCAGTTTGATGACGCTCACCAAGCTTTGTTAGCGGGCAATAAAGAGCGCGGCATGAGCGCCATTACTGACCCTGAGGTTGTCGCGCAACTTAAAAAAGTGGATCACCTCTGGCAAGACTACAAACAATCCATCACTAATTACGTAGAGCAACATAACCCTGAGTATCTAAGCGCAATTCACGAACGCTCACCCATAGTTCTAAAAGAAATGAACGCCGCAGTAATGATGATGGAAACCTCAGCGCAAGCTGACGCCAAACAACAACTCTATGTAGCCTTTGGTTCCACCGTTATTATTTTAATCCTCGTCACCTTTGGACGAATTTTCGGTATGGGTGTGCTTATGAGTCAGGTGCACAGATTACGCGAACACCTTTACTCAGTTGGCGCAGGCGATTTTTCGCACACGCTTGAAATTGATTGCGCGGATAACGAAGTGGGACAAATGTTCACGGCCTATAACGATATGGTGACCCATATTGGCAAACTGGTCGGCGGCGTTATGCAAGCAACCGCTGAAGTCAGCACCACCATTGACGGCGTTGCACATCGTTTAGAACAAACCGCACGCGGTGTTCAGTCTCAGCACAGTGAAATCGACCAAGTTGCCACCGCCATGAACGAAATGGCAGCTACCGTGCAAGAGGTTGCTCACAATACTGTGTTGACCGCCGAAGCAGCTGAACAAGCGCAATTAGAAGCACAAAACGGCCGTCAAATAGTTACGCAAACTATCCGCAGCATTAGAGAGTTGGCCGATAAAGTCGAACAAGGCTCTGCAGCCATGCAACTGCTACAACAGGATAGTCATGAAGTAGGTCAGGTCATGCAGGTGATTAGCGCCATTGCCGAACAAACCAACTTACTGGCATTAAACGCTGCCATTGAAGCTGCACGTGCTGGCGAACAGGGCCGTGGTTTTGCTGTAGTAGCCGACGAAGTACGTACACTGGCGCAGCGTACCCAGCAGTCTACTGAAAACATTCGTACCATTATTGAACGCTTACAAAACCAATCGCTTCGCGCGGCCGAGTTAATGATTGAAAGTCAGGAACAAGCACAGGCTACGATCAACGATACGACTGCCGCTGATAGCGCACTGGATAATATTGTACAGTCTGTTTCCTCGATTACTGAAATGAGCACCCAGATTGCTACGGCAGCCGAAGAACAAAGCCAAGTAGCAGCTGAAATGGACAGTTCAATTACCAATATCACCGGTATTGCTGAAAAAACCAGTACTGACGCCAATGAAACCGTTTCAGCCACTGCACAAATTCATGAGCAGATGGATAATCTACGCACGCTGACTTCTCACTTCCGTTCCAACGTGAAAGGGGTTGATTTAACCGCTGCCAAAACGGCACACATTGCATGGAAAGGTCGACTACGCGCCTACCTTGATAACAAAGGCAGCCTAACGCGCGCCGAAGCAACTTCACACAAGGATTGCGCTCTGGGTAAGTGGTATTACAGCGAAGGGCTAGAACAGTATGGACACTTGTCTGAAATGAAAAACCTAGAAGCTCCACACGCAGAAATGCACAGTAAAATCAGACAAATTATTGAGCTGCGTGAAAGTAACAAGCTCGCAGAGGCTGAACAGCTGTACCAGCAAATTGAGCCGTTATCTGAAAAGGTTGTTCATCTACTAGGACAGATTGAACAAAAGAGTAAATAAGGACTAAGGAGCCTCTAAATAACACCCGTTTTTCGGGTGCGACGTAAAATCCTCCATGCATCCCAACTATAAACTGCCAGTGCGGCCCAAATAAAGGCGAAACTAAGCCAGGCACTGGCAGTGAAGGGTTCTCCGAACAACAGCACCGCCAACAATAAAAGCACCGTGGGGGTGATGTACTGCAAAAAAGCTATGGTCGAATACGGCAGGTGTTTAGCTGCACCATTAAAGGACAGCAGCGGTAGCAGGGTAATAGGTCCGGCCGCTGCCAACCACAGCATCTCTTTACTGCCCCAAAATCCGGGCTGAGCTGCCATAGCTTCTGGACTGAGCCACAACCAAATAAGCGCAACCGGCAATAGCATCCAGGTTTCAACCACCAGCCCCGGCAAGGCTGCCACCGGCGCTTGCTTGCGGATCAGGCCATATAACCCAAAAGAAAACGCTAAAATCAATGCAATCCACGGCACTGTACCCAACTGCCAAATTTGCACGCTGACACCTAGACCAGCAAGTCCCAAAGCCATCCACTGCATGCGCCTTAGGCTTTCGCGCAAAAACACCAGCGCCAGCATCACATTCACCAACGGATTAATGTAATACCCCAAACTGGCCTCTACCATATGCTCGTTGTGTACCGCCCATACATAGGTCAACCAATTGCTGGCGATTAAGCAGCCTGACAGCACCAAAGCCAGCAAACGCTTAGGGTGTTTAATTAATTCATTTAACCAGCCGGGGTGACGCCAAATCAGCAATAAAAAAGCGCCGAAAATTGCAGACCAAATAATACGGTGCATCACCACTTCAATCGCTGGAGTCCCTTCAAGCGTCTTAAAGTACAAAGGAAACATACCCCACACGCTGTAAGCCGTAAGGCCAAGCACATAACCACGACGGGGATTCACTACTGGATTCATTTACTGTTAGCCTGCTAATAAAAGCGCATTTTACACGGTTCTTGTTTTGCCGTCTTTAGCCTCTACACGTTAGCTCAACACAGGTGCAGCAGCTAGGGTTCGCATGCGGCTGTATGATAGCGGCCCAAAGTCACAGCCTATTGGAATCATAGCCTGCTGTGATAACGTATTTGTCACCCTTTATCAGTCAGGAATTTCCCAATGTCGCGCAACTCCATCCAGCTTGCTTTACTCGCAACCACCAGTTTGGTGTTGGTACTAATCATTATTTACGCAGCCGCCAACATCAAATCACCCAGCCCTAATCAGCACAACGAAGAGTTGCGTGCTGCCGGCATCATCGCTTTGCCCAAACCTAGAGACATTCCCACACTAAGCTTTGACAGCAGCAACAACGAGCCTATTGTCACAACCGAGCTTAAAGATAAATGGTATTTGGTTTATTTCGGCTATACCTATTGCCCAGATATTTGCCCAACCAGCCTCGCTGAAATGCGACAAATACACCGCTTACTCACACCCCAAGCACAGCAACAGGTTGAATTTATTATGGTGAGCGTCGACCCTAATCGCGATACGCCCCAGCAACTCAGAGCTTATCTTAATTTTTTCCATCCAGACTTTAAGGGGTTCACAGGAGATATGACGGATGTGCAAAAATTTAGTAACGCGCTGGGTATTCCCTTTATTCCCGGCGATACCAATCAACCCGGTTACACGGTCGATCACAGCGGCAATTTAGCTATTATCAGTCCGGCGGGACAACACTTTGGTTTTGTCCAAGCGCCGTTCAAAATAGAACAAGTAGCGCAGCAATTTAACCGGCTTGTGCAGCAAGCAAAGTAACAGCGATTACCACACTCATCGCCACAGGCCAGCCATACATAATCATGCGCCAACGCACGGACGCGTGGCGCAACTCCATAAAGCCATCAATAATCACCCCAGATTTTACAATGGCGATAACTAAAATTGCTGCCAATTGCAGCGCCAGCGTGCTTTGTTGTGCACCCCAGTATACGGTCGCCATAGTGGCCAGCATGAGCACGACCCAGCAGACCAACAAAACCACTTCGTTGCTTTTTTGCTTCATGCCGTTAACCCAATAAATAAACCAGCGGGAAGATAATCACCCAGACCAGATCCACCATATGCCAGTACATTACTCCTGACTCCATCCCTGCGTGTTCTTGTGCGTTATAGACATTTTTCCAGCAGCGCCAGCTCAAAAAACTCAGCACTGTTAGACCTAATAGCACATGCAGAAAGTGAAAAGCCGTGGTCAACCAATACAGAGTGAAAAACGTATTGTATTCAAGATCAAAACCAAGACCGGCCAAGTGGCTGTATTCGCTGATTTTCAGCACAACATAAACCATGCCGCTGGCAATAGCAGCTATCAGCAACAGACTGCCTTGCCGTGCTTTGTTTTTGCGCGCGCGTTCAACCGCCAACGCTGCTAAAAAACCAGAGCTCAACAAACCTGCGGTCATCGCAAAGCCGGTCGAGCTGTCCAGCTGTGCGCGCCCAAGCGTAAACATCTCAGGCTTAAGTAGTTGCGTAATACTGAAAGCAAGAATGAATAACGTAAAAGCTGCCAATTCGGCTAGGATAAAAATCCACATAGCCAAATCACCCGGCAGCTTATGTTTCGGTTGTTCAGTCAACGTGAAAGTGGACATCGACTACATCCATGAGTGCGGCAACAGTTTGTGCGTCATCGGTTAGAGGCTCAGCCAAACAGGCCATGCATGCTTGGCGTACAGGCAAGCCTGCTTTAATCATACGCGCGGTAAAAATTAACAACCTTGTCGAGGCAACCTCTTCCAAGTCATGGTTTTCGAGACGTCGAATCGCATGACCTAACCGCACCAATTGAGCGGCTAGTTTCTCATCGACTCCGGCCTCGGTGGCCACAATATGGACTTCTTGCTCAAAGCTAGGGTAGTCAAAGCGCATTGCTACAAAGCGCTGTCTGGTACTAGGTTTCATACCCTTAAGCAGATTTTGATACCCGGGGTTATACGACACCACCAGCATAAAATTGTCGGGAGCACGTAAACTTTCGCCGGTACGCTCAATAAAGAGCTCGCGACGGTCATCCGCCAATGGGTGCAGCACTACCGTTGTATCCTGCCGTGCTTCCACCACCTCGTCCAAATAACAAATACCGCCTTCACGTACGGCTCGTGTCAATGGACCATCCTGCCACCAGGTTCCGTCGGCACCTATTAAATGCCTGCCTACCAAATCTGTAGCACTTAAGTCGTCATGACAGGCAACTGTGTACAGGGGTAAGTTGAGAGCGTGGGCCATGTACTGGACAAAGCGCGTTTTACCGCAGCCTGTAGGTCCTTTAATTAAGACCGGAAGCTGATGTTGCCAAGCTTGACGGAAAATCTCTTCTTCGTTGGTTATATTTTGATAATAGGGACTTGTTTCAATTATTGCGCTGGATTGTTCTTGCATAACCATATCCTACTGCTTGACTGGGTTTTAGACAGCTTAACTACCTTGTCACTCTATAGACAATTAAAGAGCGCAGTTAACTTGATTGCCATCAAGGGTGATTGTTTAGTCTTTCTTTAGCATTATTGTCAACATGGTTAGCAAGCTACCCAAACTACAAAACACCCATACAAGAACAGTTACCCTAACAATAAGATTTTCGCACCACTCGCAGAGTTCTGTTGAAACTCACTGTTAAAATTAAAAACATGCAGAACTCAAAAGGAGACAAAGCATGACAATGAGAACGACCGCAGCACGCACTAGCCTTCTCGCTATCGCTTCAGCACTAAGCCTTACAGTTGCCAGTGCCCATGCACAAACCAAAGTTGACGATCCGCAAGCGGCCTATCAATCCGCTGCAACCACAGAGATCAGCGACGGTAAGATCATCCGTACCGCTGGCGCACCCAACCTATCTGACGCTGAATTTGAGCGTGCACGTGAAATCTACTTCCAGCGCTGTGCTGGTTGTCACGGCGTGTTACGTAAAGGCGCTACTGGTAAACCATTAACACCCGACATTACGCAAGCCCGGGGTCAACAGTACCTTGAGGCGCTGATCACCTACGGCTCACCGGCTGGCATGCCTAACTGGGGTACTTCTGGTGAGCTAACCAATGAGCAAATCACGCTCATGGCCAATTATATTCAGCATACACCGCCTACTCCACCTGAGTGGGGCATGCCGGAAATGAAGAATTCTTGGAAGATCATTGTTCCGCCAGAGAAGCGTCCTAAGAAGCAGATGAACAAGCTCAACCTACCGAACCTGTTCTCAGTAACACTGCGCGACGATGGTAAAATTGCACTTATCGATGGTGACACCAAAAAAATTGTTAAAACCATTGAGACAGGCTATGCCGTGCATATTTCTCGTATGTCAGCCTCAGGCCGATACATGTTCGTTATTGGCCGTGATGCCCGTATCGACATGATTGACCTATGGATGAAGAGCCCAAGCATCGTTGCCACCATTAAAGTGGGTATCGAAGCACGCTCTGTAGAAACCTCCAAATTCGCAGGTTACGAAGATAAGTACGCTATTGCTGGCGCATACTGGCCACCCCAGTACACCATCATGGACGGTGAAACCCTTGAGCCATTACAGATTGTCTCCACGCGCGGCATGACTGTAACCACTCAAGAATATCACCCAGAGCCCCGAGTAGCTGCGATTATTGCTTCACACGAGCACCCGGAGTTCATTGTTAACGTAAAAGAAACTGGCCGTATTTTGCTGGTGAATTACGAAGACATTGAGAACCTGACAGTGACCAGTATTGGTGCCAACCTGTTCCTGCACGATGGGGGTTGGGATAGTTCTCACCGCTACTTTATGACGGCAGCGAACGAGTCTAACCAAATTGCCGTGATTGACTCTAAAGAGCGTAATCTGGCTGCCCTGATTGATGTGGGCAAGATTCCTCACCCAGGTCGTGGCGCAAACTTTGTCCACCCTGAGTTCGGTCCTGTGTGGGCGACCAGCCACCTAGGTGATGAAACCATCAGCCTGATAGGCACCGATCCTGTAGGCCATCCACAGCATGCTTGGAAAGTAGTGCAAACGCTGAAAGGTCAAGGCGGTGGTTCTTTGTTTATCAAGACTCACCCAAAATCAACCAACCTGTACTTAGACACTACCTTTAACCCTGATGCCAAAATCAGCCAAACAGCAGCTGTATTTGATATCAACAACCTCGCTGCCGGCTACAAAGTTTTGCCAATTGCCGAGTGGGCTAATATTGATGGTGGCGTACAGCGCGTGCTACAGCCCGAGTACAACGAGGCCGGTGATGAAGTTTGGTTCTCTATCTGGAGCCAGCAGGATGAAGTTTCCGCAATCGTAGTTGTGGATGACAAAACCTTAAAACTGAAAAAAGTGATCAAAGACAAGCGTTTGATCACTCCGACCGGTAAATTTAACGTAAACAATACACAACACGACGTTTACTAAGTAAACTACAGTTGCGGGTTCCCTTGAGTCCGCAACTATAATAGCTTTGAGGATATATGATGAAAAAACTATTAATTCCTTTGTTTTCCGTAGCAGCTCTTGCCTCTTTCCAGACCGCAGTAGCTGCTGATAACGCTGCTGCAGAAGCACTTTTTTCTGCAAAAGCATGTGTTGCTTGTCATGCTGTTGACAAAAAACTGGTGGGTCCTTCCTACCAAGAAGTTGCCGCAAAGCGTGGTGATGACGTGGCAATTGTTGCTGAACA
>LSQX01003377.1_pt1 | contig 21530 bp, 19 predicted proteins | sample 654561 | NCBI WGS metagenome assembly LSQX01 (sample SAMN04489861, study PRJNA283612) | anaerobic digester metagenome | isolation source: 4 biogas reactors fed with cattle manure at either 37C or 55C with and... | place: Denmark: Kongens Lyngby | collected 2014 | reverse complement strand
AGAGTGTTAATTTTTGACGCTTACTTTTTATTTGTGTGTAAAAAAATTGATCACCAGAACCGCTAAAATTCAAAAACTTGAAAATTTATAAAGTTATAAGAAAAATTGAAGTCAAACTATGAACTTCAATATATCTTTACAAAAAACACTCAAAAAAGCTCATTTATGTTTACATAAGTTTTGTCGATTATAAGGCAATTGCACCAAAAAACATACATATAGCAGAAAAACACCAAATAAAAACTTGAAAAATGCCAAGCGAAATATTGAAAAAGACCAAATAAAAACTTGAAAAACGCCAATTGATATGGTATTATATCTTTGTGAGGTGGTTTTATGGATATGAAAAAAAGCAGTTATATGCCTAGATTAATTGATAATGTGGTTGAAAGAAGACTATCAGTTTTTGGTGCTGTTTGTATAGAAGGGCCTAAATGGTGTGGTAAAACATGGACAAGCTTAGAACATAGTAATAGTTCTTATTTTGTTGGTGATCCAGACAATAACTTTAGAAACAGATTACTGGCAGAAATAAATCCATCTAAAATATTAATAGGAAAGTATCCTAGACTAATTGATGAATGGCAAGAAGTTCCTTCATTATGGGACGCAGTTAGATTTGAAGTAGATAAGACAAGTGAAAAAGGTAAATTTATTTTAACAGGATCGTCCACGCCGCCTACAAAAGGTGTTTTACATAGTGGAGCTGGTAGAATAGATAAAATTAGAATGAGACCGATGACGTTGTTTGAATCAAATGAATCATGTGGTAGTGTTTCTTTAAGTGCTCTTTTTAATAAAGAATTTAAAACAGAAATTGCTAAAGAAAAAAATGATTTAGAAAAATTAATTCATTATGTTGTTAGAGGAGGATGGCCGGGCAGTTTAAATTTAGAAAAAGAAGATTCATATCTAATACCTAAGTCTTATATAAATTCACTTTTAACCGATGAAGTTCTTTCATTTGATGGTATAAAAAGAAGTACTAGTAAAATAAGAGCATTATTAAGGTCCTTAGCTAGAAATGAAAGCACGTTAGCATCAAATAGAACAATTGTTAAAGATATAAAAGAAATGGATGATGAGTCGGTATCTACTGAGTCGCTTAGAACATATGTTGATATTTTAGAGAGAATGTTTATTTTAGAAAATCAAAATTCGTTTGCGCCAAATATTAAATCAAAAGCAAGAGTTGCAAAATCAGCAAAAAGACATCTTGTTGATCCTTCTTTAGCTGTTGCATTATTAAATTTAACCCCTAAAATGTTGTATGAAAACCTAGATTACTTTGGTTTCTTGTTTGAATCATTAGTATATAGAGATTTAAATATTTACTCTGAAGTTAATGATTATAAAACTTTCCATTTTAGAAACCTATCTAATAATGAAGAAATTGATATTATTGTTCAAACCAAAGAAGGAGATTATGGTGCTTTTGAAGTGAAGCTTGGATTAAATCAAATTGATGAAGCAGCAAAAGGTTTAATTGGCTTTAAAAATTCTTTTGAAAATCAAAAAGACAAACCAAAAATACTTGGTATTATATGTGGAGTATGTGATATTGCATATAAAAGAGAAGATGGTGTATTTGTTATACCAATTAATATGTTAAAACCTTAAAAAAATATTATGACAAAGAAAAAAGAACTTCTAATATTGATATTGATATCAATTATACTTGTTACAGCAGCAATTTTAATTATAGTGTTTAATAATAATTTAACAGAATATGATAGAGCGATAGCTTATTATATATATCCTTTATGGTCTTTTAGTTTGTCATATAGCTTTGTAGTTTGGTTTAGGCTAGTAAATCGTTTAACCTTCCTGCAAGGGTTTTGGTTAGGTTACGTTATAAAGTTTGGAATCATTTTTATTCCAATACTAATTGCGCCATTTTTCATGCTTAAATATTTTATTGATTATTTTAAGGAAAACAAGCAATAATAAATTCTAAACCCATCGAATTCGACGGGTTTAAAAATGCAGCTTAAAAGACTCAAAATTCGACTCCTTTAAAAGATAAGGTTTTAATAGTACAATAAAGGACTTAATCAAAGTCTCAAAATAAACTCGGGTAGATTCGTGAGCCCGTATCGGTCGCCAAATTTATCTAAGATAATCCACCGTTAAACAGCGATGGATTTTTTTATTCAATGATAAAAAAGAGACTATTCAAACTATTAAGATTAAAAATGTAAACGTTAAATGTTAACTCCTTTGACTCAAAAAAATTACTGGCTTCGAAAGCCTGGCAATTTTTTTGTTGAGGGCTTAATTCGCTTTGGACGGTAAATGACGAATTTTTATGTGTTTACTAAATTTTTAGGTAAGTTTTTGTTTGTTTTAACGAAAGGATTTGTAAAATAAAACAAATCTAAACATTATCACTTATAATCATTGTTAGAATATGTTAAAATTAAAATGGTGATAAAATGAATGTTGGTTTTATTTACAATCCAGAAAGTGGCTCGGGTAAAATAGTTAAACAAATCGATTGGATAAAACAAGAATTTATTAAAAACGGCCACAATATTGAGATTTATAAAACTGAAAAGCCCCACGATGGATATCGATATGCCCTTGAAGGACACAAATATGATATGTTGTTAGTTGCCGGTGGAGACGGAACATTAAATGAAGTTGTTAACGGCTTAATGACACTTGATAAAAGGCCATTTATTGGGTATCTTCCTACCGGGACTGTTAACGATGTCGGTCATCTTTTAGGGATTTCTCGCAACATTAAAAGAGCAACAAAAATGATTTTAAAACAAACTACAATTAAAGCGATCGATATTTCAAAAATAAATGGCAATTACTTTGTTTATGCTGCTGGGACAGGTAGATTTGCACCAACGAGCTATGTCACCGAAAGAAAGTATAAGAAGAAATTTGGTTCAATTGCTTATTTTGTCGAAGGTTCAAAAGAGATATTTAAAGATTACAAAATCCCAATTAAAGCAACATTCGATGGTGGAACATTTGAAAACATGTGTGCTTTAGTTTTAATTTTAAACGGGCATAGAGTTGGTGGATTCAAACTTTTTGGGATGAAATCAAAGCTTGATGATGGCTTGATTGCCGCGAGATTCTTTAAACGTGAACCAGGCATGATTTTGCGAATGTTAGGCTTTTTTATTACTGGAGGTTTATACGACACTCGTAAAAACAAAACATTTCATAGTACATATTTTAAAATTGAAACAGATGATGATATAGATTGGAATACTGATGGTGAACTATCTTGTAAGGGCTCAGTATATATTAAGGTAATTCCTCGAGCGATAAGATTTGTTGTAAATCATAAAAGAGTAAAAAAATATTTTGTTAAATAACAATATAAAGGAGAAAAATAATGGCGAAAGATACAAACCTTAAACTTAGAAGTCAAAACATTTATCAGGTTTTCTTACGACAACATACAAAAGAGGGAACATTTTTAAGCTTAATTGCCGATTTGGCAAGAATTAAGTCACTTGGAATGGACTATCTTTATTTATTGCCAATTCATCCGATAGGAGAAAAAAACCGTAAAGGCTCTATAGGCTCACCATATTCAATAAAAGATTTTCGAGCCACTAATCCCGATTATGGAACAATTGAAGATTTTGAAAAACTTGTTAAAGAAGCTCACAATCACGGATTAAAGGTGATGATTGATATTGTTTTTAATCACACAAGTCACGATTCTGTTTTAATTAAAGAACATCCAGAGTGGTATAAGTATAAAGAGGGAAAACTTACCACTAGAGTTCCTGAATGGTGGGATATTGTTGATTTAGATTTTTCCAATAAAGATTTATGGGAATATTTAATTGAGACTTTGGAGTTTTGGACTACAAAAGGAATTGATGGCTTTAGATGTGATGTTGCACCGCTTATTCCGATGGAGTTTTGGTTGGAAGCGAGAAAAAGAGTTCAGAAAATTAATCCGAACATTGTTTTTTTAAGCGAATCCGTTCACTTAAGCTTTGTAAAACTACTTCGAGACAGTGGTTATTATGCAGCGAGTGATAGCGAGACTTATAAAGCGTTTGATATTTTATATGACTACGACATCCATCAAGAATATTTGGATTATATCGAAAAAAAAGATTCTTTAAATAATTGGCTTGAAAGTATTATTCGTCAAGAGTCTTTATATCCAGCTAATTATATTAAATTAAGAAACTTAGAAAATCATGACCAACCAAGAATCGCAAGTTTTATTACCAACCCCAACAAGCTTTTAAACATGACAGCATTATTAGGATATTTAAAAGGAACAATGATGATTTACGCGGGACAAGAATATGGCGTAAGCAATCGACCTGATCTTTTTGAACTCGATCAAATAGATCTAACGCCTAATAATATGGAAATTAGAGATTTAATTCATCGACTTGGACACCTTCGCAAAGATCAATTATTCCAAACCGGAGTGTTTAATATTCACCTCCAAGATGTAGAAGTTGCAGTTCTGAGTTATGAAAATGAAACTTCGATTGCTTTTGGAATATTTAATGTAGGCAATAAAAAAGGGGAGATTAAAATTCCACTACCTGATGGCATCTATCAAAACATTTTATATCCTAATCAAGTCGAAGTTAAAGATAATCGAGTTAAGTTGAGCCAAAAACCAATTATTATCTTTTCAATGAAAATAAAACTATAAAAACTATACAAAAAAGCGACAAATTACGTCGCTTTTAATAATTTTATCCAGGCCCAGCTGGATTCGAACCAACGAGTGACGGAGTCAAAGTCCGTTGCCTTACCACTTGGCTATGGGCCTATCTATTTAAAATGGGGCGGCCAAAGGGACTCGAACCCTCGAATGCTGGAGCCACAATCCAGTGTGTTAACCACTTCACCATGACCGCCGTGTGCCTGCGTACTATATTATACAATATTTTTTGTTTATGTAAAGTCTTTTATCGTTTAATAACTATTTAAAAACCAATTTTAATTGGCAAAATTGAAGAAGTTTGTTATTATTGTATTAGTGCAAAAGGAGAATAGTATGAAAACATTCGGTAAAATACTTTTTGGAATAGTAGTAATTTTAGTTGGCCTTAGACTATATAGTTGTTCATATGCTAGTGCATTTAACAAATATATTAGTGAAGAAGGCGATAAAGCAATTGTAAATGATGATTTGAGTTTTTTTAAAAATCGTTTTGAAGTTTATTTAAAAAACCCTTTGATAGAGGAAACAATTACTTTAAACGATGATGTCTCATTTAATCTTCATATCTATCAGCAGGCATACCAAAATGACAACTTTTTAACAGTTTTAGTTGATAATTTATCAATTGAGAAAGCATCAAATACATTAGATTTAACTATTGTAAGCACTATTGGTGGAACAAGAAAATTTGAAATGCTTAGAATAGGTAAAGAAAATTGGTATTTACAATGGGTGCAATTATTTTTAGATGAAATTAAAGAGATTAAAATAGCTCACGGAGATGACATTTTATATCACTATGATGATGAGGCAGGTTTTTTAGGTGCTTCAGACTTTGATTTAGCAGCACTTGCAGCAGGGAAAAATTCTATTAATGGCGTTATCACAAAGACCACAAATAATCCAGTAGATCCTAATTTTACTGACGCTTCAGTTGGCGAAGAAAAAGAATATGAAGTTAGATTGAATTTTGCTTTTGCTGATAAAGATTTAGAAGATGAACTTTATTTAAGTGGCAACTTTAATAATTGGCAAGAAAATGATAACGACTACCTACTGAAAAAAGATAAAAAGACAGGTTACTATACCGCAAAGATTAAAATAAAAACTGATTATGAAGCATTAGTTTTTAAGCTTTTAACAAAATCAGGAAAGACTATAACCGATAAAGATAACAATATTATTTATTATACTAAAGAACTTATCGATGAAGAAAATTTTGATTTAGCTAACTATAACATTGAAAAATCAGAGAAACTTAATTTTTCAAAATACAGTTATTATAGTTGGATTGCTTTAGGTGCTTATATTATAGTTATTGGAGTGGTCAGTTACTTATTATTCTTTAGACAAGGTAAAAAACCTAAAGCTGTTTATACTAAAGAACAACCACCTCAACAAAAACCTCAAGAACCACAACAAAACTTAAATATTAAAGCGATTGAAGAGATTAAAGAACGAGATGATTCATATAAACCTAGCGACGCAGAAGAAGAGAAATAAGTTTAGGTTATTATTGTAAAAAAATAAAACGTGTGGTATATTAGTAATGCACGTTTTGTACGGGGACATGGTGTCAACGGTAGCACAACGGTCTCCAAAACCGTTAGTTCGGGTTCGAATCCTGATGTCCCTGCCATATGAATAAAATCGACATTTTGTAGACATTACAAAGTGTCGTTTTGTTTTATTGATCTCGGCGATTATTGGTTTTATTGCAGTAAGTTTTTTACGTGTCCCAATACTGTTTATAGTGCCATCATTATTTGTTTTTTTGGGGCTCGTTTTTTTATTGTTAAGCTTATCAATTAGGATTAAGTTTTTAAAAGAAATTAAACCAAAAATAATCAATTATATTTTAGAAACCACAAACCTATTTTCTCAAGTAGAATATTCTTTGTCTGAAAAAATTGAACTGAGAAAAATATTATCTACAGGATTAATACAATCACCAGATACATATAGTGGTTATGACTATATTACAGGTAAATATAAAAATGTTTTGTTTGAATCATCTAACGTTCTTTTTGAAGAAGAAGTTGAAGAGGAGAATGAAGAGGGAGAAACCACGATAGAATATGAAGCATATTTTGATGGAAGGTGGTATGTTTTTTATTTTGATAAACCATTAAATGGAGTTTTACAAATAACACAATCGATATCCTACATAGGAAGTGGAGTATCAAAAATAGAAACTGAAAGTATTGTGTTTAACAAGTTGTTTAATGTTTATGCTAATAATGAATTGATGGCTTTCAATATTATTACACCTATAATGATTGAGAAGATTTTACATTTAAAAAAACTAACACGAGGAGCACTCTATATTTGTTTTTTAGATAATCAGCTTCATGTTGGCATTGATGATTCAAAAAAACATTTGACTTTAAAATTTAATGAACCGATAAATAGAGACAATCTCCAGTATTTAATCGCTGATTTTGAATTTATAGTTAATATTATTGATGAATTCAAACTTCATACGCCAAAGTTCATGAATAGAAAAAAAGAAAAGTAAAAAGGGTGAAATTATAATTGTTGTGTTAGTTCTTGTCCTTTTAGTTTTTTACTTATTTATAAAATTTAAGATTACTTTTTGAAATCCATTGATTAAGAAATTATAATATTTGCAAAAAGAAAGCCTGAGAAATTTAAAATAGTGAAACTACAATAATGCAGCTAAAAAATCATTAAATTTAAAATCTTAATCACTCTCATAAGCGGTCAGAATAGTGTTTTAAAACATAATCCATGTCCTTGTCTCCTCGTCCCGAAAGATTAACTAAAATAGAACCAATTTTCATTTTTTGGGCAAGTTTTGTCGCAAAGGCAACTGCATGAGCACTTTCTAATGCGGGAATTATACCTTCTAATCTGGAAAGGGCAAAAAAAGCATCGATAGCTTCTTCATCAGAGATAGAAGTGTAATTGATTCTACCCTTTTGATGTAAAAAGGCATGTTCAGGTCCAACAGAGGGATAATCAAGACCGCTTGCGATAGAATAGACTGACGCTGGTTGGTCGTTGTCGTCTTTTAACATTAAAGAGTTAAAACCATGCATTACTCCAGGGCTTCCAAAAGAAATGCTGGCAGCGTGTTGACCTAAAGCTTTTCCTTTCCCCAATGGTTCGACACCAAAGATTTCTATTGGGTCAGCAATAAAAGGAACAAAAAGACCAATTGAATTACTACCCCCACCTACACAAGCAACTAATGCATCGGGTAATTCACCTGTCATGTCAAGAAATTGTTTTCGAGCCTCAATCCCAACAACCATTTGAAAATCGCGAACCATTTTTGGAAAAGGATGGGGACCGACAACAGAGCCGATACAATACATACTGTTTTTGTAATCTTTTAAATAAGCCTCAAAAGCTGAATCTACGGCTTCCTTAAGGGTTTTTAAACCAAAAGTTACAGGAATTACTTTAGCACCTAAAATTTTCATTCTTGCAACATTTGGGGCTTGCTTAGCGATATCAACTTCTCCCATATGAATTTCACATTTAAGACCAAAAAATGCTGCAGCAGTTGCTAAGGCGACGCCGTGTTGACCAGCACCAGTCTCAGCAATTATTTTTTTCTTTCCCAGATATTTGGCGAGCAAAGCTTCACCCATACAATGATTGAGTTTATGGGCACCAGTATGGTTTAAATCCTCTCGTTTTAAATAGATTTGAACGTTGCCAACATTTCTTGATAATCTCTCGGCATGGTAAACAGGAGTCGGTCTTCCTTGAAACTCGGTCCTAATTCGACGAAGCTCATTAATAAATTTGCTAGATTTACAAATTGTATGGTATGCTTGATCAATTTGTTTAAACGCATCTTCTAATTCGGATGGAATATAAGAACCACCAAATTTACCAAAATTTCCTTTTTCGTCCGGGTATTTTTTTAAATAAGTTTGATAATCGATGCCATTGTTTTTCATTTTTATTTCCTCCTAATATATACACGTAAGACAATTTACATGTTGTTTTTTTATTTATAAGTGATTGTCCACTATAATTAACTTATGATGATATCACAGACTAGTTTTCTTCCTTCTTAAAAACAAAAAAAGTAAAACTCGCTTGGGACGAATTTTACCGTGGTGCCACCCAATTTTATAACAAAAAAGATGTTAACTTAATTACGAAGTACTATCATACTTCTTCCCGATAACGGAGGATGCCGTCATAAACTACTTAGTTTTAACTGTTTGTTTATACCCTCAATAGCCCATTCGTTTAAATATGTTTGTTTTGATTCCACCCACTCAAAACTCTCTTTAAAACATTTAGATAAATTACTACTCTATTTCAACGGTTTCTTTAATTAATGTTATTATAACGATTAATCAATTTTTTGTCAATGAAGGATTTAAGTACAGTCTTAAAGCAAAACTAATTTTTAAACTTATTTGGTAAAGAATAAATTTTGTGTAATAATATATATAGTAAGCAAAAAAAGAAAAGGATTGATTTAATGATTTACACACCACTTACAGTAAAAGCAATTAATCTAGCATCTAGAGCGCATTTAAATCGCCTCGATGAAAATAAACTTCCAGAGATATTTTTTGTTTATTCAGTTGCAAGCAAAACAAAAAATGAATATTCATTTTGTGTGGCGATGCTTTTTTTAGCTGTCGAAATGAAATATTTATCGTTTAAGCGATTAAAACGCGATTTCCCATTTGAAATAACTGATGCAATTAACATGTTAATAACTGATGATTCACTTTCTTATCCTGATTATATTAGAAGGATTAAAACAAACGAATTAGCGAGTCAAGTTAAGGTTATTGAATTGGAAGAAAAGTTAGCGCTACTAAATATAAGTAAAGATAAAAGAATGGTTGCGCAAAAGAAAGAAAAATATAGTTTTGCTTTAAATATTTTATTTAAAAATAAATAAAGTAATTTTACCATTTCGTTGATAGATATTATATAGAGGTGGTAAAATGAAGAAAAAACTATTCATTTTTATGATCAGCTTGGTGCTGGTTGTTTTTAACTTAAGTTATAATCCGTTGTCTGCAAGAAATTCAAGCAGAAGAGTGGCAAATTTACTCAGTTTAAGCAATTTAGTAATCTATGACTGCAATTATCCAGCAGGTTCTTGTGTCAGCAAAAAGATTATGACAATAGAGCAAATTTCTGTGGAACCTGGAAAGAATTATACCTTAGTAGTTGATCAAATGTTTTATCGAGAACAAGCCTGGGATGATGGTAGATGTACCTTCTCTGATGTTGTTTTTTATTTTTTTGATGAAAATAATCCTCAATTAGGTGTTACAGAAAGTAGTCCATTTAATGCGACAAGCACTTATTTTTATGTAACCTTTGAGGCGAGCTATTCATCATTGTTAATTAAAGATATTCCAATCGATGCTCACGAAAGCGCTCTTCGCTCAAATAAAATAATGTTATTTGAGGGAACGATTGCAGATTTTGAACAATATGTTAATTATAATTCACCAAAAAATTCTTCAAAAGGTGTTTTTTTAGTTGATTATGATAATAAAAAAACAGTAGCAGAAATAATGAATTATATTAGTGCCGAAGATGATATTGATGGCGATATAACAAACAAGATTGTTTTAGTGGAAGATAATTATACGCCCCAAATGCATGTTTTAGGCAATCATTTGGTAACATTTGCGATTTCTGATGAAGGAAACAATAGAGTCTATTATGATTTAACAGTAAAACTAGTTGATATAACACCTCCTGTAATTGTTGGTCCCAACAGTTATAATCTTGAATTAAATGTGGAGACCATTACTTTAAATGAGATAAAAAGATCACTTCAAATAAGTGATAATTACGATTTATTAGATGAAAAAGATTTAATTGTGCTTTATGATACATACTCTGCTAATAAATATCTAGCAGGAGAGTATACAATTAGATTTTTATTAAAGGATTCATCAGAAAATCAAACAACATTTAATGTTGCGATAAAAGTAGAGGATACTACACCACCTGAAATCACGGGACCGGCAGAGATTTACCGCTATACTTCAGATCCTCATTTAATGATGGCAGATATAATTTCTTTTTACGAAGCACTTGATTTAGTTGATGGCGATATTACAGATCAGCTTGAATTAAGTGGAACTTATGAAAATACAGTTCCGGGGACATATGAAATTTTAATAAAATCAACAGATAGTTCAGGAAACATTGCCACTAAAGCACTTCAGATTCATGTTGTTGATGGCATACCACCAGTTTTTATTACTGATGAGTTTATTATTTCATTTTCCGCTCTTGAATCTATGACAACAGAAGACATTATTTCTTGGCTTGAACAACATATAACTGAAGGCAGTAATTTCAAGATTTTATTAAATGAATCTTTATATAAAAGAAACAATAAAGATGAGATGTATCTTTATTATTCTTATGACTTCAACGACAAGCTTTGTTATGGTAGAGTTTTAATTAAGCCAGATTTAAAAACGAATATCGTGCCGAGTATAATAGGCGGCCTATTAATTCTTTTCAACGGGTTATTTTTAGTAGTTTATTTTAAAAGAGTAAGATATAGTGTTTAAGCTTTAAAAATAGAAAAAGCAAGATGTGAATTTTACTTTACTGACTGCTTTTTTTTCTTGTCCAAAACAATAAATTATGTTATATTATAAAAGAACGGTTGAGAAAATGTTGACTGTCAATGGAAAAAGACTTTTTTGTTGTCATTAAATCGTTTATACTTAAGATGAAGGTGATATTTTGACTAAAGAGCATAAACTGCTTTGGACATTTATAATTCTTTTTTATTTGCTAAACATTTTTAGCACTTTTTTTGTTACAACTGAAATTTTTAATCAATACATCATTGTCTTCCCGCGCAGCTTTTGGCATGAGGTCAACGCCTTTGTTGGGAATATAGCAGTTTTAACAATTATTTTGTTTGTTGGCTTTTTAATCTTTAAAAAAACAAAATCTCGTTTAATATTTATTATTGCTGTTACGGCGGGATTAAATTTAGGCGTGTTTTTGTTAGGAATTTTCACTAAATATTATCAAACAATGTTATCGTTAAGAGAAACAACCCTCTTTAAAAACCCAGCCCAAAAACTCGCTTTCAATATCTTTGTTGAATCGATAAAAGAACTGTTCACATATTTAAGAATCTTTATTTTTTTACCGACCGTTGTTTTAACTACTAACTATTTTTTTATTAAACGTTTCTATTTTAAAAACAAACTAGATTTTAAAGCGAAAATGACTCTTTTTGGATTTGTCCCACTTAACAGCATGTTAATTTTAACGGGATTTGTTGCCAGCCTTTTTACTTTAAGTGTATTTAATATTTCAATGAATACAACTTGGCCAATATTTGCCGAACGGCCGCTCTATGGCGTTCAAACTGCTGGACTTTATAATTATTATTTTGGTCAAGCGATGGGCTTTGAGTTTCAAGACAACAAAATAATTGAACTAGATACGAGAGTTTACGCTAAATATAATAAAAATGCTGCACAATATGAAAACTTCTTTGGTGAATATTACAGCAATAGACTTCACCTAGATGATGCGAATATTTCGTATTTAGACTCAAGCATTAGTCAAATTGAATTAAATGGAATATTTAAAGATAAAAATTTGGTTTTAGTTCATTTAGAATCGTTTAATCATTTCTTGTTAGATGAAGATGGACCTTACTTAGATAGTGACTACTATAAAACTTTGAAAGCTATTTTAGAAGAATCATATATTCTTGATAATTTTTACACTAATGTTGGGCTTGGTAACAGTAGTGATGCAGAGTTTACACTTATGACCGGACTTTATCCGACAGGGGATACAACTCTTAATTGGAAGTATAAAGATGATAATTATCAATTTGAAACTTTGCCCAAACTATTTAGTGATCGTTATAATGTTTCTTTCCATGGTGATGTGGCCAAATTTTATAATCGACTAATCGTTCATGAAGAAATGTTTGGCTTTGAAAAGCATTATTATTTTGATCCCAATGAAGATCTATTTGAAGACAGCCAAAATGGTTATTGGCTTTTTCCTGAAAATAATAAAACTAATACACCTCAGTCACCCTGGTTATGTGAATTGGAATTGCTTGAGTGGCTTCGTGCTATTTATGAAAGAAAAGGTGACAAAAAAGCATTTTTGTTTCCAATTATGATTCAGCCACACACTCCATATAATTATAATCCAGTTGAAGAAGAAGATCTAAGATTTTCAGCTAATGATATAAACATCTCAATGGTTGCGTTAAGATATTTAAATTATGAAGCTTATATTGAAATGTTTTTCAAACGTTTTATAGAAGTAACAAAAGAACTTGAAAATACGGTTTATATTTTTTATGGTGATCACGGATCAGGACTCAATCAATCAGATTTAGAAACTATTTTAGGACCTAATAACACCGTTATATCCAATGGTAATGGAAAAGTTAATCAATTAAAATATCGGGCAGAAATGCTGAGAACTGTTGCGTTTATTTATGCTCCAGATGATACCGACAATATATCAGAAGGACCACAAAGAGGACTTCTCAAAGGAGTTCAACAAAATGTTCGTTCACAAGTAGATTTATATCGAACTATCATTGAACTTTTTGGTCTAGAAACAGAAAATTATTACTATGGAGTTAATGCTTTAAGCAAAGAACACACTTTCGCTATCGACACAAGGACTTTTACAATAATGACGGATGATTACTATATAATTGGTAAAAAACTAGCCAAAGATGGTGAAATAAATGAAAAGTCAGTCTATTTTTATAACGAAGATTATTTTAAAGACCCACTTGAATTATTTGAATATGTCTTTAACTATAAGGCGCACTCTGATAGAGCATTAATGAATAATGCTTACTACTATCTTAAAAACTAACACTTATTGACATCTTTAACAAAAAAAGATATAATTCATTTTGCGCGGATATGGCGGAATTGGCAGACGCACTAGACTTAGGATCTAGCGCCTTCGGGTGTGCAGGTTCGACTCCTGTTATCCGCACCAANNTGATCTTACCCCCAAAACTTGGACTTATAGTACAAATAATGTATTATAAAATTGAGTTTGGGGGTATTTTTTTATGAAAATTACAAGAAGGCAAAAAGTAATAATAGCTAAAAAGCATTTAGAGGAAGGTATCACATTAAAAGAGCTTTCTAAAGAGTATGATTATTGCATGTCTAATATAAAGTATGTTGTAGCTCTTTATAGCGCCCATGGTGAAGACATCATCTTAGGGAAGGAATTCTCTAGAGAACATACAAGAGAAACTAAATTAGAACTAATTGCAAAAGTTCTAAAAGAAGGCAAGTCTATTAGAAGTGTAGCAATAGAACATGGATTAATGGATCCTACAATATTAGGTGATTGGATTAAGTTATATAAGAAAAAAGGCGAAAGTGGAATACAAACTACAAGGAAAAGAGCCCCTTATAAACTTGAAGAAGAGAAAATCAAAGAGATAGCCGATAAAGAATTAAAGGAAAGGATAAAGTATTTAGAAGCTGAGAACGAATATTTAAAAAAGCTTCATTCCTTAGTTCTATCAAAGGCATCACAGAAGAAAAAGTAACAATAATTGAAGAGCTAAGGAGCAAATATAAATTAAAAGATTTATTAAAAATAGCTGAAGTAAGCAAATCAACATATCATTACTTTATAAAAACAAGAAACAAAAGAAACGCTAAAAAAGATCAAGAGTATGAACTTATTAAGAGTGTATTCGATAAGCATAAAGGACATTACGGTTATCCTAGAATAACAATAGAATTGCAAAATATGGGTTATAAAATAAACAAGAAAAAGGTTTATCGTATAATGAAAGAAAACGCGTTGAGTGCCATTAAAAAGAAAAGGCGTTATAATTCATATAAAAGCCATTTAAAGATAACAAAAGACAATCTAATAGCCCAGGACTTCGCAACAACAAGACCTTTTGAGAAATTAGGCACAGATGTAACTATGTTTATAACAAACTATGGGAGACTATATTTTTCACCAATAATAGATTTTCATACTAGAGAGATATTAGCATATGATGTTAGTGATAATCCCGATTTCACTCAAACAAAAAGAATGTTAAATCAACTCAAAGAAAAGGAGTATAATTTAACAGATACAATCATTCATTCTGATCAAGGTTGGCAATACAAAATGAAGTGGTATATAGACAACGTTGAAAAGATGAACTTAAAACAATCAATGAGCAGAAAAGGAAACTGCTTAGATAATAGCCCTACTGAAAACTTCTTTGGAAGAATGAAGGTAGAAATGTTTTATGGTAAAAGTTTCGATTCATTAAGTCATTTAATAGATGAAATAAATCGATATATTAGGTATTATAATAATGATAGGATAGTAACAAAGTTAAGGATGAGTCCCGTAAAGTACAGAAAAAAATACTTCAAAAAAAGTGCGGGTTAAGTTTTATTAAGTCCAACAATAAGGGGTAAGGACAAGATGATTGGTTTGATACAATATGTGTCAGACCTTTTTTTATTTTATAACGTGATAGTAATCATATTATCTCAATCCGCCAAATTGTAGGGTTTTAATAAAAACACAGAAAATAGCTCATTTTTAGCGTTTTTTTAATTTTAGGTTTAACTCTCTACACGATTACCTTACTATTTACACGATTATAACGTGTATTGTTTGAGATCATTTTCTCTTGAAAATTTAATTTTTCAAGGCATTAAGATAAACGACTTAATTTGGTTATTTGTCTTTGATTTTATTGAGTTACATAGGTAAGATTTGTTGATGTTTTCACAGCCAATAATGTATGTGCACGGCCGGCTACTTAACAAATGAGTATAGTGGTTTACTATTTGTTTGCTTATTTAAGCACTTTTAGTGCTAATCATGAAAAACAATAAAACAAATAAAAAAAGCTATAATATTTTTTGAGATTATAGCTCTTTCTAATAGTTTATGTTGTTTATATAATATTTAGTTATGTAATTCTAATCCATTGTTTTTTAATGAAGATACCCATCTATTTAAAAAGTTGTTAATGGCTGTTGTATAAGTACTGGAGTTATAAGTATTATTATTTTTTAGCAAATCAATAAATAAATCAATTATACCAGAAGAAACAATTTGAATTTCTATCATGAGATGCTCTTTGTTCATTTTAGTATTAGTTAATATTGGAACCTTTGAAACCAATGATTCCAAAATTCTTTTTATTTGATTAACATAATAACTAAAAGAACCTCCAAGTTTCAGCCCTATTTTAATTAATTCATTTGAATTGTCAATAAAATTAAATACTTCATCGATATATTTTGAAAAATCATCTACATCTTCAGTAGCTAGTTTTTCAATCATAGTAATGAAAGTGTCTAAAAAAACATCGCCGACTGATTCGAATATGTTTTCAATGTCATTATAATGAAGATAAAATGTGCTCCTTGAAATATTAGCAACCTCACAAAGTTCAGTTACTGAAATATCAGATAAAGAGGTTTTGTTTTTACTGATTTTTATTAATGAATCTATAATTGCCTTTTCAGCTCTCTTATAATTTCTGTTTCTTTTTGTAGTCATAAAATCGGACACCTTTCGTTATTTGTCTAAAAGTAAACAATGGCCTAAAATTGTAAGTTGACTATTTGTTTTATTACATTGTATAATAAAACCAATATTAAATCAAACAATAGTCTAAAAATGGACTGTTGTTTATATTTTAGGAGTGATCATAATGAAAAACATAATTGAAGTAAAGAATTTAACTAAAGATTATGGTTTTAATAGGGGTGTTTTTAACATCTCTTTTAATGTGTATGAGGGTGAGACTTTTGGGTTTCTAGGACCAAATGGAGCTGGAAAGACAACAACGATTAGACATTTGATGGGATTTTCTAAGCCAATGGAAGGTAGTACATCAATAATGGGAAGAGAATCGTTTACAAATTATCATAAAAACCTTAAAGACGTGGGATACATTCCAGGAGAGCTTGCCTTCCCGGCAGGACTAAATGGATATGAAGTAATTAAGATGATGCAGGATTTAGCCAAAATTTATAATAATGAAAGGTTAACAATGCTTTGTGAATTGTTTAAACTCGATGATAAACAGCTAAGAACAAATACCAAACAAATGAGTCTAGGAACTAAAAGAAAGCTTGCTATTGTTACGGCTTTTATGTCTGATCCAAAAATATTAATTTTAGATGAACCTACTTCAGGACTTGATCCAATTATGCAAGATGTGTTTATTAATTTTATTAAGGAAGAAAAGAAAAGAGGTAAAACAATTTTACTTTCTAGTCATATCTTTAATGAGGTGGATCAAACTTGTGACAGGATAAGTATTATTAAAGAAGGTAGAATAGTAGATACTTTTATCGCAAATGATTTAAAACATGCGAAGCATAAATTTTATATTTTAAGATTTAAGGATAAAGAATCATTTGATAAATTCGTGAATAGGAAATTCGACATTTTAGAAGTCATTAGGGCAAACGATGATAATCTTCAAGTTCTAATAAAATCTCATGATGATAATATTGATGAAGTAGTTAATACTTTGACAAAATTTAAACTAGTAGAGTTTAATAATGTTAGAGAAACTTTAGAAGATTATTTCTTGAAGTTTTATGAGGCTGATAAAGGATTTAAAGGATTGTGATTAATATGGAAAATACAATAATAAGAGTTGAAAATTTAACTAAAGATTTTGGTGATGGTAAAGGCATCTTTGATTTGACATTTAATATAAACAAAGGCGAAATGGTAGGTATAGTTGGTACAAATGGTTCAGGAAAAAGTACAACGATAAGAAGTGTTTTAGGATTTATAGAACCTACAAAAGGAACGTCGTCTGTATTAGGCTTAGAATCTTGGTCAAACTCATCAGCGTTTATTAAAGAGATAGGATATGTCCCTGGAGAAATAGCATTTCCAGACTTAAGAACCGGAACAGAATTCTTAAAAAGTCAAGCAGAGTTTTTAAAGGTAAAAGATTTCACTCATGCAAACAAATTAATTGATATTTTAAAATTAGATCCAAGTGCTAATTTAAAAAGAATGTCAAAGGGTATGAAACAAAAAACAGCGCTTGTTGCATCTTTAATTCATGATCCAAATATTTTAATATTAGATGAACCAACAACAGGACTTGATCCATTAATGAGAATAAATTTTATGGAAGTAGTCAAAGAGGAACATAAAAAAGGAAAGACAATTTTTATGTCTTCTCAGTCCTTTGAAGAACTAGAAGAAAGCTGTGATCGAGTTATATTTTTACTTGATGGCCATTTAATTGGTGAAGCAAATATGGAAGAAATTAAAACACCAAAAAAGCAAGAATTTAAGATTGAATTTATGAATAAGGATGATTATGAGTCATTTAAGAACTTGGATTATGAGTTAGTGAGAGATCAAGAAATCTACAACCAAGTTACTATTTTAATTGAACGAGGTAAAGTAAGAGAATTGATGAATGATTTAAAAACTTTTAGATTAAAATTTATCTCTGAAATAAAATACACACTAGAAAGACACTTTAAAAAAATAGCCGGAATTAGAGAGGAGAACAGCAATGTTTAGTAAAGCGTTATACAAACAATCATGGAAAGCAAACTGGATACAATGGTTAGCAATAGCAGTTGTCTCTGGATTTATTTTAACAATAATTATGTTAATGTCAGGAGGAGATGGTCTAGGGTCATTAACATCTTCATTTACTGAGACATTTGTTAAAGATACATTAGAATCCGAATATCAAAATACAGCTCTAAATTATCACAGTATTGCTTATGAAAACTTAGAGCATTTCGATAATGCATTTTTTGATAAATACTTAGAACAAATAAAAGATAATAAATTTCAAGAACCAACGCCATTATATATTCAAAATGCTTATACACATGCAATAGGTGTATATCAATATAACCTGGATTTACATATCAAAAATATTGACTCAAGTTATGATGAAAATTCAATGGAATATCAAGAACTAATGGGTGTTGCGATGTTTGTACTTAATCCAAATAATATGTTCGGTGAAATGTATGAAGGATTTGAAGAAGCATCAACACCACAGGATTATGATATTATATCTTTAATAATGTCGATGAATCAAGATAAAGTGATGAGTATTTGGTTAGATGATGAAATTAACCCTGAATACTTTGATGTTACAAAAACATTAGAAAGAATTAATTATAGATTTGATAGATCAAGATATAGTGCCAGTATATTTTTAGCTGGTAACTTATCATCAGATGAGGCTTTAGATAAGATATTGGAGTCATTAGAAGAAGTAAACGTTGATTTAGAAATATATAATAGTTTTGGTTTTGATTACAAAGGAATAAAAGAATTAGCTACAAATACAATAATCACATATCAATCTAGATTAGATTATGAATTGTCTCAAGTAAATGCATTAGATTTTGATACAGAAGAAGAATATTTAGAAGAAGTTAATAAAATTAAATTTGAATTACGTGAAAGTGTTACAGAAACGTTAATAGTTAAATTACCAGATTCACTGGTTGATTCTATGAGTGAGATGGGAGACTATGATGTTTATACAATGACTGTAGGCAACATGTATTTTAAATTAGTAGGTCTTTTAATATCAGTTGTATTTGTAATAATAATTGGTGTTAATTTAATTTCTGGACAGGTTGATTCTGGTTCAATGGTTTATATATTATCAACAGGAACCAAAAGAAAAACAATAACCTTTACACAAATGGTGTTTTTTGTATCATCAACTATTTTCTTATATATAGTTACATCGATTATATCAGTAGCTTTATTCTATATTTCACCACCAACATTAACGCCAGTTACAGTAGGAACACTATTATTATTTAACCTTGGATCATTTTTAACGACAATGACACTAGGAAGCATTATTTATTTAACATCATGTATCTTCAATAGATCCAGACATGCTATGTCAACTGGTGGAGGATTTGCTGTATTAACCTTAGTTTTTACAATACTAGGAATGTTCGCAAGTGAATCAACTCCAGCAATGATGAGAATGGAAGCATTAGATTTATTTAATAGTGTATCATTAGTTACATTATTTGATATTAGTTCTATTGTTGATGGAACAAGTGCATACCTTTGGAAGTTTGGAATTCTAATAGCAATCACTATTATATCATTTATTATAGGAATAACAGTTTTTAACAAGAAGGATTTGCCACTATAAAAACTGATTTAACAAAGCCATCAAATTTATAGATAGGTAAATTTTATAAGGACATAGAAAAAACATATAGGTGTGCTGTTGTATCAAAAATGGTATCAAACATATATTCAATGAGTTCGGATAGGCTACAATAAGTTGGACAGATTTAGAATAGACATGTTAAAATTATGACTAATAAAGAAAGAAGGTAATAACATGGCTAAAGGAACTAGATACACCGATGAGTTTAAAAGACAAATCGTAAATTTATATGACAGTGGAAGATCAGCCTATAAACTAGCTAAAGAATTTGATATATCAGCACCCAGCGTGTATAAGTGGGTTAAAGAATCAAAGACTACAGGCTCATTTAAAACAGTTGACAACTTAACTGAAGAACAAAAGGAATTAATTAGATTACGAAAGAAAAATGCTGAGCTTGAAATGGAAAACGATATCTTAAAGCAAGCTGCGCTGATTATGGGGCGAAAATCAAAATCATAAGTCGCAATTCAAATAAATATCCAATCAATAAAATGTGCAAACTATTAAAAATCCCTAGATCAAATTATTATTACGAAATAAATAAGACATCAAAACCACAGAAATATGGTTTTGATAAAGAGATAATCAAAATCTTTAAAGAGTCCAAGTATCATTATGGCACTAGGAAGATCAAAAAGGAATTATACAAACTAGGTATCATTATATCAAGGCGATTAATTGGCCGTGTAATGAAGAGAAATGGTTTAGTTAGCACTTATACTATTAAACAATACAAAGTTCATAAAAATGAAGTAAACAAATCAAACATTGGTAATGAACTCGATAGAAACTTTGATAATGATATATTACACGATGTAATAGTCAGCGATTTAACTTATGTAAATGTTTCAGGCAAATGGCATTACTTATGCTTATTAATTGATATCTTTAATCGCGAAATAATTGGCTATAGTATTGGTGCTAAAAAGACAGCTGAATTAGTAATTGAAGCATTTATGAGTTCAAGTGTAAATCTAACTAACATCAGATTATTTCACACAGATAGAGGCAAAGAATTTGATAATAAATTTATCGATAAGCTACTGCAGATCTATAATATTAATAGGTCATTATCAAATCCAGGAACACCATATGACAATGCAGTAGCCGAAGCAACTTATAAAATATTTAAAACTGAGTTTTTAAACAAAAGGTTTTATTCAATTGAACAATTAAAAATGGAAACATTCGAATATGTTAACTGGTACAATAATAAACGAATCCATGGTAGTTTGAATTATATGACACCAGTTGAATATAGATTAAATACTCTCTATTCTAATATTGTCTAAGAAAGTGTTGACAATCCAAAACGAGGGTCAAAGATGAAGGAAAAAATAAGCAATTTAAGATGTTTAGGTGGTTATGTTAATAAAGATGGCAAAAAAGTTAAAAATAATCTTCTTTATAGAAGTGGAAATTTAAATATTGATAACGAAAAATTAAATGATGTTTTAAATTCTTTAAGAATTAAGACAGTTTATGACTTAAGAAGTAGCGCTGAGATTAAAAAAGAACCGTATATAATACCGAATAATATTATATATAAAAATTATCCAGTTTTAGCTTCATTGGATTGTTTTTTCAAAGACTTAAATTTTGATTTATCTAGTGGTAAACAAGCATTTAATTTATTAAATGATAATAGTTTTATGGTAGATATTAATAGAG
>LSQX01312666.1_pt1 | contig 21531 bp, 23 predicted proteins | sample 654561 | NCBI WGS metagenome assembly LSQX01 (sample SAMN04489861, study PRJNA283612) | anaerobic digester metagenome | isolation source: 4 biogas reactors fed with cattle manure at either 37C or 55C with and... | place: Denmark: Kongens Lyngby | collected 2014 | reverse complement strand
TTTGTTAAAGATATAAAGTTCATGGAGGAATTAAAAGAAAATGGATTTAAGAAAAATGCACTAGTAACCTTGGTATCAGATAGACCTTTTTATGAAGGGCGTAATAATGATGGAATCTATAAATGTTTTAGGGAAGAATATAAGGTTTATGGAGACATTTTCAAACCAACTGGACCCAATAAAGGTAAAGAGTTTATTTCCATAAAGGGAGATTATAGTTTTACTTGGCAAGACTTAAATGGAAGTAGAAAGTATTTTGTTATAGAGATTTAAGGGGGAGAACTATGGAAAAGATTGATTGGACTAAAATAACATATGAAGACGTTTTAAAAGCCATAGAAATTTTTAATAGGGAAAATCCAGACTACCCTGAACCAAAGGTTACCTTTCTCATACATAATAAACAGAAATTACCCGCCAAACATATTAGAGGTATGGCCTATAAGGTGGCCTATGGCAAGGAAATTAAAAAAAGTGATTTTGGCGGCGGTATGGAGACAGTAAAATTTTTTGAAAGGCTAGGATTCGAGATAGATTACAGAGGAAAGTCCACAAGGGGAAGAAAGAGAGATAAGGTTAAAAAAGGTCAAATAAATAATGAAGAAAATAAAGTTGAATCTAATAAAGTCGAAAATAACAATTTAGAAGAAGATTCTACTAGGAGAATAAAAATACCTGGCAAGGGTGTTATAGAACAAAAAAATGCTCTACAATTATTGCTTAATAAAATTTACAAGGGAGATATAGTATGTGAGAAAACTTTCCCTTGGCTAAAATCACCTAAAGAAATAAAGGGAAGCTATATAGATATATTTGAAGGGCTAAAGAGTTATAGGGGGGACAGCACTTTTGCTAAAAGAAATGTAGCTTTAAGGTGTGACTTTGTATGCGAGAGTGAAAAAACCATAATAGAATATGATGAGAGGCAGCACTTTACTGAGGCTAGAAGAAGGGCCTTGTTATCATATAAGAATATTAAGTTAGCCTATGATAGGGAATTATGGATTAAGGCCTGCGAAGATATACAGGCAAAAGATAACCATCCTTTTAATAGGGATGAAGCAAGGGCCTACTATGATAGTGTCAGGGATATAGAGGCCAATAAAAATGGCTATAAGTTAGTTAGAATAATGCATGGTCAAATGGATTTTGAATCTGATGATGCAGAAGCTAGCCTAAAAAAGATATTAGGATTAGATAATGCTAGCGAGGTAAAAGATATAAAAATAAAGGGACAAGCTAAGGATGGACTTAAGATAGGTTTATATCTGCAGACAGATGAATTAAAAAATGAGAAGGCTTTTAATAAGGCCATAGAAAAATTGAAAGAATCTAAATTTGATATATTTGTTCTACCAGAATTTTCTTATTTTCCTTTTGTCTCTATGGTTGAAGGATCGGATCTTACAAATAAAGACGATTTAGATAAAATCTATGAAGCAAGTCTTGACCTAAGCCAAGAAATAGGAAAGGCAATTATAATTAGCAGTGTAGATAAATTTGGCACAATTTTTAGCCTATATGCCAATGCTTTTGCAGATGAAAAGGAGACTGAATTAGCTCTATATATAAAACATACAATGACATCCTACTCAGCTTTTGATTTTGACAAATATGATGAACTGGCCCAGACTATGTTTGAACCAATATTATTTAAGGGTTATAAGATTGGCTTGACCATATGCTATGACTGCAATCATTCCCTATTTTCCAGGGTATACGGATTGCAAAATGTAGATCTTATCATTAACAGTACAGGCGGGAATGTGGTTTATAATAAATGGTACAAATACAATAAGGCTAGGGCTATAGAAAATTCTTGCTTTAATTTCGTTACAATGGGCGGAGATGGACTAGTAAAAAACCCTAAAGCCTATGTATACGGATTTAATCCAAATGGCAAAGAGTTAGTAGCTATTAATGGAGATAAAGAAAATCCTAAAAATAATTGTCCAGGCAGTATATATATTTATGACACAGCCCTAGATGATGGTGGATCAAGTAGAGATTCAAGTATCAATCAAAAAAAGTCAATTAATAAAAACTACCATCTAAAATTTCCACTTGGCAAGTCTTGGGAAGTCTTAAAGAAGGCAAGAAAATTAAATGAGTCTCTATATGTACAAGAAAAAGGAAATTTAAATATCATTTATGTTTTAGTAGAAGGGGATGACATTTTTAAAGCAGAAAAAATTTTACCTCATCTGTACTCTAAGAAGCTAAATGAGTTAAATAATAAAAGATACATCATAATAAATAGATACGAAACTATAGATGAAGAATTCTTTGAAAACAAGCTTTCTATTCTCCTTAAAGTACGCTCAATGGAAAACTTTTGTGGTGTAATCTTAGAATCTAAAAACATAAATAATTGCTATCAGGCAGGGAAAAACAGAACAGCCCAGGTTATAGAGGCTATAGCTGGAGAGTATAGAATAGATTTAAGTAGAACAACAGGACCAGAAGCAATTTGGAAAAACAAAGATGGGATGAGAGCTTCTTGGAGAGATAATTATGAATGGTTGGTAGATAAGATTTCCAAAGAGGGGGTTAGAAATTGCAACAATTAGATATAATCAATTTTATTGTAAATAATGACAAACTAGAACTTATAAAGGCAAAGCTGAACAGATTCAATCCATTTAAAATATTAAAAATAGAGGACTATGAAATAAGGCACTCTAATGTCCTAGCATGGCTTTTAGATCCTAATGGTAATCATAATTTTGATGAAAAAATATTAAAAAAATTCCTTCTAAAGGTATTAATGAAACCAGATAATGATGAGGTTTTGTCTAATATCAACCTAGTTTATAAAATACAAAATATGAATTTCATGGATATTTGCGTTTACAGAGAAATGTATAATATAGATTTGGTAATGGTATCAGAGATTCAAAGATTAGTGATTTTTATTGAAAATAAAATACTTTCTGAAGAACATTCAAATCAACTTAGTAGATATTATTGTGTAATCCAAGATAACTTTCCTGACTATACCATCATACCCATATTTCTAACTCTTGATGGGAAAGAAGCTAGCAGTGAGAATTATTTTAGGGCAAGTTATAGTGATTTACTTGAAACAATGGAATTCATTGTTGAAAATTATAAAGAAAGAACATCACAGGAAATTGTGGCATTTGTCAGTTATTACATATCTATTATAAAGGAGAAATATTTTATGGATGAAGATTTGAAAAGACTTTGTAAAGATATTTATATCCAAAATAAAGACGTGATTGATATGATTTATTCCATAGGAAATGAAATAGACATTGAAGTTGCTGTCAATCAATTTATTTCAAAGCACAAAGAAATTATACCTGTAACTCAGAAAAATACAGTTTTTTGGTTTGGGCTAGAATCTTTTCTAAAAGCAAGAAAAACAGAAGCTGACAGCTGGGGAGGTGGGTTTCCAATTTGCCTTTGGTTTTCTGAGTATTATGGGAAACTAAAATTAACTTTAGAAGTTGGCCCTTTTGAAGATTCAGATGAAAGAATTACATTTTTAAATGAATTAGAGCTTAGTGGAATAAAAATAAGTGAAAGAGCTAAGGAACCAGGTAGAAAATATACAAGAATCTATACGGATACTATATCCATAAAAGACTGGAGTGATTCAGAAGAGATCTATGAAAAGATGGAAACGCTCTATAATAAAAAGGATTTTATATCAACAAAAAATAAAGCTATAGAGGCAGTTGATAGAACTGCATGGTAGAGATATAGAGAAGGGGTGAGACTTATAAAAAAACAATTTACTCTATTAACAAAATATATAGAGCCTATTCAAAAGGCAGAGAAATTAGGGGAATGGGTATTTGATACAAGGGGCAAAGGAAATTCAGAAAATCCAATACAAATGCCTTTTGTAGATTATGATGACCTTATATATAAATTTATTGAGGATTTTTATAAGTTTACAGAGGAACATCCAAAATATAAATTAACAAATTATAAGTCCATACTGGAAGAAAATAATATTGAGTTAGATATTAGATTGATGAGTGAAGTTAAAGAAGCATTAATAGATGATAGATGTATTCTAGCCCTGATAATGGGTGTAATTAGGATTGATAGATTTAGTGAAGGTTCTTTGTTATGGTGTTTTAAGGATGGGTGTATGGTTAAATGGCTAAAAAAATTATCAACATATGACTAGGATTTTATTGTGGATTTATTGTAATTATTAAGTCGATATCTCTAGACCTTCTTGATGAATTTAAAAAAGATCTAATAGGGACAAATATACTTAAATTAAAAAAAGCTGTGATGATAATGATATTTTAGATGGGACTCAATGGGAGATAGTCTCGTTAGGGATGGAAGAAATATAATCAGGTCTGGCCCCAATGACTATCCCATGGAGCGGGAGAAGTTTTGTAAAATCATATCAGATGTGAGTGGTAGGGATTTTAGTGAGAAAATATAGAATGGTAGGAGTGTGATAATAGATGGGGTATCTAGAGATTATTATTTTTTTAATTATAATTGTTATTGCACTATCCTTGAAATTAAAAAGGGATCGAGATGTTGTACTTAAATCTAGAGATAATCCTAATGAAGAAAAAAGAGGATTAGAATTTAGTAATGAAAACATACGAAATGAATTAGTTATTCAAATGGAAATGCTCCCTGCAGAGGAAGTTATTGATGAGAATAAACTTGTAGAAATTAAAGATAGAAAAGTTTTAGCACATGTAAATAACTTAATACCTGGATTTGCACAAGTGGGGAATGCGGCTCATAACGCAGTTCAGGCAACTCAAGCCAAGGGAGAAGTATTATATAGAGCAATAATTCCTGCAGGTGCGAAGTTGACAGATTCTAAGGCTATGGACAATGCTGTTCGTGGTATTTATCATGGTGCAGATGGTATTAAAGGTCATGCAAACCTAGTAGCCGTTAAAGGTCCTACAGCTTTAGCAAATACAGCAGCGGCTGCTATGGGTGTCGCCTCAATGGTTGTTGGACAATACTATATGACACAGATTAATACTGAACTTGGGAAAATTAGTCAAGACATATCAAAAGTTATAGAGTTTCAGGATAATGAATATCGTAGTAAGGTGTTTTCACTTCTTACTCATGTTAAGAGGATAGCAAATTTTCAAGTTGAAATTCTTGAAAACAATGAACTTAGACTCAGTAAAATTACACAACTAGACAGCCTAGAGGTAAAAGGAACGGAACTTTTGGGACAAGCCAACTTAACTCTTGTTGAATATACACAAAAGAAAGAGCCTGATTATAATGTATACGAAGAGAATTTAGGGGAGATACAAAAATGGTACATGTATCAGAAATCATTGCTAGATGTCTTATATAAGATTTCAGAGCTCAGGTATGCATTACACTTTGGGCAGGTTTCGAGGGAACAATGTGTAGCACTTCTACCAACTTATACTCAACAGGTAATAGATGCAAGGGAAGAGCTTACCAATTGGCACAAGGACATGATTAAATATTTAAACATAGAGACTGAAGAAAAAAGAATAAAAAGATTTGGATTAGATAGGGCATTATATACAATTCCAAGCCTTTTTAAAGATGAATTTAAATACAAATCAATGGCAGAAAATACTGTGAAATTGATTGAGGAACAGTCTGTGACCATAGGTGAAATATATGATTATGATACAAGTACTTTATATACTGAGGATGTTCAACTTATAGCTAAGGATGGGAAAATATACTATTTACCGGAAACAATACTAGGTAGAAATTAATAACAGAAAATCAGGTAGATACAAGTGGCACATATAAGAATTAAAGGAGGGGCTTTAATGGACTTAATAAATATGAAAGTAAGCCATAAGATATTTGGTGATGGAATTATTATAAAAAATGATGATTCATATATAACAGTTAAATTTTCTAATGATGAAAGGAAATTTGGATATCCTAATGCTTTTGATGGATATTTATCTACAGAAGATACGGAATTTAATCTTAAAGTCAAAGAAGAAATTGAAGCCATAAAAAGACTAGAAGAAGAAAGGAAGAAAGAAGCAGCTAAGAAAGAAAAAGAAAAACTAAAAGTAGCTCCTGCAAAAGAAGAGAAAAAAGAAAGAAAGGAAAAGATTTACCCAAGAGAAAATATTGCCTTTAAATGCAATTATTGTGATGGTGGTAAGTCAGATAAAGAAATAGGTTTTAATGGAGTTTGTAGCGATGAGATTATAAAAAATAATATAGAGATAGAACAGAGAACCTGGTGTTCTTCTAAAGATTCCGACTGTTTGTCTTATTTAAATGGAGAAATTTCTCGATCAGAATTAGATGATATACATAATAATGGAGCCTATGTTTGTTATGAGAGCCAGATGTTAAGAGAGTGGAAGGCAATGGCTGGCATAGTACAAAGGGGCGAGAGGGCTGGACAACCTATGAAACTTAACAAGGTGCAAAATAATAGCCTATGTGTCTTAACTACTAGACTTCCCAACACAAGAGAAGAAGACAGATTTATATTTGGTGTATTTCTTGTAGATGAAAATTATGAAGGAGATAATTACGAAGAAGGCTATGTCTCAACTAAATCCAAATACAAGATTAAGCTATCACCAAAGGAAGCAGAAGAAATGCTATTTTGGTCTTATCATGCAAATGAAAATCAACCTGAAGTGGCTAGGTGGAGTTCAGGCTTACATAGGTACTTTAATGATGAACAGGCGATTCAAATACTAAGAGACTTAGCCTTAATAAAAAAAGATACAGAAGATGAGGAATTAGCAGAAGAATTTTTACAACTCTTTGCTCAGATAAATGCTATAAATATTGATTCTGTAGGAGAGAAGAATGGGGCTTTGATAAGAAATGAAATATAACTTAGAGGCTTTACTAGATGAAGTAATCAAAGAATATGGATTTAACGAGGGATATATAAAACCTAATATTAGATGGTCAAATTTTAATCGATTATATTCTTTTGGTGAATATAGATACTGGGATAATACAATAGAAATTAGCCCTTTCCTTAATGATAAAAAATAAATGTAGAGACCTTGAAATCAGTAATTTACCATGAGTATCTGCATCAAGAATACCAGGAACATAATAGGGACTTTAACAAGAGAGAAGATCTATTCCCCAATGTAAGAAAACACAAGGCAGTGTTAGAAAAGTTTTTTGACGAAATAGAAGATTTACCCCCTAGAGAAGTGAAATTAACTTTAGACTATAAGAAAGACCTAGTTTTTTGTATATTGAATGGAGTGAAGATAGAAGAGTATTTATTAGCATTATATGCTTGCAACGGCAACTATTATATAAATTTAGGAAAAAATATTAAACCACCATTTAAAGATTCGATAACATCTTATGATGTAATATGGCTAGTAGAGGGAGAAGATCTGTATTATCTTGTGGGCATTTCTAAAGATGTTAAATTTTTAGATACCTGGAAGACTGTATCCCTAAATCCATTTTATTCAGATAAGTTCTCATATCAAGCTACAGCATCTATAGAAAATACATCTTTATTTATGGATATAGGATGCACTATACCTCATAATCTTTTACCAGAAGAAAAGGATTCAGGAATATTTTTACTAAAAGATATTAAGGATTTTTCAGCTAAGGATGTAATAAATTATATTAACTCCTACGACTTTGACTTACATGAAGTTGGATTCGCCAATAAGGCTTTATATAGTACTGCACCTTTGATTGAGGATGACTATAAGAAACTTATTAAGTTAGCCTATAAAGAAAAAAATACCATGAGGACTATTTGGATAGCTAACAAAGCTAAACTAGAGAAAGAATGCTTTGATACAAAGCTTTGTCTTGCGGATTCTTTATTAAGAGGGCTACAGTTTGAAGCGTCACTGAATGAATATCTTGACTTGCAAAAAATAAGCCCTGAAAATAAGGAAATAAATTGTAGGATTAAAAATTTAAAGAGGATTCTAACGAGCTTAAATGAGTGACATTATCAAGCTAATATATGGTTAAAGCATGTTTTAGAAAACTCAGCCTGAGATTGGAGGGGTACAATGGCTATAAATTATAGGATATGCCCTTATTGCAATTCTAAAGATGTAGCAAAAATACTATATGGCTATACCAGTGGAGATATGATTATGTCTGAAGCAACAGGCAAGATCAAGCTGGGAGGATGCTTAATTTGTCTAGACTATAGCCCAGAATACTATTGCAATAGCTGTCAAAAGGAATGGACAAAAGAAGATGCCATATATCTTGCCTATGAAAAAATAAAGGAAATTAAAATTTCTATAGGAGGCTATCATCAGGGATTTCAGGAATTTCATATAAACCTCAAGGATGGAAGGGTTTGTCATAAGCCTTCTCTATATGAAGATGATAGCCTATTAATAACTTTATCTACGAAACTTCTTGAAAAATTTAAGAATGATCTAATAGGAACAAGTATTCTTAATTGGAGAAGAAGATATGATAACAATGATATTTTAGATGGGACCCAATGGGAGATAGTTTTGGTAAGGGATGGAAGAAATATAATTAGATCTGGATCTAATGACTACCCCAAGGAGTGGGAGAACTTTTGTAAAATCATATCAGAGATAAGTGGTAGGGACTTTAGCTAGAAAATATAGAATAGGTAGGTGATAGTTTGTCTAATAATATTTTATCAGGAATAATGGGCTTGGTAGTAGGAGATGCCTTGGGAGTGCCTGTAGAATTTCAAGATAGGGAGAATTTAAGGCTAAATCCTGTAAAAGATATGAGGGGATATGGTACCTATAATCAACCTCCAGGAACCTGGTCCGATGATTCATCTATGACTCTGGCTCTTTTGGACAGCTTAAAAAAGGGACTTGATTATGAAGATATAATGGACAAGTTTTTATCTTGGTATGAAGAAGGAGCCTATACTCCCCATGGACAGATGTTTGATATTGGGATAGCAACTTTACAGGCTTTAAGAAGATATAAAGAAGGAGCTAATGCCTTAGAGGCAGGGGGTCAAGATGAGTATGATAATGGTAATGGATCCTTGATGAGGATTTTACCAATTTTATTTTATCTGCAAAAAGAATATGGACCTGACTTTTTAGATTATGAGGAAAGCTTTGAAATTATTCATAATGTATCAGGATTGACCCATAGGCATAAGAGAAGTCAGATAGGCTGCGGGATATATATTGCCATAGGGAACTATTTAAGCCTAGAAAAAAGTCTTGAAGTAGGGATAAGAAAGGGAATAGAAAAGGCCTTTAATTTTTACAGATATAAGACCGATTTTAAAGCAGAATTAGTAGCTTACTCTAGACTAGAAAATCCAGCTTTTAAGGATTTGGCTGAAGATGAAATAAGGAGTGGAGGTTATGTGGTAGATTCTCTTGAGGCTTCCCTTTGGTGCCTTCTAAATAGCCAATCTTATGAGGAAGCCCTACTTAAGGCTGTAAATCTTGGCAAGGATACTGATACTACTGGAGCTATATGCGGAGGTCTGGCAGGAATCTTTTATGGCTATGATGCCATAAAAGATTCCTGGCTTAAAAAAATCGTAAAAAGGGATTGGATTGAAGGATTATGTGAAGAGGGATAACTATGTCAGCAGAAAAGATAAATATCATATGTTTTTTAAATATTTCAAGAGAATATTCTGATGCAAACCACCCTATAGCTATAGGAGAGATAAAGGAGATATAGAAGGGTTCTATGTTTCTTAAAAATGCATTCGATTTTTATGAAATTAAAAAGTGATTATAGAAATAAGACTTTCTATAATCACTTTCTTTATGCCTAATATTCTATATCTCCTCAAGTTTACTCATTCGATATCTCCATACAGGAAGAGCAACTATTCCGAATAGTAGATATTTAAAAAAGAGACTTAACATATGGTTCTGGGATAATATAATATCTCCATTAAAAGTAAAGCCAGTTATGAATATTTGAATTACAGGACTTAGTAATCCAATAGCAAAAGGAACTGCTATAGATGTTCCCGCTAGTGCTATAAACAAATTCAGTAAACTACTTATTGTAGGGAAACTATCGTTGATAGATAGTATTACCAGGCCATATATAAGTATTGCTAAGACTCCAATAGCTATATCAAGAAGATATTGTAGCTTACCATCAAATAGTTTTACTGCAACATTTGGATGGAAAAAGTATATTGAGTAGAAAAATATAAGAAAAAAATCTACTCCAAAGGCCAGTGTTTTAAAAGAAAATAGGGTAATATTTTTATAAAATTTTACAAAGAGGATGGCTATGGTTAGACATATTCCTAAAAACAATCCTATAAACATAATAATCCCCTCCTAGCTTAAATTTATAAATGGAATTATTTTTTTCCATCAATATCCTTAAAAAATTTCCTGTCTAAAGACCTGTCCAGGTTAAAGTCATAACCTAATTTATTCATTCCATAAAACTTAAAAAGTAAAAGATTAACATTAACTCGCATATTTTGAGCTATTTGCTCCAAATCATATCCCATCTTTCCATAATCAATAATTTCCTCTTCATCTAGAAGGAGGTGGGAGGCAAAAAGATTGGCCTCGTATTCTAAAGAGGATTTAACATCAAAAAGGGTAAACTCAGATAATCCTTTTTTAGCCTCCCCTCTATGGTAGAGATCATGGCCTAACTCATGGGCAAACATCATTCTTTTAAAGTCATCATCGATGGAAGGATTATAAAAGACAAAGGAGTTTCTCTTAATAACTACATACATTCCTAGAGCATGGGTTTCACCAGTAAAGGGTAGAAGGTGAACATTTCTCTCCTTTAAAATAAGCTCAGGATCCCTAGTATTATGCTTTTCTATTAACTTGATAGCATCCTTATAAATTGATTCATACCTGTCCACCATAGGCCCTATTCCTTATCTTCATCATCAAGAAGCCTAAACTTTTTAGGGATATACTTTCTATTTTCCTTCTTGGAAATAATAAAGGCTTCCTGTAAGGTTTCAAGGATTACCCTCTTATCATCATCAGATATATCTCCACCTGCCATAAGACCCACCATTCCATTTACTAAATCGGAAGCATAGTTAGCATCATAAGAGCCAAACTTTTCTTTAATGGAAAGAACAAAGGCATCTTCATCGCTTAAAAGTTCAAGCTTATCGATTTTTAAAGCCTCAGCTATATCATCATAAATTTTAGGGTATCTGGGATTAGATTCTCCAGACTCATACCTGGATATTGTCTTAGAAGAGACACCAATTTTTTCTGCCAATTCAGCCTGAGATAGGCCTTTTTCTTCTCTGAGAACCCTTAATTTTTGACCAAATTTCATAGTCTTCACCTATTCTTTCTATAAATTTTTTATTCCCATTGACAAAGGACATTCACTGTCCTATAATAGACAATACAAGCTTGAATATATTTCTATTGTACAATAGCCGACAGTGACTGTCAAGGGAGTCTAATGGAAAGGATAATTTTACATGTAGATATGAACAACTGCTATGCTTCCATAGAGGCTAAACTTAATCCCAAGCTAAAGGGTCTGCCCTTGGCCGTATGTGGAAGAAGAGAAGACAGGCATGGAATAGTATTAGCTAAATCACAAGAGGCCAAGATCCTGGGAGTAAAGACAGGGGAGGCCATATGGCAGGCCAGGCTTAAGTGTCCTGATCTTTTAATAGTTCCACCTAACTATGATGAGTATTTAAAACATTCTAGGTGGGCCAGGGAGATCTACTATGATTATTCTAACCAGGTAGAACCCTATGGCATAGATGAATGTTGGATAGATGTAACAGGATCTACCCATCTTTATGGTAGTGGTAGGGACATAGGAGAGGAAATAAGGGAGAGAATAAAAAGGGAGTTAGGAATTACAGTTAGTGTAGGAGTATCCTTTAATAAGATTTTAGCCAAGCTAGGTTCAGATATGAAAAAGCCTGATGCTGTGACTGAAATCCCTAAGGAAAGCTTTAAGGACCTGGTTTGGAATTTACCAGTGGAAGAACTTTTAGGAGTAGGTAGGGCTAGTAAGAAAAAATTAAATAGGCTTATGGTTTTTACTATAGGAGACTTGGCTAAGGCAGATCCTGACCTTCTTAGGTCTAAGCTAGGAGTTAATGGAGTCTATCTTTGGAATTATGCCAATGGTAGAGACATAAGTTCTGTATCTGATAGGGACTATAGGCCACCTGTAAAGTCAGTGGGAAGGGGTATAACCACTACTGAAGACCTTGAAAATAATCTGGAAGTCTATAGGGTCTTTAAAGAGCTATCCTTTGGAGTATCCAAGTCCCTTAGGTCTTATGGATTTTTAGCAGGAGGTATTCAAATAAGTGTAAAGGATAAGGATTTAATTTCAAGACAGTATCAAAGGCAGCTTACGAATCCATCTCTTGCTTCTTCAATATTAACAGAAGAGGCCTATGATTTATTTCTTCAAAGTTACTCTTGGGAAAAATCCATTAGGGCTTTGACCATTAGAGCTATTAACCTAAGGGATGAAAGGTCTGGTAGTCAATTAAGCTTCTATGCTGATTATGACCAGTTAGTAAAAAAAGAAAAATTAGATGACACCTTCTTTAAAATTAGGGAAAGGTTTGGAGATTATTCTATTTCCTACGCAGGTCTTATGGGGGACATTAAGATACCAAAGGATAGAAATGAAATAGTCACCTTACCTGGTGGAACAAGATAGGGGGAAAGCCTATGGCAAAAGAAAAGGATGAAATAGAAGAAAATACTTATGGTCCTGGAAGATATGAAGACCTTATAGGTATTAAAGGATATAAGGCAAAAGGCCAGGTGGTAACTTATATAGCAGATGACAGTGAGGGAATCTTACCCTATGGAATAATTAAGGGTAGTTTAATTTTTATAGATACTAAGGCTAAGTACAAAAAAGGAGACCTTATAATTATCAAAGATACAAGAAATAAAAGAGATGGAGTCAGGATAACAAAGGCAGTTTTTGGCAAAGAAAAAGACTTTATGGGAAGGATATTCCTAGTTACAACAATATATTAAGGGAGTGATAAGAAATGATTGCTAGTGAAAATTCCTGGGATATTACGGAATGGGTATTCTGGGATTTAGTGGACTTGTATATAAGAAATTATATTTTGGGTATGAGGAGGAGAGGTCATGGAACTGAATAAATTAATTAGAGAATATAAGCTTGAAGATATTGATAAGAGAAAGTTAAGGGAAGATATGAAACTTCTCCTAAGCTTGTATCGTAAAGTAGATTTCCATATTCAAGACCATATAGAAAACTTAGATCAGGTATTTGTGGAAACAAAAAGAAGACATTTAGATGAGCTTATTTTGTCTGTATTAGAAATAGATAAGGATATAGATATAGAAAAGGTTGAAAGCCAGCTTTTAAGCACACAACAAAGTATTTTTTTACTTAAGCTAATGGATGATGCCTTATCAAGATTGAGGACTTATCCTAATAAAGGAGAAATTTATGCTGATATTATAGCTTATAAATATTTTGAGAAAAAAATAAGAAGTAATGAAGAAATATCTGAATTACTTTTAATTTCAAGATCTAGCTACTACAGGTATATGAATAAAGCCATAATCATTTATGGTGTAATGCTTTTTGGATATAGTATTTTTAATCGGTCTTATGAAGACAGGTCAAATATGAATCTTAAGGTAGCAGAAGATAAGATGGCTTATACAGTGGAAGGTTAAGTGAGACTTTTGTGAGACTAAAATGGGACAAAATTGGAACTTCCTTGGTACTGTATTGAGACTCAAAGCCTGTTACACTCTATATAATAGGTGGCCTCTGTTTTAAAAAGCAGAGGTTTTTTAATACCTAAATATAAGGCTTAAGTAGGGCAAGTGGTTATCCACCTGTCCTTTTTTTATGCCTAAATTGGGGTGGAACAGATGATTGGGATTAGAGGACCACCTCCTAGTGAATTTTTATTTAAAAATTTAAATTCATAGGAGGAAAGAAAATGAAAGATAAAAAGAATTATTATTTATTTCTTGGAGATTTGAAGGTAGATGTATCAGAAGAAGTCTATAAGGGTTACTGGCAGGAAACTAATAGAGAAAACTATCTTAAAAGATTGGATAAGGAAAATAGGCTAGGATATTTTTCAGAATTTGTTTCGGATGAAGTAGGTAGAAGCATGGAAGAAAGACTAATAGACAAAGCTGTTGACCTAGAGAAATTGGTAGAAGTAAAAATACAAATAGAAGCACTTAATAGAGCCTTGGATAATTTAAGCCCAGAAGAAAGGGAAATTATCCAGGCTCTTTTTTATGAAGAAATTCCCCAAAGAGACCTGGCAAAAAAACTAAATATCAGCCAAGGAGCAGTCTTTAGGAGGAAAGAGAAAATCTTAAGGAAACTAAAAGTCCTTTTAGAAGATTGGAAAGAAAAATAAGAAATTTTATAAAAAGGCGAATCATAAGAGAGCTTTTTTCACTGTTATATATAAGGGGCAATTTCAGCCCCTTATATAAAAATATAAATTATATATTTTGAACTTTGACAACTTAATAGACCAAGACAGGACATTATCCGTTTAAGGAGCCAGTATGAAACTACGTCATGACCATTCTGCTGAAGGTAACTTTGGTTTAAATGAATACCTGCATAACGCTAAATGTAAGGGATATAAGGATGAGAGCGATAAATAGTTTGCTACAGGAAAGGATTGGTAAGCCTTTTTGCAAAAATTTAGACGGTGATAATGATACTTCTATACGTTGTTGCTTCCCGCCGGGAAAAGGGGAGAGGTGAAATTCCTATGTAGCTGCCAAAGCACCTGTCAATGTCATAAAACTTAAAATAAAATATTAAGAAAGAAGAGGTAATTAAATGGAAAATATTAATAAGAAAAACCAAAACTCTTCTTCTGTTAATTATGGATATAAAGATGAACAATCAATGGGAGCGTATTTGGATCAAAAATTACAAGAGATTCCAGAAGATAAAAAGAATGTTTTTATAGAAGTAGGAAATGTTGTTGTTAATTGTTGTATAGGAAATACAAGGGTTAGCATGGATGATTTTGTATCAGATTTATGTAAGTTAGAATTAAGGATTTAAGGGCTGACAGATATATATAAGTGCGGTAAGATAAATTTATAAAGTTTCTGAAATCCTTAATAAATTGCACCCTAAATAATTTATTAAGGAGAGTGTAGAGATGAAAAAGACCGAGGCTTATATGTATCTTCGTTTATCAAGAGATGATGGAGATGAAGGTGAGAGTAATTCTATAGGTAATCAAAGAGAGCTTATAAAAAGCTATGCTGACAAGGCAGGATTTGAAATTATCAAGGAGTACATTGATGATGGCTTTACAGGTTCAAACTTTGAAAGACCAAATTTTAAAAAGATGCTTAGCGACCTTGAAAAGAAAAGCTGCAAAACAATCATAGTAAAAGACCTTTCTAGATTTGGAAGAGATTATATTGAATCGGGAAAATTTCTTCAGAAGATTTTTCCACAAATGGGAGTCAGATTTATATCAGTAAATGATAACTATGATAGTGATAGTGCTGATGTAAATGACACACATCTTATTCTTCCTATAAAAAATTTTATTAATGATAGTTATTGCAGGGATATATCTATGAAGGTTAAAAGCTCACAAAAGACAAAATGGCAAAGGGGAGAATTTATAGGCTCATTTGCCCCATATGGTTATGAGAAAAATAGTAAAAGAAAAAACCATCTTGTAGTTGATAAGAATGTAGCTCATGTTATTAGAAAGATTTTTGAAATGAAGGTGGAAGGTTATTCATCACAGGCCATAGCAGATGAACTTAATAGACTAGGAATCCAGACTCCACAGGCATATAAGGAGAGTAATGGTTCTAACTTTACTACAGGCTTTGCCAGTAATAAAAGCAAGTGGCAGGCCAAGATGATAAACAGAATTATTGAAAGTAGAGTTTATCTTGGAGACCTGGAGCAGGGCAAGAGAACCAAGCTAAATTATAAGTCTAATAAGGAAATCAAGGTTATAGAGGATGACTGGATTAGGGTTGAAGGAACCCATGAAGCTATAATTACAGAAACAATGTTTAATGTGGCTAATAAAATGATGGAAAGGGATATTCTTAATAGAAAATCTAAACCCGATTTTTTAACCGGGCTTCTTTACTGTGCCGATTGTGGCAACCAATTAGTGAGAAGGAAACAAAAAACGAAGGATGGGCAAAAAATATATTATATATGTGGTTTATATAATAGGGGAAAGGGATGCTCAAGGCATAGCATTAAGGAAGAGGATATCCTAACTTCCCTAGACTATATTTTAAAAGAGCATATCAAATACCAAGAAGAATTATTTTCAAGAATTAAGGAAAAAGATTTAAGTAAATCAGAATATGACCTTGACCTAGATGACCTACTTGCTGAAAAGAAAAAGTATGAAACCCTTAGACGTTCTCTTTATATGGATCTAGAAGAAGAACTTATTGATGAAGAAGAATTTGGATCCTTTAGAAAGTCCTATCAATTAAAGATAAAAGAAATAGAGAGACAAATTACAAATAGGAAGAAAGCCTATAATGATTTAGAAGAGATACTTAATTCCAAGGAAAACTGGCTAACAGGCCTTGAAAAGTATAAAAACATTGAAAGTATAAATAGGCAGACCCTTGTATTCTTTGTTGATCGTATATTGGTAGGGGAAAAGGATGAAGAAGGTAGATCAAGAATAACAGTATTCTTTAACGATATGGAAAAACTAGATATATTAAAGAGGATTTTAAGGGGAAGTAAAAAGGGAAAAACTTCTAATCTTGTATCTTTCAATAGTATGGCTATAAAAGGACTATCCACTGAAAGAGAGGGGGTAGCTCTTTATGGCTAGAGTATCAAGAAGAGATTTAATTAAGACAGAAGAGAAAGCAACCATTAATTCATCTAGGGTAGGAATCTATACAAGGCTTTCCCAGGAGAGAAAAGAAGAGTGGAGAAATAAATCATATTCAATAGAGGCCCAAATAGAAATCTGCCAAGAGTATATAAATAAGGAAAATATGACCCTAGTTAAGGTTTATACAGATTATGAATATTCTGGAACTAATTTTGATAGGCCAGGTTATATTGAAATGATGAATGATGTTAGAAATGGCTTTATAAACTGCATTATAATTAGGGATCTATCAAGGCTTGGTAGGGAACATCTTGAAATGGGAAGGCTTGTAGATAAGGTATTTCCCTTCTTGGGAGTCAGATTTATCTCTGTAATAGATAAGATTGACACAGAAAAAGGAATAGATGCAAAATTATCTTTTGAAATGCTAATAAAGAACCTTATTAATGATATGTATGCAAAGGATATATCCCATAAGGTTAGAACTAGCAGGAAGGTTCATGCTAGTCAGGGCTTCTTTATAGGTTCAAATCCACCTTTTGGCTATAGGGTAGTAAGAAAAGACGGTGGTAGAAGGTTAGAGCCTGATGAGGTAAGTATGAAAATAGTCCAAAGAATTTTTAACATGTATATTGAAGGAAATAGTACACTTAAAATTGCCAAAGACCTTAATGAAGAAAATATTTCCACATCAAGCACCTATAATAAAACAGGTAACATTATAAGGGAACCAGGTCAGCCACAGTGGAGAAAGGGCACTATTGCCAATATGCTAAGGCAAAGAGTTTATACAGGCTGCCTTGTTCAAGGTACTAAGGAAAATGTCCAAGGGAAAAAGTCTGGTCATTATAGGCGAAAACCTAAAGAGGAATGGATTGTTGTAGAAAATGCCCACGAAGCAATTATTTCAGAAGAAGTATTTAATATGGCCCAGGAGATACTTGATAATAATAAAGAGAAATCTGAATTTAAAATAACAAGACATGATATGAAAAGAGATCCAATTAACAAATACAAGGGTGTAATTTTTGATGCAAATACGAACCTACTTTTAATTAGAAATGGAGTAAGAAGTAATAAGAAAAGTACCAAGTTTTACTATTATAAGTTCACAAATGAAGAAAACAATGGTATCTTGCTTGAAACTCCTTATATTTCAATAATGGAAAGTGACATAGATAAGCTAGTGCTAGAAAGATTAAAGGGTGTCCTTAGTATTGAAGCAAGTGGTAAGGACTGTAAGGATAGAATTATTGATATAAGCAAGATGAAACAAGAGATAGTAGAGAAAAATAGGAAGTCTATTTCTCTTAAGATTTCAAAACTTAATTCAGACCTAAAGAGATTATATGAGGATTATAGTTTGGGAAAGATTGAGAAAGAAGACTATCTTGAAAAAAGAAAATTAAATAGAAAAAGCCTAACCATCTATGAAAAAAGCTTAAGTGATCTTGATCTTGAAATTCTTTCAATAGAAGCCCAAGCTGAAGAGGAGATAGGATTATTTGATAGTCTCTTTTCCAATAAAGATTTTAAGCTAGATGAAAGTATTGTTCAGAAATATATTGAAAGAATTGATGTCTATGATAATGAAAGAATAGAAATTAGCTTAAAAGGCTTTCTAGGTGGAAGGGAGATGAGGTCAAGTGATTAATCTTGCTATTTATTTGAGGATATCTGTACTGGAAAAAGAAAATTTAAGCCATACAGATGACACTATAAATTCTCAAAGGAATATTATTAAAAGCTTTATCTTCGGTGACCCAGAACTTAAAAAGGCAAATATAGAAGAGTATATTGATGAGGGCTATAGTGGTAGCACTACTTCAAGACCTGGCCTAGATAAGCTTCTTTTAAAGGTAAAACAAGGAAAGGTAAATTGTATTATTGTAAAAGATATGTCAAGATTTATGAGAAATTATATAGAAATGGGTGACTATCTTGAAAATATCTTTCCCTTTATGGGAGTTAGATTTATAGCAATTAATGATGGCTATGATAGTAGTAATGAAGTTCAAAATGGAACTGAACTGGATATACAGTTTAAAAACCTTCTTAATGATTATTATAGTAGGGATATTTCAGAGAAAATGACAACAGCCTTACTTGTTGCTAAAAAGCAGGGTAAATACACATCTGGAGTGCCACCCTATGGTTATTTAAAAGATCCAGAGGACAATTATAAGCTTATAGTAGATGGAAAGGTTGCTGATAATGTTAGGTACATCTTCCAACTGATTATAGAAGGACATAGCCTAAATGAAACAGCTAAAATTCTTAATAACGAGGGTGTTATTACAGCAAGAGCTAGAAGAAAAGAAATTAAAGGTTATGACTCCTATGCTACTAGACATGAATCAACAGTAGAGCAAACAATTTGGGTTGCTGGTATGGTTAGAAGAATAGTAAATAATGAAGCCTATACTGGGACTTTTGTTTTTAATAAGTCAACCAAAAGTAAGTTGGATGGAGGTAAGGTAATTCACCATCCAGAAAAGGATTGGGTAAGGGTATATGATAATCATGAGCCTATTGTAGATAAAGAGATCTATGATGAGGCTAATAGAATTTTGAAGTCAAGAAAAAAGAATATTAAGTTTAAATGGGGTAAAAGCAAGTATGAAAATAGCCCTTTAGCATCTTTTGTAAGATGTAACAAATGTGGCTATAAAATCAGATTTTCTAAAAGTACAAATGGAGGGAAATTAACTAGCATAAATGTTTACTGCCATCATTGTAGAATGCTTGAACAAGAAGAAAAACTCCCCCACCATAAGGACCTGGAAAGGGAAGTATTTGAAGATCTAAAAAGTAAGTTTCATATAGATAAGACAGAAAAAGAAAAACTTCTAGCTGAACAAAAAGAACTTTATGATAAGAATGACCAACTACTGAAGAAGAAAAGGCTAGAGTTTGAGAATTATAAGTTTGGCAAAATCTCAAGAGAAGATTTTATGGAAATAAAAAACCAAATACAAGATTCAGAAGAAGAAAATAAAAAGCGTATCCAAGCAATAGATGAAGAGCTTAAACAAGCAGGGAGCATAGACAGTCTTACTAAAGATATTGTAGAGAAATACATTGATAGAATTTATATTTCAGGAAAGGGTATAGAAAGAATAGAATATCAATAGTACAATAGAAGGAGATCCATAGTAGGGTCTCCTTTATAAAATATATTACAGATATTTTATAAAATATCCTAATATGAGAAGAATAGAAGTATACAGAGAAATAGTGGTGGCTGTTTTAGATTCTACAAATAAGATACAGAGAAAGAAAATCAAAATTATATTTTAATAAAATATAATTTATCAAGTATGATTGGAGGAGAGCAGCAGTGGAAAAAGGGAATGTATTATTGATTGGTAATTCTGGTGTAGGGAAATCGACTTTAATTAACTCGATTTTAGGAGAGAGATTAGCTGATACTGGAGTTGGAATAGAAGGTGTAACTAAGGATGTAAGAGTTTATGAAAAGGAAGGAATTCCCTTTCGATTAATTGATACTGCAGGTTTGGAGCCATCATATTTAAAACAGAGAAAAACTATAAATGAAATAAAAAAATGGTCAGCAAAAAGTGCAAAAGAAGGTTATAAAAACAATCAAGTTAATCTTATATGGTTTTGTGTAGATGGGACATCAAAAAAACTATTTATCGAAACAATTAAGAGGTTATCTAAGTCAGTAAGTATATGGAAGACTGTACCTATAATAATAGTAATAACAAAATCTTATTCTCAAATAGAGAAAGAAGAGAATATTAAAATGGTAAAAGAGGCTTTTGAGAGACAAAAGCACTTTTCGAAAAACTTGAAAGGAATTATTCCGGTCGTGGCTGATACTTATCAGATTAATGAAGAAATTTTTGTTGCACCCGAAGGAATTGATGAACTTATAGATCTAACAAATTCATTGATGCCTGAAGGTATAGAGGCTGGAAAGGCAGATATAAGTGCATTTAAGCTTAATCAGAAGAAATTTCTAGCTCACGGATTGGTAGGTATTTCAACAACAAGTGCTGTTGTAATAGGGGCTATACCTATTCCTTTTCCAGATGCAAGTTTGTTAGCTCCTATAGAACTCGCTACTGTAAATACACTTGCAAAAATATTTGAGATAAATAAGATGGAGGATTCAGATATCTTTATTAATCATATCTTAGAGATGGGAGTTTTGAGTTTAATAGGGAAAAATGCGGTATCCTATTTAAAAGGTGTGCCAGGAATTAATTTAGGAGCTAGTGTGATTAATGCTATTGTTGCTGGAAGTATTGTTATGACACTTGGCCAAATCACAATATATGCTTTTGAACAGGTTTATTTAGGCAAAAAAACTATGAGAGATATTGACTGGTTGAAAAAATTAATGGAATCAAGTTTTTCTTCTAAGTTTATGGATATATTAAAAGAAATTACTAAAAAGGTCGAGAGTAACAAGGATAAAGATAATATAGCAAATATAATAATAGATGTTTTTAAAAATCATTTTAATGGTTCGGAAAATTAATAACAGAATATATTATACCTAAATGGACTAATTAGATTCTTAAAATTGGGGAGATAAAAATCAAGTATAGATTAGAAAATCAGAAATTAAATAGTTAGAAGAACACATCGAAGATAGGCTAAATTAAAAGACTTATATAATAGGAAATAGGTATTATTGATTAGGCTAATAAAATAATTATAAAAAAGTTTGTGTCATACCCTTGACACGAGAGGGTACCGGAAAAACTCTCACGACG